>Ga0315906_10003729_pt1 | contig 20052 bp, 44 predicted proteins | sample LakEriMetagenome_4_FD_203526 | JGI IMG/M metagenome (GOLD analysis project Ga0315906, IMG submission 203526) | Freshwater fungal communities from buoy surface, Lake Erie, Ohio, United States - Buoy 2 MA122 | ecosystem: Environmental > Aquatic > Freshwater > Lake > Lake biofilm | place: USA... | reverse complement strand
CGTCACGATCTACTTTAATTCCTGTTTTAGTTTCGCCACTTGAGAAAGAATACTGACTCATTCTTACACGACCAACTTGTCCTTTATGTCGACCAAGACTTTCATTATCCTTATCAATAAAGAAACCCTCAAAATCAGGACCTAAATCAGGACCTTCACACGATAAAACAATATCATATGCCTTCTGATCATAAGGTGGTTTACGTAATTCAACATTGTAAATGGTACAATCTAAATTACCAGGCTCAATTACTTTAGAGATAAGATCGCCAGAATTCTTAATCTCGATGTCTTTTGTACTAATCATGTTTTTAAAAAATTAATTAATTAATCAATATATACTTTATCCCAGTGAGTAATATACTCACCGTTTTCATTTATTTCACTAATCACAAACTCTTGGTTACACAAATGTTCGGGACGCGCACCACATGCTACTGTATCACTAGTCTTAAAACTAATCATATTTTTATTTCCCTTACGATATAGATAACCAATGGCATCTGATTGTGAAGTACTAATTCTTTTAAGCTTACCTGTTAAATCAAGCTCAACTGAATTAATTTCGGAACCTTCTTTTTCTAAGAGTACATCTTTAATATGACCAACCAAAATAACTTTTGGTGCCCATGTCTTGATGTATTCAATTACTTTAAAGAAAGCTTCTCTTAACCAGTTATAACCTGATCCATTAGGAAGATTAATAATAGAACCATATTTAATCTTACCATCAGTAAACCAATTTTTACCACCTGGAGATTTAGAATAGAGTTCTTCTGCATACGGAATACACATATCTTCTAATGCAGTAATAGTATCTACCGCAATATACTCATAAGGTTTTCCCGCTTCTTTAATCTTAACTCCTATTTCTTTAATTTCTTTTACACTCGATGCTTTGATCTTCAATGCATCTACATAATCGCTACCACCTTCTAAATCAAGTAATAAACAGTTATCAAGCTTTGAAAGCAAACTGGTCTTACCAACTTTTGGTTTCGCAATAAGAATTAAATTTTTAGGACTTTTTGTTGAAGCTTTAACAATTTGCGTAGGCAAAATTATTTCACTCATTTACTTAGGCTTTTAGCTATTAATTCAAGATTACGATTAATCTTCTCTAGTACTTTAACAAGGTCGGTTGTTTCCTTGTTGCTCTGAAGTATTTCTTCAAAGGTATTTACGATCTCTACTTTACTTGGTAGAGGTCTCTCGACTTTACTTAATTCTGAAACAGGAACAGCATATCTTACATATCCATCACTATTAGCTTCTATTTGACCATATTCTTCTTCCCAATGTGGATTAAAATGATACTTCCATAATGTTCTATTGGGATCTTCTGGTTCATAGTTTCTATCAATAAATTCAGTATATATATCTACACCTTTTCTTAATTCACTAGGAAAAAATGTAACACATACTTCATTAAAACCGTGAGGTTTATAGGCTAACTTAGGATAGAAATATGCATTTGATTCACCAATATGATCAAATGTAATTTGATGATAGTTTCTGAGATCAGATATTTTTTCTCTGTTATCAGAATTAGATTGATTTGGTTTTTTAGTGCTTATTGACATCATTTATAAGTATTTATTCTTTTTTCTTGTTGTGCAGGTGTAGCTGTTTCAATTATTCTCATCTTATCATATTGAGCTCTAAAGAAACTCATTCTAGTATCACCATTTCTACACTTAAGAAAGTGCATTACTAGTATGTTATCATCTTCAATTATATACCTATCAGGTCCATAATATCGAATACGCATAAGACCTGGACGATTCAAACCTACTACTAAATCAGCGTGTTGTAACAAAGCATCTGCTCCCATAATATCAGAAGTAAGAATATAGTTACCTATTTTACCTTCTTCTGCTCTCTCAGGATTATCTATATTACGATTAAGCTGACTTAAAATAATAAAATGAATAGGAAACTTTCTTTTCAAATCAGTACATGCCTCACCAAAATTATATAATACCTCCATCTTATCTTTTTCGTATGAAGATTTCTTTAATAAAAGTGAGTGATCCAAAGTTACAATAGTATTTACATACACGTAACGACCTTCGTCATTTTTTTCTGCGTGTGCATTCATATACTTAGTAACAATATCAACAAACTCATGTACAGTTGGCGCTTCTTCTACAATATCTATAGGATCATTAGCTCTTTGTTTAGCATATTCAGCGCAAAGTTTTAAATCTACATTAGATAATGTTCCTTCAGCACTACATAAATACTTATAACTCTTACCAATAACACTAGAATATTGTCGAATAGCTGATGTTCTACCAACCATTTCTAATTGAAATTCTAACACCCTAAATTTTTCTTCGGGGTTTAAAACAAAAATCTCTCTAATAATTTGATCCTTAAGTAGTGTTTTACCAGCACCAGGTCTACCACCAATCACAGTCATAGAATGCCACTCTAATCCATCTGTTGTCGCATCATTAAATTTTAACCATGGAGTTTTAAGGCTACGGATTTGACCATCCATACGCCCTTTAAGATAATACAGTGACTCACGATATGCTTCCTTTTGATTTTTCCAAGGAAGATTTTTATCTGACATACAAGGTTATTTAACTACTTATACTACTTTCTCTTTAAAAAACGAATCGTTTTCCTCGTCAATGCCGCTTTGTATTATTTCACAATAGTTTGCTAATTCAGAATCCCTAGTCTTATCAGGGTTTGTTTTAACAATAAAGTATTGTGAATTGCGCATGTAAAGGTAATTCTTTTTCTCGTAAGAGTCAATATAATAAGCGGTGGCTTTTAAAATAATTTCCCAAGAGTAATCGTAGTTACTAAAAAACCATTTAAAACAATTCTCAATGTTTTTATATGCTGATCTAGCAAGTTTACCACTTGGTAATTTTTTGGCAGGAAACAATTCAATATATGTTCTAATCATATCTTGAGACTGCTCTACAGTAGGGGTACTACTGTCTAAAATTTTTAAGCCTTCTTTTATTAATTCATTAGCTTTTGCACTTAACTTATTATTATCTGTAATAAGTTTAGCATTTTTAAGATGTCTTATTTCCAAATGCACATTCATAATACTTGGACGCTTTTCATTTTGAATAGCAATCAAAGTATAGAACATATTTGGAGTTATCTTATGTAGTTCAAAGAAGGCAAATATTCTATGCATGGTTACCAGTTTATAGGGTTTTTATTTTGCGCAATTAAATTTTCATTTACTCTATTCCAAATATTATCATATTCCCATTTACCTCCTTTATATGCAGCACTAGCAGGATGAGGAATAAAAAACTTTGGATGTCGATTATTTACATTTAAATTAAATTCTTTTGCAATATTACCCATAAAAACAAATGGTACACCAACTTTTGTTTGAGAAATTCTAGTTAGTAAATGACATGTAAAGCCATCCCAAATAAGTTTATGAGCTCCAATGTTATTAACTTGGGTAGTTAAAGCCGTATTATACATTAGCACGCCTTGGTTAGACCATCGTCTTAAATCAGGACTAAAACTAGTATAATCTTTTACACTTTCTTCTATAGACTTTAGAATATATTGTAAAGACTTTTCAGCTTTCATTTTATTACTACACGAAAAAGCAATACCATCAGCTACACCTTTTTGAGGATATGGATCTTGACCAACTATAACACACTTTAGTTTATCAAAGGGACATTCCACAAAGGCATTAAATACTTTAGACAAGTTTGGTGTAAATTCTCTTGATTGCACGCTTTCCTTATATAAGAAATTAATTATCTCATAAAATTCATCAGAATCAAGATACTCATTTAATACGTCATACCAACCACAATTTTTAAGATTATAAATTATTTTTTCTTTAACCTCATTGATCTTTGGATTTTTTGTTATTTTTATCTCCATAAAATTATAATATGTCTGAAAATAATATAGAATACACAGAAGTCGAAGTAATGTCAGAAAACGAAGAGGTAACTATTAAGATACCAATTAATTATTACATTCGAGTTAATCAATTAATTTATCATTACTTTCCTTTTCGTGATGAAGAACACATGCAGGAAACAATAAAGAAAGTTAGTGAAGAAACAGATGATACTCCGGAGACATATCATCTACGCACACTTTTAAGTCTTCAACTTTTAATTGAAGATCAAGCAAGAGTAGAAAATAAAATCAAAAAAATAAAAGTTAATAAAGAAACTGGTGAGCCTATTAATGAAGACTAAAACCAACATCATCACCAATTTCAATACATGCCTGAATAGCTAGAGATAATTCATCTTTACTACAATCGGCAAAAGATTTAAGAGCTGTGTTAGAACATAACCCAGCTCTTTGCTTTACTAGCTCTTTCATTTCTTCAAAGGTTACACCTGTATACAAAGCAAGTTCACGTATTACTTTATGAACCTTTGATAACTGAGCATAACTATGATTTGATTCAATCGATTCATAAGTTATTTCAAACTCTTCATTATCATTAAGTTCTGATAAAAATAAACTAAACTTAGTTTGTTGAAATGCATTTGATGGTTTAAACTCACCATCAATAAACTTAAATTTAAATGATTGTGGAAGCCTGTTCATATTGTTCTTGTAATGTCTTACAATATTGCTTAATTAAATTATATTCTTTAGCATAAGCAGGATAAACCTTTAACCAATTATTTGATTTCTTAACATTGTGTAAAGGAGTAGTATGATTACTACTCTTAAATACTTTACCAATCTCTACGTAAGAATATTCAAGTAGTTCTTTAATAAGAGCTTGTGTACAAGTTCTTGCTTTAACAACATTATGAAGTCTAGACTTACCTAAAATATCAGCTTCAGAAAGGTTATAAAAATCAGCTACAATACTTATTATTTGATCATAAGTTAAAAGTTTCCTACTTATAAAAGACTTCCTTCTATAAGCAGTTTGTTTCTGATGATCTAAACCTGGATAAACATATACATTATACATATTAGTTGGTTTTAAAAAATGTATCTAATTGTATCTAAAGGAAAGTACTGCGAATATAACTCTTTAAATTCATTTATGAGTCTTGTTTTATGTATAATTGGATATCTCATAATTCCAGAATCATTTTTTATTTCACAAGAGTATTTCATTATTTCTTTTGCTTCTTCGGAAGATCTTTGCATTTGATTCTTATGATTTGTTAATGCAATAACTTCACATTTATTAATACCAGCAGTTTGTTTTACTTCGTGAAAGAGTTTTTTATACTCATCATTCCAATCCTTATAAAAAATTAAAGGACTGTAATTAATATGTACTTCCCATCCTAATTCTTTTAAACGATTAATATCACCAATACGACTTGAAATCTTTTGCATCTTAGGTTCAAGTATATTAGAATAAACTTGAGGCATTAAACTAACTCTAACCCTTGGCTTTTTATTAAATGAAGTAACATCTAAATCTAATAAGCTAGGATATTTAGTTGCCATAGTTGTATTCAATCGAGGATGATTATCATATCGTTTAAGATAGTCATATAAAGGTTCTGGTAAATGTTTTTGCATTAATACTAAATCACTATTACATGCAATGTCAACCATAACATAAACAGGATCTTGTTGATCAGGTTTTTTAATAAAAGTTTTTTCCCAATCAACTACAGATTGAAAGATCTCTTCAACATTAGTATTAACATAAACTCGATTACCATTGTATCGAGACATATAACAATATGTTTCAACACATCCACCAAAACATCCATAAATTAAATTGGGAGCAATACAATTAGAACTATTATTATTCTCTTTAGTAATAAGAGTTTTCGTTGTTTGCGTTTTTATCATAGATATTCAAAAACTTTTGAAACTATAAATAATGAAGTCATAATTATTACAATAGTAATTACAGTATATACTATGCCCCAAGTTAATCCTGTTATAAATGATTCTTTTTTAATACTATCAATGACTTCAATTTGTTCTTCAGTAAACTGTATTTTATTCATGATAATCCATTTTTTCTTTTGTAATTCTTTACATTTTTACGCCAATAAAAATATTTACCAGTAATTAATACAGTAATTACAATACTTATAAAAGATAAAGCAATTAATTTATCAGTATCCCATTGCCATGTTAGCGCAATAACAATACAAGTAAATAAAATTATTAAATGAAACCAGGAGTTTCGTACAATCCACGGAATAAATTTCATTGTTTTCTAAATTTATTATATGAGTATTCGAAGAATGCACCCACAGATAATGGAAATATTATAAATGATAATAATAATATTACCCAAATATTTTTAGTTATTCCAATTGCAATTGCTAAATAAAAACAATGCAATGTTAAAAATTGATATTTGTGCCATGCATCAGTTAGAAACACAAGTGCTGTGCTACTAAAAGGAAATTTTTCAGGAAAGCGTGGAGTGACTAAACCAAAGTACCACCAATGATTATAGTTTCCATCTTTAGTAAAATCATACTTTTTTTCCCAATCAAAATTATTTAATCTTGAATGAGCAATAGCGTCCATTCTACCTTTAAAATATCCTGCTGTAATGAGCAGTATTAATATTAAAAGGTATTGTAATACTGAGCAACAAAGTTCCATAATCTTAAATTATTAATTAATAAAAAAGCACATCAATACGATGTGCTTTTTATAGTTATTTTCATTTAATTATGATACAACAACGTCAACCCATGCTTGGTTTGCATTACCAAATACCGGAGTATTTACAATGGTATAGATAATACCGCTGTTTTTAATTTTACTACCAACTCCAAGAGTTGCTACAGTTTGAAATTGCCAATCAATCGGAGTGGTATTTCCAAGAACATTTACATAATAAGTGATCATATTTTTTTATTTTAAATGGTTAATACAGTGCAATATACAAACTTTAATCTCTTTTCGCAACATAATACCATGCAAAATCACTATAAGAAATCATTACCATAGTATAATTAGAATCTGGTATTGGTGTAAGAATAAATTTAGCATATATACCATTGTCATCTATTACATCCCAAGACCATATATCTTCAACTTTATGTACATCACTTACAGTTCTATAGGTTTGTACTTCATTAGAATGTATTACTACTTTCTTAGGCTGTAGTTCTATTAATACTGTTGAAGGATTCTCTCCAAGGAAATTAATATTTCCATCTTTAAGTACTTCACCAATATTAAAGCTAACACTTCTTAGATATGTAATGTCTTGTGCATAACTAAATGAACTGATAAATATTAGTATAATTAAAATTACTTTTTTCATGATTTATTATTTTTTATCCATTTCTTTTTAAGTATTATATCCCAATAGTCTATGGTTTCTTGTGATAAGTTCTCACCTGTCTTAGGATCTTTATAATAAGTTGTCCAGGTACAAGGAAACTCTCTTCTTGCTTGTTCTATTCTCTTTGCAATGGGTTTAGACTTATCGGTATTCCTTTCATAATACAACCAACAAGTCCAATAATTATCTGGATGCGGTGCCCTTATAAAGATAACAAACTGCCACTTATAAAATACAAATGACATAAGTGGTTGCCATTCAAATCTATAATCTATACTATCCCATTTAGATTTCCATCCTAGTCCAACAAAATCAAAGCCAAACTTTTTAGGAACAAATACCTTTTGATTTAATTTATTATGATAAATGTCATCAAAAGATATGTTCTTACCTTGCTCTTTGAACTTAGCATACTCTACAAAAGCTTCATGCATAGCATCATCCTTTGAGATCTTAACTGCTTTTCTAGGAAAGAAATAAGGAGTACCAATAGCTATCTTACCAAAGTAAAACTTTAGTTTAAATAGTTTAAACGGTGAGAATAATGCTTTCCAATAGTTCATACTACTTTTTATTTAAGAAGTAAATAACTCCCCATTCACCATAGTTTATAAATAAAGTTAATGGGTCTGTATGTTTAAACAAAGTAACAGAACAAAGAGTACCATCATCATTACCTTCAAATAGTTTAGAGTCAGTTGTTTCTTTTTGTAATTCAAGATCTATAAAAATATTAGTCTGAGAATTAATAATCAAAAGAGTATTAGATAAACAAAGATCATCTCTGTCTCTTAGTATTTCTTTTACCTTAAGTTTACTCTTCCCTTTTTTAGTAGTCTTTACTTTTACATAAGCCCTATAGTCAGATGTAAACTGTTGGGAATATCCACCAATACTTATAAGTAATGATGCTATAAATAATAATTTCTTAATCATTGTGTTTAAGTTTTGCGTATTTAATAAATCCGGATTTACATGAACAATCAGTGCTCATATGTTTACCACTATAATGTGGACACTCTTCTATAATATCAAACTCAACTCTACGGAATGCAAAGATTCTTGACTCTACATTATCAAAAACTAAAGCATCATCTTCTATAGACTTAACATCATCCGGATGTAATGGTAAATCTATAGGCCAAACTTCTGACATATTAGGATCAGATCCATATATCACAAGCCATTTATCTTTTGATTTATGTAGAGTACCTGTCATAATACTTCTAGTTCTTGTTTAACTTGTTCATAATATTCTGTTAACCCAATAAAACCATGAGCTTTTGAATAATATAATACTTCATCTACACACAACCTTGCGTGATGCACTGCTGTAGATATATAAATTGTAGAATGATCTCCTATCTTAGGACTTTTGCTTTGGAACTTATCATAAAGTTCCAAAGCTTTATCCTTTGGAGATAGACCATATGGATTCTCTCCAGTATAAGTATTCATATCCATTATTCTAAATTTAATCCTTGTTCATCTAATATTTCTCTAATAATATCTCTAATCTTTTCAGCTATCTCTACTTCAGCAGGTGTAGCTTCATTAGTTTTATGTAACATACTTACACCATACTTAGTTGTTTCTCTAAGCTTTTGGTCTAAGTTCCACATAGCAAGTCTCCACTTTGTTCCATTCAAAGCATCTCTTGCATCCTCTGATTCCTCAAAGTTATCAAATTCCAGTACTATCTTTCCCATATGTTTCGTTGTAATATTGTTCTGCCATATCATGATAACCAATCAATCTTGTAGATTCAACTTGGCATCCTACACCAAACGCATCAATTATCTGCTCCTTCTCCATTGCTAACATTTGAAGGTCAATATCATTCTGAATGTTGATAAGGCATTGTTTATAGCCACTTTCATAAAGGTTAAATTCGCCATTCATTTCACCAATAATGACTTGAATCTTATCTTTTAGTTGTTGCATTGCTGTTTTCATTGCTCACCTTCTATTGTTTTATGTTGTTTTGATTCTTTTCTATTCCAATAAAATCGGGAATAGTTTCTATAAAATTCTATTCCGCATATAGTATAAGACCAAAACTCAACCCATCTAAATTGAGAAACTCTGATAAATTCAATTAGTCGTTTCATTGCTCACCTCTCTAATTTTTACTTAACTCTTTTACTTTTTCAACCATTTCTGATAGAATTTCTTTGGAATAAGTCCAATTATGATATAGCAATCCTCTGCCATCATCTGTTCCTTGGTTGTCAGAAATTTCTATTTCTGTTGCTAAATGTTTTACTATGATTTTCATTTCTCACCTCCTTGTATTTTATCACGCATCCATTTAGCACCTTCAATAAAACCATCTCTATCACCAACATAATAATCATGTGCATCTCTTGGGACATAAGGTGCTGCCATCTCTATCTCTTCATCACTTGGTAGTTCTATTGGTGTTACATATTCATCTATGTATTTCATAATATGTTTAGCATCTATCATTGATACCTCACATTTTTCTGCTGCTGTTAAAAACATTTCTTTAGTGTATAGTTTCATATTCTATTAGATTACATTTCTTAATACATTAACATATTCTTCATAACATCTAGGTTCATATGCTTCAGTACCACCAACTTGAATCTCCGATGATTTATCGGTAGTTGCCATAGTGTAGTAAGCATCTTTCCCTGTTATAGGACACACTGCAGGACACACTTCTATCTTAGTAGCATAAGGAAACATTATCATTGGTTCTTCAAATGCTTTACCTTCAGAAGATAACTGTATGGTACTTACATATATATCATACCCCTGACTAAACAAGTTAATTAAAACTTTAGCACAACCGGGTATCATAAATGCTTCATCTACAGCTATGATTTCTGCACCTTTTGATGCCTCAATCATTTCTTCACCAGTAGATACATTTATAGCATCCCATGCTGCACCGCAGTGTGTTTTAACTTCAGCATCAGCATATCTAGTATCTAATAAAGGTTTAAACAAGACTATCTTTTTCTTCTGATATCTTGCTCTTTCTAATGCGGCTAACATTCTAGATGTCTTGCCACCAAACATAGGACCGGTGTAAATAGTAAAGGTCATAAGAACTACATTATAGACTCGAACTATATTCCAAAGGCTTCATCCATACAAAGCTTATGTAGTTACAAAACACACAAAACAAAACTAAAAAAAATTGTACCACTGACTGGAGTCGAACCAGCACGAACATTCTGTTCAAAGGATTTTAAGTCCTTCGTGTCTACCATTCCACCACAGTGGCGCCTATTTAGCTTACTACATTAATAAATTCATTGATCTGAACATACTTAATTTTAGAAGGATCAAAAGGCTCTAAAGAGTTCTTAACCCATTCTTCATCAATAGTATTCTCATAACAAAGAATATGTGCAGTAGCTTGGTCATTTGGATTTAATCTTAATAATCTACCCAATCTTTGTGCAAACTTACGTTCATTACCATAAGCATGCATAATGATTCCATGTTTTAAATTTGGAATGTTTACACCTTCATTTAGTTGTAACACACATGAAAGTTTATCTATCCTTCCAGATTTAAACATATCTAAGTTACTTTCTGAATGTTCATTACCACTATGATAACTATATTCACATAACTTGTCAGCTTGTTCTTGAGTATTACAAAATAAAATACATTTATCTTGAATCTTATTTAGTAATCTCATTGCATACCTTTCTTTACTTGGAAAAACTTGCATTGCTTTCATTCTCATAACTCTAGTAGTCATTGACTCTTTACGAGAATATGCTCCATCAATTCGATTTGTCCAATACTCATAAGACTTCATCTCTGTTGTCTTAAAGTTTTTATTTTTTGAATTAACCACAAATAGGGTCTGATTATCCAAAGGTAACATATGAACAAAGATGCGATAGTCATTGAGGATATTATCACTAATAGCAGTATCAGTAATATACTGATAGTGAATTGGACAATATTTAGAAACCATCTCATATTTTTCACTTTTCTTTTTAATTGGTGGTGTACCAGTCAATCCAAGTATTCTACCACTGAATTTACTTAACCAATTATCATGTGAATATAAGAGATTATGACATTCATCCAAATAAACTATGTTATAATTAGTATCTTTTTTCTTTAAAGAAAGATACGTAGTAAAGGTTATCTTGTTTAAGATATGAGAATACCCATGTTTAGCAGCATCCTCTTCCCAAGATTTAATAATTGATTTCTTTGGAACAACAACTAAATATTGAGAATTACTTGTATCAAAATAATCCGCATGCTTTAATGCAAGTAATGTCTTACCAACACCCATAGAAATACCAACACCACATCTATAGTGCTGGATAATTTCTTTTAAGGCTTCGTCTTGTATGGCACTTCTATCCATAAATTTTTACAGTCTTCTTTACTTAATGATACAGTATGATATAGAGGCTTATATTCCATATTATCAACTTTATAATATTTATAAATGGAAAGATTAGCTTCTTCAGGAACTCTGTTATGTCCTAGTGCTTTAATTTTTGTAACTATATTTTCTACGTATTCAAAATCTAAAGTACCATGTAAAATTATATCATTAATTTTATGTTTAATAATAATATTTTCTGGTTGTTTATAAATTAATTCAGCCTCAACTAAATAACCAATTTGATGACCAATAAATTGTTTCATTTTTCCCATTACATTTTAGATTTTCTAAGTCCTAATTCTGTTGCTGCAATTGGATATGTCTCAATCCAATTATGACAAGATCTACATACACCAATCCAATCAGATACATCATTTAAATCATCACCCATTCTTCCTTTAATGTGGTGAATATCTGTTGCAATTATTGTACACTTAAACACTTTAGCCTTACAATAAGGATGATCTTGAAGATAAAGAAGGCGGAGTTTATTATACTCCGCCTCTTGTTTACTTCTTTTCTTCGACCGTTTTTTCAAAGGCGTTCGTTTCATACAGAAAAGTCATTGTCATTTGGATCTATAGATGTTTGAAATAATTCTTCAACATCATTATAGAGTTTAGGAAAACTGTCTTTAATAAGTCCAGTTACCTCATCCAATTTCTTATTGATCTCTTTTATGTACTTGAACCTTATTGAATCTTCAATCTCTTTAACTTCTTCTTCAGTTAAAGATTTAAATGATTCAATATAACTGTTATCAGGTAACGCCAATCGATTTGAAACACCTTGATTTTCAATCACTTGTTGGTAAGTTTTTAAAACATCTTTCATTATAAATGAAATAAAAACCAATTCCGTATTTTTTAGTTTTGCAAAGTTTGATTTACTCATAAGGCATAAAAGTTTTTTGGTAACATATTCTTCTCTATAAACAAAGATACAATATCTTGTTTACTTATATTTAATTCAGAGAAAGACAATGTACAAAAAAACTTTTTATCAGGCTCAAAATTATTAAGCTCTTTTATAAACGGACTTCTAGGAAATAGTTGTGATAAAAATCCACCAACATATTGCGTTAGCTTTTCCTGTTTATAAATATTAATAATCCTTTGAGCTTTAGCATACTTTGTTTTAATATCAACTAGTTCTTTTTGAGTCATCTTCTGAAGCTCTTCGGAACTATATGCTTTATATCCAAACACTAATTGCTTATACAATAAGTTTTGGTAGGGAGTAAAGACATCCTGCTCATACTCCATAACATCTTGTCCAAAATAAAGTTGTTTTTGGGCAAGCTTTCCTTGGTAATTTACATTTTGATACATAAGATTAAATTAAAAAGGGGGATTAAATCCCCCTTTTGTTAGACATACATAATGATCATAGATCAAAACTCTCTTCTTCAATACGCGCTTTCGGTAGTGGAGATTGAGCATTACGAATTTGTTCAGTATTAGTATGCTGAACATAAACGTCTTGATCTTCAACAGTATTATATACTGTTATACGATAAATAGGTTGGTTGTCCTTCATACATATAACACCTGTGTCACCTGCATACTTAAGGTCACGCTCGGCATTATCATTACGAAATGGTACAACGGATTCTTTAACATAAATGTTACCTGGTAATTCCATACCATTAACAAATCCTAAAGAACGCAGTTCTTCAGTTGAACCCTGGATCAAAGCAGAAACATTCTTCTTTTTAATCCAATTATCTACAAACATTACACGTGTTTGTTCTACCCGAATAGATGCAAATTCTGGGTTGTTCTCACTTGGCACAACAACTTGCCCGTTGCGTGCGGCTACTTTAACTTTTGTGTTCATAAAATTTAAATTATATCTGTATTTAATTCAATGGGATCATCATCATCCCCATATTCTTCAGGAAAATAAGTCCTAAAAAATTCCTCTGGATCATATTCAGAATTTTCAAGTTGATCCAGTAACTCTATATTAGATAAATAAAAAGGAGAATTAACATACATACCAATATCATATGACAATAATAACTGTATAGACTCTTGATCCATATTTAATATATCATCAAGGTCTATATCTATTACTTTGCCATTTGGAAGTTGATATAACATTAATCAAATATACAGGAATGCCTTAATAAATTAAGACGAGTAAGTAATTAAATATAAGATTATAGCTATCAATGAAATTATACCTAATACAGATACTGTCATAAGTATTTCAGTATATTTTTTGTTCTTTTTTTGAATTGCCATTATCTCATGATCTATTTCACTTTTCATACGATCAATTCGTTTTTGAAAAGTACTCATATACACAGGTCGTTTATCTCTAGAATCTTCCATCACATAAATAGTTGTTTATAAAACCAAATCAACATTCCTAAAGCTATAAACCCTAATACTATATCACCTGCTACAATTACTAAACCTATTATAACATTTTTATGATCATCCTTGTTTTGATCTTTCATATTTATTACTTTCGTTTAATTAAAGATAATAAAATGCTTAATAGAAAAACAAATCGTTACAGATTAAAACCAGAAGAAGTAGAACTTATTGATCATTATAGAGGAATTAAAGACGCTTGTGATACCGCTGATGTTGATATTAAAAATGTATCCCACGGTTGGTTAAAAACTAAAGACGCCAGTTTATTTTTTAGAAATCCCTCGGTTGATCTTAATCAATTAAAGAAAGAATTAATTGAAGAATTAAAGAACTATTCCCCTGCCTATCCAAATATTAAACGTAAACAATTAACTAATTCCCACTTATTAGTTGTTGATCCTGCGGATGTACACATAGGAAAGCTATCCTCTTCATTTGAAACAGGAGAATCATATGATTCACAAATAGCAGTTAAGCGTGTACTCGAAGGTGTTCAAGGTTTAATAAATCAATCTGCTGGTTTTAACATTAACCAAATTGTTTTTGTAATTGGTAATGATATACTACATGTTGATACTCCAAAGTCAAGTACTACAGCAGGAACTATACAAGACACACATGGAATGTGGTATGATAATTTCCTGATTGGTAAAAAACTATATGTAGATATTATAGAAATGCTAATGCAAATCGCTAATGTTCATGTAGTTTTTTGTCCATCTAATCATGACTTTATGAGTGGATTCTTTTTAGCAGATACACTTGGAGCATGGTTTAGAAAATCAAAGAATGTAACCTTTGATATATCTATGCAACATCGTAAGTATTATAGCTATGGAAATAATTGTATTGGTTTTACTCACGGTGACGGTGCAAAAACCCAGGACTTACCATTATTAATGGCTCAAGAAACCCATTACTGGTCTAATCCCAAAAGGTATATATACACACACCACGTACATCATAAAACTTCAAAGGACTATGGTTCTGTATGTGTAGAATCACTTCGATCACCTTCTGCTGCAGATAGTTGGCACCATAGAAATGGATATCAACATGCACCAAAGGCAATCGAAGCTTTTCTACATCATCCATTACACGGACAAACAGTAAGACTTACTCATTACTTTTGAAAACTGATAACAATATTCACGTTTCCAACTTTAAATGAGATAGAATCTGCGTCTTGATTTACCTGATTAAAGACTCTTTGAACTTTAAAGTCATCAGTTAAAGACACAGCATTCTCCATTTGTTTTTTAAATTGTCTTTGCTTTTGGTAGATAGCACCATCAGTTCTACTCGGTAACAAGTTACGCAGAGTAGAAATCTTTTTGTTAATGTTCTTTCGAAGGATTTCGTTCTCTCGTTCAGTCCAATAAACGATTCCTCGGTTTACATAATAAGAAGTTTCCATAATTAGAGTATTATACTTTATATAAAAAGACTTTGTACTTCCTAAAAATTACCATGAACTAACATTGGTTATGCAAAAATCTTCTCCTGCATTTGCATCCCACCATTTGTCTTGGTCAATACAAAAGGTTTTCCTATTACCAGAACAATCGTTTTCGATTTCAATCCAGTAACAATTAGTGGCAATATCCACTCCATCATTTGTAATTCTACCACAATTACAATTCTCTTCCTCTTTTTTACAGGATACTAAAAAGAGGACGGTACAAAAAATAATAAACTTATTCATTCTTATTGGTTTTAATTTAAAAGATAAAATCTGATAGTCTTTATAGACTATCAGATTCAAAATCGAAGAACTCAATATCATCCGAATACGAATTATAATTACCCGGATCGATAGTATATAATAAGTCATCCAAATAGTCTTCATCAAACATAACTGAATCACTTAAAATAATGTGAGCCAATACATTATACATCTCGGCTGTTGACCACAAGTCAAGGTTATGATCTTTTTTTACTAGATACTCTAGTGCTAACTGTTTACTGTAAGATTTCATAGACTTTATTATTACTTATTAATTGATTACTTGTTACGAAAGACAATAGATATTCTAAAGTTTTTAGAATCTAATCGGTGTTGCCATTTAAGACGGTGTTCTTCAGTCATACACATTAAAGAGTATTGAGGTAATAAAACATTCATTACCTCTTGCTCTAATTTCATTTGTAAAACTTCAGAAGACATCAGACTAATGATAGTAATCTGCGGACCTAAACGGGGACTATCTATATGCCAGCCAATATATTGCCCAGGCTTATAGACATTAATAGATACTTGATTAAAATCGAGAATTATATTATCCTCTAATTTAATTCCTTGAAAGGGTAAAAATAATTCAGGTATTTCAAAAGATACATGGTTATCAGATAAGCCATCTTGAGAACCATATCTTAATATCATACCTCTTGTTGATCCATTTTTAATACTCTCAAAAGGTATTAAATTTAGAACAGCATCTTCAAAACTTTTATCAACAAAGTTTTCAATTACTTTTATCATAAAGTTTTTTAAGTACCTCTACATTCGATTGCTTAATTGCGTTTCTTTTCAACCAATTAATTCGATTCGGTTTCGGTCCTAACTCTTTTCTCTTACGGCCCATGTTATTATCTTTCTATTAAGATAACGATTACCATTTAGAGAACAAAACAAAATAGAAAAAATGTAAATAGATTTTATCCCTCTGCACTCAATTGTAAGGTAGGTAGTCATTTTATCCTTATCTCAATTGCTCACCCTTGGGAAGTGAGTTATGGTGCATTAATAATGGTAGTTATCTGAACTCTACCAAACGCCAGCAACTTACTGGATATTTACCTGGTTAAAGGAAAGGTAACAATACTATATTAATTCCTTTGGATTTAGTTGTAATAATTACCACATTGTCCTTTTTGATTAGACCGTTGTATTCGTTTCGGGATTATTACAACTACTTATCCAAAGTTCAGTTCATCAAATCTGTCATCGTCTTCATCAGACATGAAAGACTCATTAAATTCATTAGCCATATCACCATTAAGTTGAAATTCAACTTTAGGTTTAGCTTGTAATTGTTGCAATACTTTTTCACGATTACTAATAATCATTTTAAGAGTATTCCGGAGATGATTAATATCCATATCATCAACGGATATTAACTTACCATTACGCATTTTCCAATAAACAATATTATCTTCCATAAGAGTATCATTTTAATAATATAAATTATTTCTCTGCACACAGTTGTAATAGTATATTAGTGACGCTCTTGTCCTTAATACCTTGCTCTCAAAACACAACTATGTTGATTAACATACAACCTCAAGCCCAATATGGCATAGTCAGGTTTACATAGTACTTAATGTGGAGGCTTACTAGTAAGATAAGTCTAATCTTACTATTACAACTGCTCACCCGAAGGTTAGTGCAAAGAAATACGCTAATATCAAGTGGATAATCACTATCAATCAACTAATCTGTGGTTGCTGAACAGACTTAAACAGCAGTAGATTTTACAGTTCTACTCAACTGACCACACTAGGCATCATAAATTTAATAATGAATTATCTCATTATTGACCAAGATTTATTTAGCCTAAACACCTTTCGGTGTTAAATGTGTGGTGATTTCTTACATTTTTACCCATAAGACGGTCAAATCTTATGAGTGTAAGTCATCAATAAAGATACATAAAATTGGATGTGTTAAAACTCAAAACATCGTGTTTTAAGTTACCTTGGATTACCTAGGTTATTGTTAGAATAATCCCTCTGCACTCAGTTGTAATAGTACCATAATATTCAATGCTTATTAGGCAATTCTAGCTTTATGGATTTAGTCTTGTTTATACTCATAAACTATTACAACTGCTCACGATTGTGAGAATAGTGCAGAGGAATAATTAATTCATTACAAAAACTTCGTTATCAGTTCTTGAATGTGCAAATTCCAAAGAAGGAGTCACATAAGTAACTCCGTTCCTTGTGTACTCATAGATAATCGTCTTCGTTTCTAACATAACTTTCTGTATTGCGATATACATGATTCCAATATTCATCTTCTTGATACGGAGTCATGACATCATATTCGGTATGAACAATAAAACTTTTAATATCAATCCATTTAGCCTCACCTGTGTTCTCTAATTCAGACTTATACTTTTCAGCATGTTCTTCATTCAGAAAAACTCGGTGATACGTATAACCACGATCATTGTCCTGGTGAATGACCATAAATATCTTTTTCATAGGTTTGAAGATTTTCATAGGTTTGTAATTGTTTTGGGTCTATGGTATTATATATATTATAGGGATAAGAATAGATTTCCCTATCACATGATATATAATAACATAAGTCATAAGGTTCTTGTGATACTTGAACGGGAATATATACTATAGAATTCCCGGATATTAAATTAAACTGCTCTTCACTTATCGCGGTCCCATGATATTTCTTATAATCACTATAACCATAAACACAAATATACTTTGTCTCATATAAACGAGGAAGATTATCAAAGTGTTTATTGATAATTGAATTCATTGCTGTGGTAATGATTTCTTTACAAGTAGAATTATACTTGGAGTTATCGAGTACCACACGGTAGATTGCATCCCTAATGTCCATTGCTATAATATTTAATATGAAGAGGATTTGTTGGTGTAAAAAATAAAAAGAAAAGAAAGTGGGTATGGTTTATACCCACTCTCTTTCTCTCTGATAATCAACTGTTTAACCATTATTTAAATCAGTTGGTGTCTCATTTTTTACTTGAGAACCTTGCGAACTACCTCTCATATTATTTATTATCTTATCACTAAACCTTCTCGCCATCTCATCTTTAAGAAATGGGTTGGTATCTACGATACTTTGTACTTTATCGAACTCTGAAGTATCGACAATGACGTTATCGTTAGTAGTAATAGTGAGTTGTATATTATCTCCGTAATATACACTCTGAAAGAATAGTGGTGTACCATCGGTATCTTCTACAAGATAACCTTCATCTTCACGAAGTGTACGGTACTGTTCCACTTCTTCTTTTGTACCGCTTACACGGTATACAAATACGGTCTTAACACCGTTAACTCCTGCCTTTTTGTAGCTGTTCTTAAATTGTCCTTTTAGCATTTTACTTTAGATTTATATGATTTATTATTTACTTTGTGCTACAGTGCACAAGTAAATAGAGAACGCGCGAAGCGCGTAGGCGGAGCGAAGCGACGCGTAGAGAGAGAGGAGAGGGAGCGAAGCACTGGAGCGAGGGCACGCCGGTAGGCGTGCAATCGCGAAGTGCGAAGCGAGTCAAGAGAGAGGAAAGGATAGAGTAAAGAGAACTAGGTAAAAATCATTCGTCGAAAAAAAGTATCGTAAAACACGGGGGTTTATCATAAAACTATTCGATTCATCGAGGATTATTCCACGTTCGTCGAAATAGAGGATCGAGTATTATTCTATATTATATAATAACAAACCCTTTTCTTTGTGAGCCATGGTTTGCAGTGCCAATGCCATGTTGCAATTAGAAAAAAAAAGACAAGGCCTTTAGGCCCTGTCTTTTAAGATTTAGGAATTAAATCTATAGGGAGAGGATAATCAGTCCATTCCCATTCTTTTTCACCATATTGTTCCGTAGAAAATGGAACCTTAATGGTGTTGGAATACAGACTAATGACAATGACATCATTGCCATCATTCAAAAGCGGAAGCAAATGGTGGTCTGGCCAGTTACCTTTATACCTTTTTGTGGTATTCAAGGTCTTGTTGATTACTATGTACATAGGTTTAATATTTAAATAAAAAAGAAACCCCCCGAAGGGGGCTTACTTTCATGAACCAAACAGGTCATCACTTGGATTATGCTGTGGTTCAGGTGCATGTGCCTTTGGTGGCGCAATCATTGCAAGCAATGTCTCGTCGCTCAAGTTTGGAAATTGCGCTTTCATGCTATTGAGCGCCTCCAATATGAACAAGTCAGGCCACCACTTGCCATCTTTGTTACGCACAACACTAACGCCAATAGGAATGACGGTTTTACTGATATACA
>Ga0315906_10003726_pt1 | contig 20057 bp, 20 predicted proteins | sample LakEriMetagenome_4_FD_203526 | JGI IMG/M metagenome (GOLD analysis project Ga0315906, IMG submission 203526) | Freshwater fungal communities from buoy surface, Lake Erie, Ohio, United States - Buoy 2 MA122 | ecosystem: Environmental > Aquatic > Freshwater > Lake > Lake biofilm | place: USA... | reverse complement strand
TTCCCCAACACGCGCTTTCGAGGCGCGCTCCTTAGGCCGCTCGGACACGCCACCGTAGGTGACTATACGCGAGGGCCTAATCAGTTTTTAAATTACCTCTTTTGAGCAAAGAACTGCGTTAATAACTGGGCACAATCTTGCTCTAAAACACCTGAAACAACTTCAACTTTATGTAGCGCTCTTGGATCGCGAATCAAATCCCATACCGAGCCGCAGGCTCCTGCCTTCTCATCCCAGGCGCCAAAAACTAACCTCGGAATTCTTGCTGCCATTATCGCCCCCGCACACATCACACATGGCTCAAGAGTGACAACTAGCGTGCACTCATCTAAGCGCCAAGCACCAATTGATCTTGAAGCTGCTTTGATAGCAACAATTTCTGCATGCCCTAGCGGGTCTTTAAGCAGTTCTCTCTGATTATTTCCAAGAGCTACGATCTCGCCAGCTTTATTAAGTATCACTGCACCAACTGGCACATCGCCGCTTGAAGTACTTCCAAATTTTGCGCGCTCAAGTGCTACGCGCATTGCGCGTTCATGGTTCATTTAAAGATTCTCAATAACTTCACTATAAATATCGCCAAAGCCAATTCTTCTAGCAATTACATCTAGCTGCTCCTCTGGATATAACTCGTCATCATCACAGATCATCTGTAGCTCCATGGCATCAAGGCCAAGGTCTGCAAATATATTTAAATCCCCTGCTGGTTCATCAGCATCATCTTCTGCTGGAAATTCGATATCGCTTAACTCTAAAACCTCTGCAGCAATTTCATAATCAAGTGCTGCCATGACATCACTTAAAACCATCTGCATCTTTGCGCCAATCTGGCGGATGATTATGAAAAATTGATCATCGATAGCAAGAAGTGCAATTGCTCCGCCATCTACTTGTTGAGCTCTAAGGGCGTCAAGGACTAGACCGATATCGCTAGTTGCTTCATCTGGTAATTGAGAGATTCGCCATTGCCCATCATCACGCCAGGAAAGGAGAGCAAATTCAAGAGTTTCGTCTGCCATCTCACACCTCCCGCTCATAAGAAATGCAATGCCTCATAGTTCCACCGTTGCCCTTGGTAGTAAAGTGCCGCCATGAAGGTCGTTGTAGTAAATCACCCGCTTGTGACCCATAAATTGACGGTGCTACGCGATAAGCAGACTAATTCACAAATCTTTAGGCACTTGGTTGAGGAGCTAGTCACCCTTTTGGCATATGAAGCAACTAGGGATGTAAAAATCCAAGAGGTCTCGATTGAAACTCCAGTTACCAAGACAAAAGGCGCAATGCTGGCAACGCCTAGGCCAGTGGTTGTTCCAATTCTTAGAGCTGGTCTTGGAATGCTCGAGGGAATGATGCGCGTTATTCCTAGCGCTGATGTTGGATTTTTAGGAATGGTTAGAGATGAAAAGACTCTCCAAGCATCAACCTATGCCAATCGATTGCCAGATGATTTAACAAAACGTCAGTGTTATGTCCTAGATCCAATGCTTGCTACTGGTGGAACTCTAATTGCTGCAATTAATTATCTAATTGAGCGAGGGGCAGAATCTGTTACTGCTATCTGTTTACTCTCAGCGCCTGAGGGAGCAAAGGCAGTGGAGGAGGCATTTAAGGATTCTAAAACTCCAATAGCAATTGTTACTGGCGCAATGGATGAGAAGTTAAACGAGCATGGCTATATCGTTCCTGGCCTTGGCGATGCTGGAGATCGACTCTACGGAGTTGTCTAAATGGCTAATACCTCCCCAGGATATGGAATAACTATTCGTGTTGAAGGACGCGCTGAATTTCAACCTGTTGCTGAGATAACCACAATTATTTCTCGAGAAGGTGCGATGGTTACCGCACTTGATGTTGTTGAATCACAAATAGATGGCGTAGTTATTGATGTAACTTGTGATGCAATAGATGTTGCTCACGGGGATAGAATTACAGCAGCGCTAAGTGCTTCACCGATTCTTAATGTAAAGAAAGTCTCTGATCGAACATTTTTACTTCACCTTGGTGGAAAACTTGAAGTTAATTCAAAGGTTCCGCTAAAGACTCGTGATGATTTATCCAGGGCCTATACCCCAGGGGTGGCAAGAATCTGTCTAGCCATTGCTAAAGACCCATCTGATGCCAGACGGCTCACAATTAAGCGCAATACCGTCGCTGTAGTCACCGATGGTTCGGCGGTTTTGGGCCTTGGAAATCTAGGCCCTGCAGCAGCTCTTCCAGTTATGGAAGGAAAAGCTGCGCTCTTTAAGAGATTTGCTGACGTTGATGCTTGGCCGGTCTGTCTTGATACTCAAGATGTCGATGAAATTGTAAGAACTGTTCAGTTAATAGCCCCGGTCTATGGCGGAATTAATCTAGAAGACATCTCAGCCCCAAGATGTTTTGAGATTGAAGCGCGCCTTAGAGAACTACTTGATATTCCCGTTTTCCATGATGATCAACATGGCACAGCAGTTGTTGTTCTAGCTGCCCTAAAAAATGCTTTAAAGCTTGTAAAAAAAGATCTTGGCACAACTAAAATTATTCTCAATGGCGCAGGAGCTGCCGGAACTGCAATTGCTCGCCTGCTTGTCCTTGCAGGAGCTAGGAACATAATTGGCTTTGATAGCAGTGGAGTGATTAGTAAAAAGAGTGCCAGTAATAACGCTATGCGCAAGTGGTTTATTGATAACTGCAACCCAGAGCAATTTGAAGGAAATCTCAACCAAGCTATGAGTGGAGCTGATATTTTTATTGGAGTTAGTGCGCCAAATCTCTTAAGTGAAGCTGATATCCAATCAATGGCTAAGGACTCTATTGTTTTTGCGCTGGCAAACCCCGATCCTGAAATTGACCCAGTCTTGGCTAGAAAACATGCAGCTGTTGTTGCCACAGGAAGAAGTGATCAACCAAATCAAATCAATAATGTTTTGGCATTTCCTGGAATATTTCGCGGGCTATTAGATGCTGGAGCTTCAAAGATTACCGATGAGCTACTTGTTGCCTGCGCTGAAGCAATTGCAAGTTGTGTAGGTGAGAGCCAATTAAATGCCTCCTTCATTGTCCCCAGTGTTTTTGATGCAAATGTCGTTAAGTCTGTTGCAGATGCAGTAAAGAGGTTTTCTTAAATTGTCCATTGCTGATTGGGTGGAGCAGTATTTGAACTCCTCTGCCCCATTCTTTATTTATCTTGCCTTAGGGGCAATTGTCTTTTTTGAAACTGGAGTGCTTTTAGCCTTCTTCCTGCCTGGAGATTCAATCCTCTTTGCTGCAGGTTTGGTAGCTGCAACAAGAGATGACACAAATATTTTATTTCTAATCACCGTGATCTTTATTGCAGCATTTATGGGAGATCAGGTGGGTTATGTATTGGGACGAAAATATGGGCGAAGTTATCTAGAGAGACGATCTTCGAAACGAATTGATGCGATGGTAGTGCGCGCTGAAGCCTTCTATGAAAAATATGGCTGGAGCGCAGTCATTCTGGCTCGCTTCTATCCCTGGATTCGCACCTTTATGCCGCCTATTGCTGGAATCGCCAAGATGAATTACTACAAGTTCTTAGCAGCAAATGCTTTAGGGGCCCTGCTCTGGGGAGTAGGAATAACACTCCTTGGTTTTTATGCTGCTTCAATTCCATTACTAAAGGACTCATCCAGGGGCATTGCAATTTTCTTTATATTGATAACAATTGGCTTAACTCTAAAGAATTACCTACGCTCTAAACGCGACTGACGGACTCCACCAACTAACACTCCGATATAAGTCATTGCAATCCCAGATACTAAATACCAACTAACGCTTACTCCTTGGGTTGGAGAGTAAATATCTAAAAGTAATGAAGCGATTAACTGACCACCAACGCTAAAGAGAGTAAAGGTTAGAACTCCTAAGTGTTGGACAATCAAGGAGGTCGCTGCAATATAGATAACCCCAATTACCCCGCCGGTATAGATCCACCAAGGGCCTTTTGGAAGTGGTTGTAGTTCAACTCTTCCAAGGGCGATCAGAATAATTATGAATAGAGTTAAGAACGATGTTCCCGTTATGAAGTTGAGAAGTGAAGTTGTATAGCTATTTTGTGAATGCTCATTAATCTGGCCATTTAACGCTCGCTGCACCCCAACTAAAGCGCCAGCTATTAGCGCAAGAAGGAGCGCAAAGAGTTGAAAATTGTCAGCCTCTAACTTATCTATCACTGAGACTAATACTGCGATAACGGTAATGAACGCCGCTGCAATTCGCCTTGGTGAGATGAGTTTTACCCCACCTCCAGTTAAACCTATTCGATCGACTAATAATGAGATCGCGCTCTGACCTGCAATTGAAGCAACAGAATAGAGAGCCACACCGATTAAAGGAACGACGCTGGTTTGAAGGGCTACAAATGCCCCGCCTAGTGATCCTGCAAGGAGTCTTATCTTTGGAATTTCTCCACTACTAACTGCGCTTCTAAGACGCTTAATACCGTCTTTAATTTTAGGACTAAAAATTGCATAGATAGTTATAAAAAAGAGTCCTGAAGAAAATGAAACGAGCGCCGCTTGAGGCGCGTTATCTAGACGATATGAGAGCTCGCCATTGGCTCTCGCCTGAAGGGCGATCATTACCCCAGAGAGGGCAGCAAGTCCATCTAGCCGCAGAGCTCTACTCTTTAACTTGGCCACTTAACTCCAACCACTTCTCTTCTAGTTCAGATCTGACTTTTCCTATCTCGGCAAGTTTAGCGCCAACTTCTAGAAGTCTCTGATGGTCAAAGGAAGCGCTCTCTTGCTCCTTTATTAACTCCTGCTCTCGAGCAACAACTTTCTCTAACTGTTTCTCTACTTTTGCCAATTCTTTCCTAACAAGACGCAATTGCGCAGCCCCTGAAATCTCTTTTCTATCCTCGCTAACAACACTTCTTGAAATCATCTCAGCTCTTAGCTCTAAGTACTGTTCAATTCCTAAAGCCAAATCTTGAAGTGTCTCATTACCAAGTAGTCCCACGAATCGATCACAGACTCTTTCAAGGAAATAGCGATCATGAGAGATAACTATTATCACTCCAGCATAGGTATCTAAAAGATCTTCTAAGGCAGTTAAGGTTTCAACATCAAAATCATTTGTTGGCTCATCGAGTAAGAGCACATTTGGTGAATCTATAAGTAGGCGAGTTAGTTGCAGCCTTCGTTTCTCACCTCCGGATAAATCGCGGACCAACTTTTGTTGACCTTCATAATCAAAGCCAAGGCGCTCACAGAGCTGTGAAGCTGAAATCTCACGCCCGCCAGCAAGATCTACTCGCAGAGCAACATTTTCAACCGCCTCTAGCACTCGCCAGGATGGGTTTAACTCCTCTAAGTGCTGAGATAGAAAAGCAGCTTTTACCGTTATTCCAGTCTGCAGTTTGCCTGAGGCGAAACGATATTGCCCGGCTAGGGTTCGCATTAAGGTTGTTTTTCCTGAGCCGTTAACGCCCACTATTGCAATGCGATCTGCGGGGCCAATATTCCAGTTGAGTTTTTCAATCAGTGTTGTTTCACCAATACTTAACTTGGCGTTATGAATCTCATAGACCATGTTGCCTAATCGGTTGGTGGCAAAATTTAATAACTCTGCGTTATTTCTTGGCGCAGGTTCTGCCGAGATCAATCGATTAGCAGCATCAACTCGAAACTTTGGCTTTGAAGTTCTTGCAGGCGCGCCTCTGCGCAGCCAAGCAAGTTCTTTACGAATTAATTTATTTCTTCTGGCATCCTCTGCGCCAGCCTGTCTTGCTCTCTCAGCTTTGGCTAGAACATAGGCAGAGTAACCACCTTCATATGATTCAACTTTTCCATCAATTACCTCCCAGATGGAATCTGATATTTCATCTAAGAACCAACGATCATGGGTAATTACGACAACAGCAAGTTCACGGCGCTTGCGAAGATGTTTAGCAAGCCAGGCCACTCCTTCGACATCAAGATGATTTGTTGGTTCATCAAGTAAAACGATATCTAGACTCTGGATTAATAACTTTGCAATCCCAACTCTTCGCTTCTCGCCTCCTGATAGAGAGGCAAAGGGGCGATCCATGATTGAGCTTTCATATCCACCAAAGAGCCCTGCAAATATTTCTCGCACCCCGGCATCACTTGCCCACTCATGAACTTTCTTAACTCCAACTACAACATCTCGAACTGTTGCACCTACCCCAGCGCTATCTACCTGGCTTAATGAGCCAAGCTTTGCCCAGTTAGCTCTTGTGACTCGTCCAGCATCGGGCTCTTCAAGGCCTGCCAGGATTTTAAGTAGTGTTGATTTACCGCCGCCATTTCGACCAACAATGCCGATGCGTTCTCCTTCAGATATTCCTAGTGAGACATCAATCAAAAGGGGGCGTATGTCAAAGGCTTTTGAGACCCCTTCAATATTGATGATGTTGCGAGCCATTGCGCAAGGTTAGCCAGAAAGTGTGAACCCTACTTCGATACAGTCCTCTAGTGGATTTTAAGTTGATTGCAGCTGGTATTGGAATTCTTATAGTTCTTATCTACGCCTTTGGTTCTGGAATCTGGGTCTCTTCCTCACCCGGATGGTATTCATCACTAAATAGACCACCATGGCAGCCGCCAAACTACGTATTTGGAATTATCTGGCCTTATAACTTTATGGTTTTGGGAATTGCTGCCTATCAAGTCTCACAATCATTAACTAAATCTGAAAACATCTTATGGCTTGTTTTCTTTGGTTTAAGTGTTGCTGCCGCCCTTACTTGGGCGTATCAATTCTATGTTCCGCATAATCTCACCCTAGCTCCAATTGCTTTAACTTTATGCGCTCTTCTTACTCTTCCCGTTCTCTATCTAACATTAAAAGCAACGCTACTTATGGGACTATTACTTGTTCCCTATCAAATCTGGGTTGCAATTGCAGCAAGCCTTGCGTGGGGATACTCAACTCGAAATTAATTGTCTGATATTTACTGATTAAATTAAAAGTTTCACTTTCCTAATTCTCTAAGGTACTCGCCTGAAAGGCGATATACAGTCCATTCATCCATTGCTTCAGCCCCTAAGCTTTTATAAAACTCGATAGCTGGTGAGTTCCAATCAAGGACCCACCATTGGAAGCGGCCATATCCTCGCTCCTGACAAATTTTTGCTAAATGTTGCAAAAGAGCCTTGCCGTAACCTCGCCCACGAAACTCAGGCTTTACATATAAATCCTCAAGATAGATTCCATGCTTGCCTTGCCAAGTTGAATAATTCAAAAACCAGATCGCTATTGCTACCACATGGCCATCTATCTCAATCAAGTCACAAAATACACTTGGATTTGGCGCAAAAAATGTTTCAAGAATTTCTTTCTCTGTCGCCTCTACTTTATCTGAAGCCCTCTCATAGAGCGCAAGGTCTTTGATTAGTTGGAGAATTGTTGCAACGTCATCTCGCCTTGCTTGACGAATTTTCAATGCCGTTCCTCCATTATCGAATTCCCACCATCGATAACAATAGATTGTCCAGTGATATATGAAGCTTCATCACTTGCTAGAAATGCAACAGCAGATGCAACTTCCTCAGCTCTGCCGCCTCTACCAAGAGGGACGAATCTTCCCTCTAATTTTTCCTTTTCTGAAATTGAGTCCGTGCCAATCCAGCCAGGCAGAATTGCATTACAAGTGAGTGAATTTCTTGCTTCGTCAAGCGCTAATGACTTTGTTAGACCAATCATTCCAGCTTTCGCTGCAGCATAAATTGGTTGATTTCTCATTGCCATTAAAGCCCCAGTGACACTACTAATCATGATGATTCGTCCACTTTTGGATTTTCTTAGAAGAGGTAGTGCATGTTTAGTAACCAAAAATGCGCTATCTAAGTTCCTTGCCATGCCAAGACGCCAATTAGAAAGCTCTATGTTGGCTAGATCGCCGGCTTCGCTATCCCCAGCTGGCGTTGAAACACTGGTCATTCCTGCGTTATTGACTAAAATATCTAGTAATTCAATATTGGAAAATAACTCTTGAACCTGTCTTTCATCACAAAGATCGGCAACGAATCCTTGCCCTTGAATTTCATTTGCTCTATCAAATATTCGATTCGTCGTGGAGGTGACTATTACTTTTGCACCCAGACTCTTTAATGCCAAAGCTGAAGCAAAGCCAATTCCTGAACTCGATCCAGCACCTGTAACTAACGCTATCTTGCCTTGGAGGGAAAACATGGGCATTACTTTAGTAACCTGACCTCAAAAAGTGCTCTGATGGGGGCTACAAGGCATGAGGGAAATTTTAGATTTAGAAATCTTTGGCATAGATATGAAAGGTGGAACGTTTAGCGCCCATAATCGTCTTCAAGCCGTTCAATGTCATCCTCGCCGAAATAAGTCCCTGTTTGAATTTCGATGAAGCGTAGATCGTTATTTCCAACATTTGCAATGCGATGCAGTGTTCCTGCCTCAATGTCTAAGCTATCGCCGGCGCTAAGTGGTGAAAGCACTCCATCTATGGTTACTTCTGCCACTCCTGAGACGATAAACCAATGCTCAGAACGCTTTTGGTGACGCTGGTAAGAAAGCCTCATGCCTTGTTTGACGCAGATGTATTTAACTTTATGCGATGGGCTTTCTTGCAAAACTTCATAATGGCCCCAAGGACGATCTGATTTTTCCAGCATATTCCTATTCTAGGGACATTTGCTCTTAATCTGTCGAGAGCTATATCAATTTAATTACTGCCTATTTGCAGCAGCTCTGTTAATTCGATCCCGAATTGCGACTGCAAGACCAGGGCCAGTTGGTGGGATGGCTCTTACCACTTTAATCCCTTGGTTATCCGCTTGCCTAAAGGCCGCAAATAACATTCTGGCAAATTCTTCAATGCTTTTTGGCTCAGCCAATCGAATGACGCCCTCTGGGGTCACTACATCATTCATAGCAATTAATCCTTCTCCTCTCTGACTTTGACCACCGACGATAACCTTCGCCATCGGTGAGTAGTGCTGAGCGTCTGAACCTGAAACTCGAATTTTATTTTCGTTCTCTTCAGAAAGAATAATTCCTGTACTTCCTTCAATCATTTCTGGGCTGATTGCTCCAGGCCTGAGAATTATTGGATTTTCACTACTGCAATCAATAATTGTTGATTCAACCCCGACTAAGCAAGATCCCCCGTCAAGAATTAGATCACTTGGCAAGAGGTAATCGCTTAACTCTTGAACGACTGCTTGAGCCGTAGTTGGTGAGACCGCTCCGTAGCGATTGGCACTAGGAGCTGCGATTCCCTTTCCTCCAATTGCTTTAAATTCACTTAACAAACCCAAAGCAATTCCATGGGCTGGGATTCTCAGTCCAACGATATCTTGGTTACCTGTTAAATAGTCTCCAGAGACTTCTCGTCTCTTTAAAAGCAAAGTCATCGGGCCTGGCCAGAAATCTCTCATGAGTGTAATCGCATAATCTGGAACTTCCTGAGCCCAAAAATTAAAGTCGCTTAGCTCTGCGATGTGAATTATTACGGGGTGATTGGTGGGCCGGTTCTTAACTCTGTACATCCTGGCAACCGCGTCTCTATTTTCTGCATCAGCTCCGATTCCGTAAACGGTTTCTGTTGGAAAGGCAACTAAATCTCCCGCCCTCAATTTCTCAGCGCATTGGCGTAATACGCTCAGGGAGCATTGAGGAATAATTGTTGCCACAGCAGGTATCCTAGGCATATGAGAAAAGTGAATCGAATTACCGCATCAATAACTGCTTTGTTCCTTCTATTGGCTCTCTGGATTTATCCCGCTCAAGCAGCTGAGTCTGAGCGCCATATAACGGTCAGTGGCGTAGGCACCGTGAGTGTTACTCCTGATGCAGTACGCCTTTACTTAAGTGTCACTTCTCTCGGCGACAAAAGTTCGACTGCGCTATCGAGTGCGTCCAAAGCTGCATCTGGCGTTAGGACCGCGTTAAAGTCAGAGGCAATTGCAACTAAGGATATTAAGAGTTCAAATCTTTCCGTCTATCCAGAATATAACTACACCCCAGAAAAAGGTTCTGTAATAATCGGATATCGAGCCACCCAGTCATTTACCGTGATTATTCGTAAAGCAGAGAACGCCGGGAAAGTTATTGAATCTGTAGTTAATTCTGGTAACGAGAGTGTTGCAATAAATGGAATTGTGCCCTTTATAACAAAGGGATCTGATGCAATGCAGGAAGCACGAGCTGCAGCTGTTGCGGATGCAAAATCTCGCGCATCTTCATATGCCAGACTACTTGGAACTTCTCTAGGTAAAGTAATTTCACTGTATGAAAACTCTGCTCCATCATATTCATTCCCTATGCTGGGTGTGGCCAAAGCAGAAGATTCCTCAACTCCTGTTATAGATCTAGGCGAAGAGGATGTATCAATATCTATAACCGTAAAGTGGGCCCTGAACTAAAGGCTATAGCAGCGGGGTAGTGCCTTTCTCCACCTCATTGGCTACTATTCGCCTACCTAATTTGGTCTGAGCGAGAGAATTATAGAGTGGGGTTGATGTCTAGGTGATTATCAAAAGCCGTAACTCAGCACACTCAAGTACGAGAGTTATCTTTATTTTTTTGATCTTTACTTTCTTATCGCTCATTTCAGGGCCCTCAGCCCAAGCTGATGAAACAAAATTAATTGGAACTATTGTCAGTGGCGAAAAAGCCCCCGTTCCTGGCGTGAAACTAACCATCCGCAGTGAATCAGCTGAACTGGGAAGCGTGACCACTGATTCCCAAGGAAATTGGAGTTTTGCTGTTACCACGACTGGGTATTTCTGGGTCAAATTAGATATTTCTTCTCTGCCCCAGGGGCTGGCATTAACAACTGGAACACTTGATGAAAAACGCGTCAATGTATTGATGTTGGGTTCAGAACTCAAGGTAATTTTTCCGATCGGTGAGGGCGTTGCCCCACTTTCAACATTAGAGCAGACCGCGCAATTGCTGACTGATGGCGCAATTCTTGGATTGATTATTGCGCTAGCCGCCTTGGGTTTAAATCTAGTTTATGGGACTACTGGTCTAACTAACTTTGCCCATGGCGAACTACTTACGCTCGGCGGCCTATTAACTTACTTCTTGAGTGCTGTCATCGGAATTCCTGTGATTTTTGCAGTTCCAATCGCTTTAATACTCGTCGGCCTTATCGGAGGATATCTACAAAATAAACTTCTATGGAAGCCTCTAAGAGCTCGCGGCACCGGGTTGATCGCTATGTTAGTGATATCTATAGGTTTTGCTATTTTTGTGCGGTACTTCTACCTCTTTATCTTTGGCGGCGATACTCGCCAATTACCAGAGTATGCAGGTCAAGCTGGATTGCAATTTGGTCAAGTTTTTATAACGCCAAAGTCAATAATCACCACAGCAGTCGGAGCTCTTCTGCTTGTTGGAGCGACCCTTTGGTTGCTAAAAACTAAAGATGGCAAAGCTAGCCGAGCTGTTGCTGATAATCCATCGTTGGCATCGGCATCAGGTGTTGAGGTCGAGAGAGTTATACGTTCGGTCTGGATACTTGGATCTGTATTGGCAGGCTATGCTGGAATCATTATCACAATAAATCAAGGAGTCAGCTTCTTAATGGGGCAAGACATGCTTCTTTTGATATTTGCTGCTGTGACTCTTGGTGGGCTTGGCACGGCAAATGGTGCTGTTGTCGGTTCCATGATTATGGGAATCTTCATACAGCTTTCTACCTTGTTGATACCAACAGAGTTGAAATATGTTGGAGCACTTGTAGTTCTAATTCTAATTTTGTTGGTAAGACCGCAAGGGATACTTGGCAAGAAAGATCGTGTGGGCTAAATGGACTTTATATTCATTGTTCAACAGTCGTTAAGCGCAGCCATTGGTGTAAACACAATAATTTTTGCTCTTGCTGCAATTGGATTAAATATGCACTTTGGTTATACCGGACTTCTAAATTTTGGACAGGCGGGATTCCTTGCTGTAGGCGCATATACCACTGCCGTCCTTGTAGTCTCCTATAACTTCTCGCTCTGGATAGCCCTTTCCTGCAGCATTCTTACTTCCATTATTTTTGCTTTGATTCTCGGCATACCCACCTTACGGCTTAGAGCTGACTATCTTGCAATAGTGACTATTGCTGCAGCTGAGATTGTCCGACAAATAGCCCGTTCTGCAACATTCAATGAAATTCTTGGGGGCTCAGATGGTATTACTGGAAAATTTGGAAAAGAATTCTTTGATCTAAACCCCTTTACATCTGGAATTGATACTCCAATTTTGCGCTTCACTGCAAACGATCTATGGGTTGTGATAACTGGTTGGCTTTTAGTGGCCGCAATCTTGGGTCTGATGTGGCTCCTGGTTAGTTCGCCTTGGGGTCGCGTCCTTAAAGCAATTAGGGAGGATGAAGACGCAGTACGTTCTGTTGGAAAGAACGTATATCTCTACAAAATTCAGTCTCTTATTTTTGGTGGAGTGATCGGCTCTTTCGCTGGAGCTGTCTATGCGCTCTCCCGCCAATCAGTTCAGCCAGATAACTATGGGACTGCGCTTACATTCTTCGCATATACCGTTCTCATTCTTGGAGGGGCAGCAAGAGTTTTTTCTCCCGTAGTAGGTTCAATTATTTTCTGGTTCTTACTTGTATTTATCGAGCAAACTTTGAGAGAAGCTGTTAAAGCTAACTTCATTCCAGAGTGGTTAATTGGAGCGAATCAAGTCGGTCAGGTTCGATTTATGTTAGTGGGTTTAGGGCTTATGCTTCTGATGATCTTTAGACCGCAGGGAATTTTTGGAGATAAAAAGGAGCTTGCACTCGATGCACGCGCATAACTCTGAAACTAATCATGCCCAGGATGCCAAGGCTCTTTTTGCTAATCTTTCGGCAACACCTGGGGTTGCTAAGCCTGATCCAATTATTAGCGCCTCTGGAGTTAAGCGTTACTTCGGAGGTCTAAACGCTGTCGATGTTGAGAAATTACAGATTCAACGCCATGCGATTACCGCTCTAATCGGCCCAAACGGTGCTGGAAAGACAACACTCTTTAATCTCCTCACCTGTTTCGATAAAGCACAAGAAGGTAATTGGGTTTTCAACGGAACTGAGATCTCAGGAAAAGGCCCAGATAAAGTTGCTAAATTAGGAATGGTAAGAACTTTCCAGCTGACTAAATCTCTATACCGACTTACAGTACTAGATAACATGCGACTGGCTGCCAAGCAGCAACGCGGCGAATCGATGATTCTCTCTCCTATAAGGCCGCTTTGGAAAAAACAGGAGGCAGAAGTTACGCAGCGCGCCTTAGAATTACTTGATCGATTTAAGTTAATTGATAAAAAAGATGATTTCGCAGCCGCCCTTTCAGGAGGACAACGAAAACTTCTGGAGGTTGCACGATCTCTGATGGTTAATCCTGAGTTAATCATGCTCGATGAACCAATGGCAGGAGTAAACCCTGCTTTGAAGCAATCCCTACTAGGTCACATTAAGTCTCTACGGGATGAGGGCATGACTATTCTCTTTGTAGAACACGATATGGACATGGTGCGCGACATCAGTGATTGGGTAGTTGTAATGGCCCAAGGAAAAATTGTGGCTGAAGGACGACCTAATGAAGTTATGCGTAACAAAGATGTAATTGATGCCTATCTTGGGTCACACCACGATGTCAGCCTCTACGAATCTGAAGAGGAAGAGGTGCAGAAATGAGCGAAATTCTCACCGCTAAAGGCTTAGTTGCTGGATATTTTCCTGGGGTAAACATTCTCAATGGGTGTGAGCTTTATGCCAAAGAGGGTGAATTGATAGGAATCATTGGCCCGAATGGCGCTGGAAAATCAACTCTTTTAAAGGCGCTCTTTGGCTTAGTTCCTGTAAGCCAGGGCAGTATTCACCTGCGTGGTCAAGAGATAACTAATATGAGGGCCGATAATCTAGTGAAGCTTGGCGTTGGATATGTCCCCCAAGCCAGCAACGTGTTCCCATCGCTAACCATCCAAGAAAATCTAGAAATTGGTGCCTTCCAAGCGATGAACGAATTCGAACAACGAAGTGAATACGTAATGGGACTTTTCCCTGCCCTTGCAAAACGGCGTAAACAAAAAGCAGGAACGCTCTCGGGTGGCGAACGCCAAATGGTTGCAATGGCCAGAGCCCTTATGATGAATCCTTCAGTCCTGCTCCTTGATGAGCCGAGTGCTGGTTTAAGTCCAGTGATGCATGATGAAGTATTTCTATTAGTTCGAAAAATTAATAAAGCTGGAGTTACAGTGATAATTGTCGAGCAGAATGCACGGCGTTGCTTGCAGATAGTCGATCGTGCTTACGTCTTAGATCAAGGTAAAAATGCATATGAAGGAACTGGTAAGAGTCTTGCTGTAGATCCAAAAGTTGTTGAACTGTATTTGGGAACCCTCGGGCACGATTAAAGATTACAGAGATAAAAAAACCCCCCACCGCTTTTGGTGGGGGGTTTTTCTTACTTCAGATTATTCCTGAGATGGAACATCGCCTGAGATAAATTCATCGCCACGGGCGACATACTTATCGTTAGCGGTGTACTCATAGATACCCATGGTTGCTACCGATGGGTCTCCATTAGCATCGAACTCGATTGTGCCAGATACGCCGTCGTAATCGATATCCGTGCCATCAGCAAGGAGTTCTTTACATTCAGCGTATGTGAAGCACTTGGTGCCACCTGAAGATACAGACTGGAGGTTGTCACGGATGGTCTGGCCATCGGTCGCGCCACCTTGCTCAGCTGCTAGAGCAATCAAGATAACTGCATCATATGATTCTGCAGCATATGAGAAGTCAGTTAATCCTGGATCTACACCTAGTAGACGGCTCTGTAGATCTTCGCTAGCAAGAACACCAGGAAGAGTTGCCTTAACTCCATTCATGATTCCTGCAGGAAGATCCTTATATGCTCCTGATGAGAGGTTTCCATCGACAAGATAAATTTTTACCTTATCTGGACCGACACCTTGCTTAATCATTTCAGCAAGAATCTTTGTTGTCTCATCAAAACCAATTACTGCAACAGCATCTGGCTTTGCAGCCTTTGCCTTAGCAACATCAGCAGAGAATTCTGCTGCCTGAGGGTTGTAAATGATCTGTGTGGAAGTACCGCTGAAAGCAGCAATTCCATATTTTGCAAGCCCATTTCCATAAGCATCATCTAGGTTCAAGAAGACTGCATTTGTTGCGCCTTCTTTTGCCATTAACTGACCAAGAACTGCTCCCTGGAAAGTATCAGATGGTGCAGTGCGGAAGTAATATCCGTCATCTGCATAGCTTGTTAGATCAGGTGAGGTGTTTGCTGGTGAAATTTGAACGATACCAGCGCTTGAGATCTTATCAATTACCGTTAGTGAAACTCCTGATGATGCAGCTCCAACAATCGCGCTAACTCCAGCGGAAATGTGTGAATCCACTGTCTGTTGTGCAATATCTGTTGAAGTATCACCAGAGTCACCACGAATGTGCTCTACATCTTGGCCAAGAACTCCACCTGCTGCATTAATGTCAGCAACTGCGAGGTCAACACCAGCAAATTCTGGTGGTCCAAGGAATGCAAGATTTCCAGTTTCTGGAAGTAGTGAGCCAATCTTTAGCGGTCCAGAGTTTTCTCCGCCATCACTGGAGCAACCAGCAACGACAAGACCCAAAGACGCTAAAATTGCAAGAAGGCTCAATTTAAATGATTTCTGCATTTTTGCCTTTCGATTGTTTGTTCAGCCACACCCAATGTAGGGACTACGGCCATCGGACTGAGAAGAATAGCCTGAGGCTCAGTTAGTTCTCAAGTGAATAAATTTGGCTCTTTCTTGCCTCAGGGGTCTCATATAGTGAGAGTTGAGGGCAGTCTTTAAACCTAAATAACAAAAAATTATCAAGCGACGGAAAAGCTGTTGTTTCTATCAGAGTGCTGTTGCTAAATTCAATTAATTGGAAGTTCTAGGTGTGGTGGGTAGTGGATTTGAACCACTGAAGGCTAAGCCGGCGGATTTACAGTCCGCTCCCATTGGCCACTCGGGCAACCCACCAGTATCCATGCTTAATATGTGGAAACTAGGCCGAACCCTAGCACTTTATCAACCTTCCCTGCGAATCCCGCTTTCTACTACCTACCAATATAGAGAACGGTTGTCGATTGCGCCGCAACTTCTGCCATATCTGAGTTTTTTAAAGTTCTTAGAGTCTTTAGCCCTGCTTTATCGCCTTCGACTACAACTCTCCAATCACCCGTCTTTGGTAATTTGATCTTAAATTCTGATTGTCCAGCGTTATGAACAACAACGATTTGCTTCCAAGAATCTTTTACTTTATCTCCATTTAATTGATATGCAATAACCGAATTTGGGGTTGGTAGGAACTTTAAGGAATCTTTCACTTGTTTAGTAGTTGATAATCGGAAAATTGGGTGATTCTTTCGGATTTCGATAAGGCCCTTGTAGTAATTTCGCGTTACTTCATTCTTCGTGACGAGTTCCCAATTCAAGGCGTTAATCTTGTCGCTTGATTTATATGAATTTGAATCTCCAGCTTTACTTCTCTGGAATTCTTGTCCAGCGTGGATAAATGGAACGCCTTGAGCCAAAATAGGTATAGAGCCTGCCAATCGATGAAGTCGAGCTAATTCAATATCAGTAACTTGGGGCAAACTAGAACGAATCTTGTCTTCTAATGTGTTGTTGTCATGCGCCTCAACATAATTGACTGATTGCGCCGGCGAAAGAGTTGTAAATGAAGGCGAAAGTTCATTTGAAAATTGAGTGTTACCCACAATTCCTGCCTTGACACTAAGGCCCTTGATGAAGTCACCGGTTGCGAATCCTTTTGTTTCAGAGTCGAATACTGATCCCTTAACTCCATCGCGAATCTGGTCATTAAATACTGCAATTCCAGGGAGCTTTTTAATGTTTCGCTGAGTAGCTCTTATCTCCTCTGGATGGGTCCCCATATTCCAGCCCTCCCCAATAATCAAGATTGATGGGTCAATCTTGTTTAGCTCCTTTCGGACCTTTGTCATGGTCTCTATGTCATGAAGGCCCATAAGATCGAAGCGGAAACCACCTAAGTTGTACTCACTAGCCCAGTACTTGATCGAGTCAACTATGAACTTACTAACCATGCTTCGCTCAGAGGCGGTGTCATTTCCTACGCCAGATGCATTAGTCAATGCTCCGCTTGGAGTAGTTCGGAACCAATAACCGGGCACTATCTTTGACTGGCTAAATGAACCAGCATCATAAACGTGGTTATAAACGACATCCATTATTACTCTAATGCCTTGGCTATGTAACTCTTGGATTGCTTTTTTCAGCTCGATGATTCTAGCTTTGGGATCATTTGGATTACTTGAGTATGAACCTTCTGGGACGTTGTAATTCAGTGGGTCATAACCCCAATTAAAAGTTGGATTACTCTCATCGACAGAGGCATAGTCATACATCGGAAGAATGTGTAGATGGGTAATTCCTAAATCCTTTATTGCGGCGACGCCGACAGGTTGGCCGCTATTACCTTTTAAATTAGGAAGGGTTAAAGCTGCAAACTTCCCTCGTACCGAGTCTGGAAATGGCGCCGATTGATCCATAGATAGATCTCGAACATGTAGTTCGTAAATCAATGCGTCAGTTGGCTTGCCCGAGAAGGCAGGCTTCTTGTTATTCCAACCCTTCGGATTAGTACTCTTCAAATCCACCACAACACCGCGACGACCGTTTATTGTCGCAGCTCTGACATATGGGTCAACAACTTCGTTTACGGCTCCATTTACCTCAACTGAGTAGGTATAAATAAGACCATCTCGGTCACCATTAAGAGCTGCAACCCAAGTCCCGTTGGAATCTTGGGTCATGGCGATTCGGTTAGCTTGCGTTGAGTCAGCGCTCGAGTAAGTCAATAGTTCGACCTTAGAAGCTGTAGGAGCCCACAATCTAAAGGAGGTTTTGCTCTTAGTGTAGGTGTTCCCAAGATCATTTCCTGTGTAGGTAAATTGTTTGGCAAATGCTTCTGATCCCATTGCGTTGCCAAGTGAAACCTCTCGCGCCTCCATATTTGGATGTGAGATTTTGTAGACCTTCGAGAGATCAATCTCTTTATCAAGCTCTAGTGCAAATAGTGTAGAACCGGTTGAATCGCCATTAAGACCACTTACTTTCGTAATTTTGATTCCATTGTTTATTTCGAATCCGCCATTGGGCAGATTCGTCTCTAAATACTTTTTTGAGAGTCCAATCTTTACCTTCTTTAGATCATCAAAATACGCTTCTGATATCTTGAGCCTGATATCCGGCTTCTCGTAATAAATATTCTTATCGTTCTGGACTAGCCAGACTTCTGCATTTCCATTAGCGTCAAATTGACTTACGTAGCGATCATCAGAGGTGTCTTTAGCTGACCAATCATTCAGTCTGACGATAATTCCGACATCCTTAAACGCACTCATCTCCGTTAGTGTCACGTTTGCAACTTTGCCAAAGTCATCTTCGCCTGTGAACTGAATGCCACTTAAAGAAATTGGAGAATCTTTGGTGTCAACCTCTGAATTTTTCCAAATCCAAAGATTCCAACCGCTGTAATCACCCGCAGGTCTGTTGTAGTGAATCGTTAATTTTATTTCGTTTGGAGCTGCAAGAGCTGGCAAGGATGAAACTATGACAGCAGATGAAAGGAAAGCGCTAAAAGCTACGAAACGGCGAATTTTCATGCCTGAATTAAACCAGAATTGGAATTTATCACGTTTATTCGGTCACTTTTTATTTGATTGAGGCCTCATAAATGCTCTGAATTGTTGCATTGAGCATCGCATCAAAATCAGTATCGCTTTGTTGAGCGCTTAGCCCCTCAGCAAGGGCCCTTGAGAAAGAGGCAATAACGCCAGTATTTTCAGCAAGCATTTGATTAGCAACTTCTCTTGAATATCCGCCAGAGAGAGCAACGACTCTTACAACGCGAGGGTGATCTACTAGCTCTTTATAGAGATTGGCCTTTGTTGGAAGAGAGAGCTTAAGCATGATGTTTTGATCGCCGCTTAAGCTATTTGCCTGATCGATTAATTGCTTCTTTAGAATTTCTTCAGCTTCTGCCTTCTCTGCGCTCTTGATATTTACCTCAGGCTCAATGATTGGAACAAGGCCACCTGCGATAATTTCTTTGGCAACTTCAAACTGCTGCTTAATAATTTCATCAATTCCTGATGGGTTTGCCATATTAATTACTGAGCGCATCTTGGTGCCAAAGACTCCATGCTTATTTGCAGCGGCAATTCTTGCGCCAAGTTCTGGAATTGGCTTCATTAACTGAACGCTATTTGCCTCATCTGCTAGTCCGTTATCAACTTTAAGGAAAGGAACGACTTTCTTCTTATTCCATAAGAATTCAGCAGAGCCCATGCCATCAATTGTTCGCTCCATAGTCATTTCAAAAAGAATTGCGCCGATAACACGCTCGCCATTAAATACTGGTGACTTGATTAGGCGTGAGCGCATCTCATGCATGCGATCAAACATCTCAGCTTCATTGGAATACGCAGATTCAGTAACGCCATAGAGCGCTAGGGTCTTTGGCGTGCTGCCACCTGATTGATCAAGGGCTGCAATAAAGCCTTTGCCAGATTTAACTTGGGCAAACATTTCGCTATTCATCGATACTCCTTAAGAGCTGTTTATTGGGCTAGAAATCTCCGATTGCCTCGCATACAACGCTGAATCCGAGAAGGCTCTAATTCTAATAGGTCAGCAAGGCTTCAAATAACCAGCGATTTCTCGCTCAAAATCCTCACGCGATACGGTATGGCCATGGCTGATAGCAGTTTTGATGTAGTTTCAAAAGTTGATCGGATGGAGCTAGATAACGCTCTAAACCAGGCTTCTCGCGAGGTTGCCACCCGATTTGATTTCAAAAACACCGGAGTAAAAATAGAGATGTCTGGTGAAAAAATCTTAGTTGAGGCAGAAACAGAAGAGCGAGTGAAAGCAGCCCTAGATGTCCTAAAAGAGAAGATGATCAAAAGAGCAGTCTCACTAAAGCATCTAGATATTGCAGAGCCAGCTCAGAGCGGCAAAGTCTTTCGAATCTTCTGCGCGATACAAGAGGGAATCTCTCAAGAAAATGCTAA
>Ga0315906_10003721_pt1 | contig 20072 bp, 8 predicted proteins | sample LakEriMetagenome_4_FD_203526 | JGI IMG/M metagenome (GOLD analysis project Ga0315906, IMG submission 203526) | Freshwater fungal communities from buoy surface, Lake Erie, Ohio, United States - Buoy 2 MA122 | ecosystem: Environmental > Aquatic > Freshwater > Lake > Lake biofilm | place: USA: Lake... | reverse complement strand
TTAATCTAGAAGGGAGCCTTTGAGGTTCCCTTTTTTATTTTTTGTATCTTCAACGGGTTATTTCATGCTATGTCAGTCAGAATAAAACGTGTTTACGGCAATTGGAAAATGAACCTCACAAGCAAAGAGGTAAAATCGCTTGTTAGTGAACTTCATACCTATGTTGCTCCTGTTAATTCGGAAGTTGGAGTATTCCCTGGATTTCCATACATTCAGTATGTGAGCGAATCTGATTCCAAATTGCGGGTAGGGGCACAAAATTTTTACCCGCTTGAACAAGGAGCTTTCACCGGTGAAGTATCTGTTCTTCAGATAAAAGATGCAGGAGCAGACATGGTTCTGATCGGACATTCGGAAAGAAGGGCATTGTTCCATGAAGATCATTCTTTTCTAAAGAAAAAGGTTGATGTAGCTCTTGATTCGGGAATCATGCCTGTTTTCTGTTGCGGCGAACCCTTTGAAATTAGACAGGCGGCGAATGAAATGGAGTTTGTTCAAAGACAATTAAACGAGAGTTTATTTCATTTGAGCGAAAAGCAGCTGTTAAAATGTGTGATTGCATACGAGCCGGTATGGGCAATTGGTACGGGAATGACCGCAACGACTGAGCAAGCTGAAGACATGCATGCCGCTATTCGCAATTGGATCAGTGAAAAATATGGTGCCGAAATAGCACAAAGTATTTCAATAATTTATGGGGGAAGCTGTAACGCTTCAAACGCATCCGAGTTATTTGCCTGTCCAAACGTAGATGGTGGCTTAATTGGCGGTGCGTCTCTGAAGTCAGACTCGTTTAAGGCAATTATTGAGGCACTCTGATGGATTACATCGAATTAAAGGTTGATATTTTTCCGCGTGATCCCTGGGCGGGAGTTCTTATCGCACAACTCGCGGAGAACGGATATGAAAGCTTTGTAGATACTGATACAGGAATTCTTGCTTATGCGCCAAAGAATTCAGTCGATACGGAAAACCCTTTGAAAAAGACCGTATTGGAATCACCTAAAGATGAATTGAGTATCAATGTTGAAATTCAACTAATTCCCCACCAAAACTGGAACGAGCTTTGGGAAAGTGAGTTTGAACCTGTTGAGATCGAGAATCTTTTGACAATTATGGCGCCATTTCACAAACTGGAGAATCCGGATGGAATGGTAGTGGAAATTATGCCCCGAATGTCTTTTGGAACCGGGCATCACCAAACCACTTGGATGATGTCTCGTGCACTGTTTGATGTTCATCCATTCCCGTTTAAGGTTTTAGATATGGGAACCGGCACAGGGGTTTTGGCCATAATTGCAGAGAAATTGGGTGCAGGAGAAGTTCTGGCCGTGGATATAGAAGAGTGGTCTGTTGAAAATGCAGAAGAAAATGCACTCCGGAATCAATGCAAGAACATTCAATTTCTATGTGGTGATATGGATGTCGTAAAGACAGAGGGATTCGAATTGATTCTTGCAAATATCAATAAAAATGTTCTCAAGGTTCATTTGCCAGAATACTCTAAAAAAATATCCCAAAATGGAAGGTTGTTTTTAAGTGGTTTCTTTCATTCAGATTGTGAAGAACTGATAGCACTTGCAGGGGAAGTTGGTTTTGAAAAAAAATATATTTTAACAAGAGATAATTGGGCTGCCATTGAATTTCAAAAATCCTAGTATTATGCGCTATCTGTACCTTCTTTTTTGTATTGTTTTCGTACATTCAATTTCATCGCAAACGATTTTTCCAAACAACCGGGAAAAGTTTGTAAAAGAGCTAGATCGTTCCCTTACGGAATTTGGTCGGGGAGAGTTCGCTGATTTCACCAAAAAGGCGCTTCCTAAAATGCTTTTGGAATCCTCGGATTTTCCGGAATCCTACTTTACCAAGATGGTGGAAACGTGTAATCTTATGTCTTCTAGAAATTTAAAGCCTTATCCGGAAATATATCAGTATGTTTTTTCGGTGTACTCTTTTGTCAAAGGTAAGCAGTCCACTTCCAGTTATCAGGCATGGCATAATTCGGTTGACAAAATGCTCGATGGAAAAAATATTAAGAGATTCGAGGAATTCATAGAGCTCTCTGCAGGTTTTTTTTCAGAACGTAAGCTTGCTGAGGCGTCGAATTTCACATGGTACTTCGAACGTGGTGAGTATTCCTTTGAATTCACCGATAAACCTCTCATCAACTGTAAAGGAGGGAACCTGGTATGTAGGGTTGTTAACCGAAATTCGAAAACTAAAGATGATCAACCTTACATCGATTCTGTGGTGGTATTCAATACAAACGGAATATACGAACCATTGATGAAAAGATGGATTGGAAATGGAGGAAATTTAACATGGGAAAAGGTTGGCATTTCTCGAGAGGAAACGATTGCAACTATCGGAAACTATGATGTTTCCTGCAAATCACCAAACTTCAACGCCGACTCGGTCTCACTTAAAACAAAATACTTTTCGGCGCCAATTAAAGGGGCTATAACGGATAGGGCATTTACAATCAACCGTGAGGAAGACAAAATTTATCCTCAGTTTCTATCGTACGAAAAACGTCTTTTAATAAAGAACATTAAACCAGATGTAGATTATGATGGTGGCTTTTCTATGCAAGGAGCAAGTTTTGTGGGTATGGGAAATGCCAAAGAACCTGCAAGAATAAAATTGTATAGAAACGGGAAGGTCTTTGTAAAGGCCTCCGGACAGGTCATTTATATTTATCCAACACGGATTTCCTTCAACAACGCCTCTACTGCCCTCTTCCTAAATACGGGTGATTCCATCAGTCATCCCGGTTGTATCTTTAGTTATGATGTAGACAAAAAAATCGTCGAATTTACGCGCAGTAAAAATGGAAATGGAATGGCACCCTTTAGTGATACATATCATCAATTAGATGGATATGTAGCCAAAATGACATGGAAAACCGACGAGCAAGACGTTTATTTTACGTACGACTTCGGTACCTCTCAGGAACAGCGGGTGGCAAGATTTGAATCGAAGTTATATTTCGATGAACGGCTCTTTGACCGCATTCAAGGTTTGGAGACGACCAATCCACTTCAGCAAATGTGGAAATATTGCAATAAGTACGATGAGTATGTCATGAACGAAGGTAAGGCCGCCACAGCTTTGGGAAAAACTATTGAGCAGGCACGTCCAATTTTGATAGACCTTTCTGCTTACGGATTTATTAATTATGATCAGGAGGCAAATATGGTTTCGGTAAATCCTAAGCTACAGCACTTTGTGCAGGGGAAAGCAAAAAAGAAGGATTATGACTATTTAAATTTCATTGCTGATTTTAGACCAAAGGAACTTCAAGGCTTTACCGAGGATCAAATTAAAAATGATCCAAACTTGCAGTCAATGGCAGAACTTTACGCAAAACAAGCGGAAGAGAGACGTCTGATGACTTATTTCGGGAAAATGAATCTTGGTACGCTCGAATTGGATTTAAATGGTGTTGACGCAGTAAGCCTTTCAGATAAGCAGTTTACCAGAGTATTTCCTCAGGGGGCTAGAGTGGTGGTAAAGCAGAATCGGAATTTTGAATTCAGTGGTTGGATAAATTCAGGTAAAATTGAAGTTCAGGCATTGAGTGCCAATTACAATTACGCAGAAAATAAAATCAACTTATTAAAGACGTATCGTTCGCTATTGCGTGTCAGACCACTGAAAAAAGAGGATGGTGACAAAGTGATTGCAATGAAGAGCTCGATCAATGGTATTGTAGGTCAATTACTCGTAGATGATCCGACGAACAGGTCAGGAAATAATGCAGATATCAGTACCTATCCAAAACTCATCATCGAAAAGAATTGTTTTGTGTATTACAATGACAAAACAATATCCAGAGGCGTCTATGACAGTTCGAGATTCTACTATACAGTATTTCCGTTTGAGATTGACAGCATGGATAATTTTAATGAGTTGTCCTTTCATTTAAAAGGCGAGCTGACATCTGCCGGGATTTTTCCAAAAATTACGGAGGATCTTGTCATTATGCCAGATTATTCATTTGGATTCTCGACCAAGGCACCCGATGGAGGATACGATTTCTACGGTACCGGTGCGAAATACGAAAACAAGATTCTTCTTTCAAACAATGGACTTCAAGGGGCAGGAACCATCAATTTTGTGGAATCTACCTCTATTTCAAAAGCATTGTATTTTATGCCGGATTCAACCGTAGGTTTCGCAAGTTTTGTCAATAGGCCAACGGAGAAAGGTGTTCAATTTCCTGATGTTGAGTCTAAAGACGCATACATCTGTTATGTTCCAAAGGAAAATTTATTGAAAGCTTCTTCTACGCCCCAACAGGAATTGAATTTCTTCAAAGGTGAAGCGAAATTGAGGGGTACAGCATTGATCCGGCCTCAGGGGATGACTGGACGGGGAATGTTCAATTTTAAAACAGCTACGACCATTTCTTCAAATTACCGGTTTAATCGGTGGGAAATAAATGCGGACACCTCTAGTTTTAGTCTCAAAAACACCTTTGCTGAGGAGGGAGAGGGAGCCGTGGCATTCCAGGCAGACAATGTTCAGGCAAATATCTCCTTTAAGGAGAGAAATGGTCAGTTCAAATCAAATAGGGGGACTTCTCAAGTCAACTTTCCAGTAAACCAGTATATGTGTCGTATGGACCGTTTTTCATGGTTTATGGATTATGCCGAGCTGCAGCTTGATAAGGCCGGAGAAAAGGATATTACCATCGAAACAGATATGGACATGGTTGGCCCAAATTTCTTTTCATTACATCCCGACCAGGATTCTTTGACGTTTAAGGTTCCGGTGGCAAAATATGATTTAAAGCAGCGATCTATCTTCTGTGAACAAGTCAAATATGTGGATGTTGCAGACGCTCGGATTTATCCTGATTCTATGAAGATGGTAATACGGAGAAAGGCAAAAATCGATATGCTTAAAAATGCTGAAATTGTTGCCAATTACATTACTCAATACCACAAGTTCGTACAATGCGATCTCGAAATTCTTGCTCGAATGAATTACAAAGGACAGGGAACATATCCATATTATGATCGCGATAGCGTGTTGACTAATTTCTTTATGGAGCAGATTTATGTGGATAGCACTCAACAAACTGAAGCAGTCGGTAAAATTGGTCAGGATGCTAAGTTTTATTTGAGTAAGCAATTCGATTATTATGGCGATGTCACTGTCAAGGCTGCATTACCAACAATCATCTTTACAGGAGCCACCAGAATCAATCATACCTGTGAAAATTTCCCAAAAACTTGGATCACCTTTAGTGCTAAAATCGATCCTGACAATATTCAAATCCCGATAGAACCAAACATGTTGGATTTCGAAGGAAATCCAATATTCTCGGGTATTATTTGGAGAAATTCACCTCAGACTGATAGTATCAGGTTGTATCCAGTTTTCCTTTCCCCACTGGCAAAGTGGGATGATCAACCATCCATGTCTGTGAGCGGCTTACTTCAATATAATCCGGATGCCAAGGAATTCCAAATAGGTACGAAAGAAAAACTTCTCAACCGATCTGAGAAAGGAGATTTTTTATCACTTCATACGGAGACTTGTTCATTGCATGGTGAAGGGAAAATTGGCTTGGGAATGGATTTTGGGGATGTGTCGATTGATGCTGTGGGTACTGCTGACTACGAAAAGTCCACCGGAAAAACTACCATGAATTTGACAGCGCGCATGAGTTTTCCTATTGATAAGGGCTTGATGGAAGACGTGGCTACCAGAATTCTCGCTGTTGAAGGGTTAAAACCTATGGATCTTGCGAGCACCACTTTTGAGCAGTCACTCGTTGAATGGACAGATCAGCGCACAGCAGACAGGATCAAATCAGATTATACCATCAAGGGAGAATTGAAAAAACTTCCTGAACAATTAGAAAAAACAGTTACTATTACAGGACTGAAAGTCACTTCATTTGACAAAATATCCAATCAAGAACGCGGGTTAATTACCTATTCACCTACAGTTGTATTGTTGAATATGTATGAAAAACCGGTAGTGAAACAAGTGCCATTCAGGGCATTTTTCCAGCAGAATTATTCCGAGGCGGCCCCGGATAAATTTGCTTTTCAAATAGATATTCCGGGAGGTAGAGATTATTATTTTGACTATTCGATGGTTAAAAAAGATGGAATAATGCGGATTATTTCAGGCGATACTGATTTCACGTCTGCAATTGATGCCATTAAAGAGGATAAGAGAAAATTGAAGAATTTCAAGTACGAAACGACTACACAAAAAATATATTTGAGTAAATTTCTAAGATTGTTCGAATGATTTACATTGTTTTAATTGCAATTACAGCTTATTTATTGGGTTCCGTTCCTACTGCTGTTTGGATTGGGAAATGGAAGTATAACATTGATGTACGTGAACATGGCAGTAAAAATGCCGGGGCAACAAATACCTTCAGAGTTCTTGGGAAAAAACCCGGAATACTTGTTTTAGGAATTGATATCCTAAAAGGAGTTCTTGCTGTTTTTCTGCCATTATTTTTGTTTGATTCTTTGGACGATTCGTTCATAAAAATGCAGATATTATGTGCTTTCTTAGCAGTTTTCGGCCATCTATTTCCTGTGTTTGCTGAGTTCAAGGGTGGTAAAGGAGTGGCCACCTCACTTGGTGTAGTTATTGGAATTGCTCCATTGGCCGCAGCAATTGCACTTGGTGTTTTTCTATTCGTTTTTTTGTCAACCCGATTTGTTTCTTTGGGTGCCATCATTGCGTCTGCAGTATTTCCTTTGATAGTTAGGTTTATTTTGAAGGTAGATTCGGTATGGTTATTGTCATTCAGTATTCTTGTAAGTTCAATGGTTATTATCGCTCACAGAAAGAACATCAAACGTCTTTTGAATGGTGAAGAGAATAAAATGAACTTTTCACGCAAATAATCGTACTATAAGCGTTTATTGGAATTGTATTGCGGAAGGTGTTGAATTACCGGTGCTTTATTGTGTTATGCAGTTTACTGCTTCACGGCTTTGTTGTCTCTCAAACTGAGGAGCAATTGAAAGCGGAAGCAGATAAATTTTTTATTGCCGGAAAATACCTGGATGCATCTCCTCTGTATGTGAGATTACTGGCTCAAAACCCGAGAAGTTACGAATATAATTTCCGTTATGGTGCTTGCCTTTTATTTCAATCCAATAAGAAAACAGAATCTCTCAAATACCTTCGTGCAGCGGCGTTGAATACCCAGGGATTACCTCCTGAATTTCACTATTTCTATGGGAGATCTTTGCATTATTCCTATATGTTCAACGATGCCATCAAAGAATATAAACTTTACCTGAGCCAACGTAACAAGGAGTCACCGCAATTTGATGCCGAGAGAGGAGTTTTAGAATGTGAGAACGGAAGGAGATTAATGACGACTATCACAGATATTATCGTCACAGACAAGAAAGAAATTTCGATAGATAAATTTTTCAGGATATATGATTTGAGTAATATTGGTGGCAGCTTGCTTGTCACTGCTGAATTTCAAACGAAAGTTGATAAAAAAAACAATCACGTCCCATTAATCCATTTCCCTGCAGATCCAAAAGTTATCTATTACTCCAGTTTCGGAGATCGGGGAGAAAACGGCAAGGATATTTACGTGAGGCGAAAGTTGCCCGATAATTCCTGGGGAGAACCACAGGCGCTTCCGGGTGAAGTTAATACTGTTTTGGATGAAGATTTTCCCTATATGCACCCGGATGGAAATTATTTGTATTTCTCTTCCAAAGGACACAATTCTATGGGCGGATACGACGTGTTCAGGTCAAAATACGATCCTGAGACGAATCGCTTTGGTAAACCCGAGAATATGGACTTTGCCATTTCTTCGCCAGATGATGATGTTTTTTATGTGGTAGACTCCCTAAACAGAGATGCCGTTTTTGCTTCTTCCCGACAGAGTCAGGAAGGGTTTCTGCATGTGTACAAAGTGAAGGTTGATCGAGTCCCAATTCAAATGGCAGTTGTCAAAGGAGATTTTCGATCAGTCATTGACACAACCATCAAACAAATTGATTTCTCGATTCGAGATTACGCAAGTGGTGATTTTATCGGGAAATTCAATTCAAATGACAATGGTTCGTATTTAATTACTTTTCCAAAAGGCGGAAAGTACGAATATGTCATGACAGTGAACGGATCAACCAGAGAATTTCGTTCGATTGTTTCTATTCCATTCATGAAGGAATTTCGGCCTTTAAAGCAACAAATACAGCACCTAACAGAAAATGGAATCGAAAATGTAAAAATTGTAAATCAGTTTGATTCCCCGGTTGAAAATCCTTCGGAAGTTCTTGCAGAGGTCGTTCAAAAAAGGGGAGAGCTTAATGTGAATGTGCAGGAATTTGACCTTTCAAAAATAGAAGCACAGCGATCGAATAACACCGTTCTGAAAGACCTCGGAATGGATAAACTCAACATGATTGAGGTTTCATACAAACTTCAGGATGAAATCAAATCGGCCCTGGAAAAAAAGAATGATGCAGAAAAGATCAATTCAAACATCAACAATTTGATTCTTGAAAACTCTGCTGATTTTTTGAGAATTGAGGAAGAGATAAAACAGAAGGTAGCTTCTTCAGGAAATACCAGTGATCCGGACCAGAAATATAAATTACTCAAAGAATCACAATTACTAGTAGAGGAACAAAACGAGCTAAAAAAGTATTCATCTGATTTGAGTAGGTTGAGAGACTCAATTAATACTGTCTTATCTACTTCTGTGGCAGTAAGGGATGTAGATAAATTAAAACAGCTAAGTCGCGAGTTTGATAAAATACTTTCTGAAGGCAATCAGGAGGAGGCACTTAATCTTCTCGCATCAAATAGAATGATGGTACTGGCTGTTTTAAAAGACACCACTGCAGATTTGATGGGGAACTTGATAGATAAATCGGTTGCTTATGACAAGCAGATCGTCTATTTAATTGGTCGAACAGATGCATTTAATCGAGAAATAAAAGAAAACGAACTTCAGATTCAAACTCTTCAAAATAGTATGAATACGGCAAAATCTAAGGAGCTTGACGACATTCGAGCAAGAATTGCCGAGAAAGAGGAGGAAATACTACTCATTACGGAAGAACGCAACCTGGTTGAAAAGTCTATTAAAAATTTAAGACAAGAAAAATACATGGTTTCTCTTCAATTGGAGTTGCTTAAAGATGCCGCCTCAAATAAAGTTCCTGCACTCGTAACAATAGAACGCGCCAAGGAAGCAATTAAACAGACAGAGAAAACTAATACTTCTTCGTTGACTTCGTTCGTTGAACAGCAGGTTGCAGAGATGGAGAAAAAAGACCCGAGTCTCAAGAAGCGTGTCGTGGTTGTGAACAATTTGTCAGCCGAAAATATTCAAAAAGAATATCAGAACACACGTGCGGGCATTCAGCAGGACCCTAATTTAAGCGAGCAAGATAAAAACTATAAGCAGCTCTCCAATGATCGTAAGGCACAGCGCTCTGTGAATAAACGTTTAGAAGATCTATCAACCTTGGAAAAATTGAATGGTTTGACCTCAGAGCAACAAGAGGAAAGAAGACAATTACAAGAGTACAAGGAAGAATTGACCAGTACGATTGAGCAACATGAAAAGGATGTTTTAAATGCGGAACAGACCACGTTAGTAGCTAAAAATGATTCAAAACAAAATGAAAGTGTAGCTAAAAATACTACTGCTTCGAAACAGTATTCTCCTGAAGAAATGATTGCGCAGGCCGATCCGGGGTATGGCACTAGAAAAAATGCTGTCTTGGGAAATGACAAACTCACAGAGAAGCAAAGGCTTGAGGCATTGAATTCCGAGGACCGTCGAATGTTAGAGGCTTTAAAGATGGAATTGACACAGGTTGAAGATCAGTTGCTTTCTAATTCTGAATCGGCTGAATTGAAAAATAAGAAGGATGCGTTGATACAAGCAATGTCCTCGACTCAGCAAACTATGAGCGCAAGGCAAAATCAAATTGCTACACTTGAAAATGCGGAGATCGCATCAAATAAAACTCAAAAATCTGAAGTAAGTGAGCCACAAAGCAAAATAACTGCGAGTACCCAAACTGAACTGGTCAACCAACTGGATCCAGAATACGCAACTCGAACAAATAAAATCAATTCAAATGTTGCATTTACTCAGGAGCAGAAGGTCTCCTACCTAAATGCTCAAGATTCAAAGTTGATTTCTGCTGCTGAAAACGAGTTGAAAAAAGTTCAGCAAGATCTTTCTAATAAACCAAATGATGAGTCAAAGATAGAGACTAGAAATCTACTTGTTTCGTTAATTGAGAATACCAATCTTTCCATAACTGAGCGTACTAACAGTCTGACTGAACAGCAGAGTGGTAATGAGAATATTTCGCAGACTAAACCAAATGATCCTGATAAAAAGCAGTTGTCTGATAACAATCAAAACGTAACAAATCAGACCGCCGGAGGAACGACGAATGAAAACAACACTGCTTCCACACAAGGTCAAAAACAGGATAGTCAAAACACGAATGTGACGACAAATCAGAGCGCCGGAGGAACGACGAATGAAAACAACACTGCTTCCACACAAGGGCAAACAAAGGCTGGTCAGAACACGAATGTGACGACAAATCAGAGCGCCGGAGGAACGACGAATGAAAACAACACTGCTTCCACACAAGGTCAAAAACAGGATGGTCAAAACACCAATGTGAAGACAAATCAGACCGCCGGAGGAACGACGAATGAAAACAACACTGCTTCCACACAAGGTCAAAAACAGGATGGTCAAAACACGAATGCGACGACAAATGCGACCGCCGGAGGAACGACGAATGAAAACAACACTGCTTCCGCACAAGGGCAAACAAAGGCTGGTCAGAACACGAATGTGACGACAAATGAGACCGCCGGAGGAACGAAGAATGAAAACAACACTGCTTCCACACAAGGGCAAACAAAGGCTGGTCAGAACACGAATGTGACGACAAATCAGACCGCCGGAGGAACGACGAATGAAAACAACACTGCTTCCACACAAGGTCAAAAACAGGATGGTCAAAACACGAATGCGACGACAAATGAGACCGACGGAGGTTCGGCTAATGAAAACAACACTGCTTCCACACAAGGTCAAAAACAGGATGGTCAAAACACCAATGTGACGACAAATGAGACCGCCGGAGGTTCGGCTAATGAAAACAACACTGCTTCCACACAAGGTCAAAAACAGGATGGTCAATCAGATGTAAACGTTTCGGCCAAAAACTCCTCTGAAATGACTAATGAAACATCAGAAGAGCTCGCTCAATTGAAGAATAAAGAAGAATTGGTTTCAAAAATTTATCCCAATTATCAAAGTGAGGCCGAGGGAATAACTGCCAATTCGAAGTTGACAGAGACAGATAAGCTGGTTCAAATCCAAAATTTGGACAAAGCATTGCTTAATTCAATTAATGAACGAATCAAGGAAGTAGAGAAATATCTCGTCAAAAAATCACAAGATGAAGTTTTGAAAAAGGAACTTTCGGATCTTCAATCAATTTTGGCAGAGGTTGAAACTAAAGTGGAAGAACGTGAGCAATTGATAGCAAGTAAACTGCTCTCTGAAATACCAGAAGAACAACGCACAGCAAAAACGTTAAGCATTCTTGATAACGTATCACCAAACTATCGCTCAGAACTGAGCAACGTCAGAAAAGAAAGCATTGAATCTTTGACAGAGCGTAAAAAAGAATTGGCATTGGAAGAGAACCTTTCCATTCAATTGAAAAAATATGGTGAGGCACTTGAAAAACAAATCACAAAGCAACCTCTGGACAAAGAATTATTGCAAGAGCGACAGCTGTTGAGTCAAATGATTGAAGACAACCGAAATCGTTCGAACCAGCTCAAGGAAGACATTCGAAATATAGAAAATGGTAAACCTTTGATAGCTATTTCAGAGAAAGATTTAAAAGAGGAAATCGAAGCACTGGATTCCGAATATGCTGTCAAAAAACAAGAAATAGAGGCTTCCAATATGAGCAAAGAGCTTCAGTCAGAAAAGTTGTTGGAGCTAGAACGTGATCTTTCTCTGGTTTTAAACGCTCGAATGGAGCTTGTATCTGCAGAATTGAAATCAGCACCTTTTGATCGCGAGTTAATTAAAGAGCAGAAGATTTTGGAGAAGTTAACCGCTGAAAACGCTATTGAAATCAGTAAATTAGAGGAAAACATCGAAGAAGGACCGTTGACACTTTCAGTGGAGGAAGAACAACGCTTGGTTTCCAAAATCGAACCTTCGTATCTAGATGAGATTTCAGCTGTCAATTCCGGGAATGATCTTTCTACTGAGCAGAAACTTGATGCACAGCAAACACTTGACGAGAAACTCCTTTCCAAAATTTACGATAGAGTAGAGCAGCTTGATGACTTACAAACCAAAGGTGAAATCACTCCACAATTGGCGGAGGAACGCAGTTCCTTGGGTGCCTTAAGTCGTTCAATTGAAAGCAGAATTCAGACGCGAGAGAAAGAATTGGAAACAGCCTTGTCCGTATCTGCAACAACGGAGCTCGCCAAGCGGAACCAAATAAATGCCATGGATCCTACGTATGAAAATCGAATTCAAAGTATTTCTAACAATTCGCAGCTGACATCCGCGCAAAAGTCACAAGCGCTTCTTGAAGAGTCTTTTAAACTCAAGGAAAAGGTTCGTGCTACCATAGCAATACAGGAAGATCAACTGGAAGACAATACTACTCTAGAAGACAGAAAGAAGTTGATTACTCTTCGTGCGATTGATGAAGACCTGAGTATTGAAAATTCCGCTGGAACAATTTTATCCTCAGAAAAAGTTCGCGCTGATCTCATTAATGATCTTGATCGAAGCTATGAATCGAAAACTCAATCCATCTCACAAAATGTAGAGCTCTCTGAAATCAGGATGCAAGAATTACTTTTAGCAGAGGACAAGAGCTTATTGGAAAAGGTTACTATTGAACTAAACAAAGTCACTGATCAAATTACATTAAATTCAGAAAACAAGAGTTTAGTTCAGCGCCAGCAACAATTGAAAGAGCTTTCTTCCTCACTTCAACAACAAATTACTGATAGAAACACCTTCCTGGCTTCCTCGGAATCGCAAAATTATTTAGTCAGTAGACAAAAGATCTTGGATGAGCTTCAAAAGGGTTACTCGGAAACGAAAATTGACCTGCTGAATTCTAAAATGAATGAAGTACAAAAGAACAGTGAAGTTCTCAAGCTAGAACAAACAATGCTTTCTAAACTGGAAAATGAAAAATCGAGTTTGACTCGTTCATTAGAGAAAAATCCGAACGATAGTTCAATCAAGAGCAGATCACAAATGGTCAATGAATTAATTCAAGATCAAAAGAAAGTAGTTCAGGAATTGGATAACCAGCAAAAAGCTCTTGCCCAGTCTGCCGATAGGGAGAAGGTTGTGGCCAAAGTCGATGAAAGCTATGCAAATGATCTCGAAACTATCCGCAGCTCCGGATCAAATGAGGGTACTCTTAAGAGAGAGTTAGCGAGAGAACAGGAACACTTCCGAAAAATAAATGAACAGCTTTCAGAAAACGATCAGTCTTTGGCTCAAAAGAAAAATTCCAAACTTGAGCAAGAAACGGACCTATTGAATCAGGAATTAATTCTGTCGAAAGCACGGATAACAAATCTAGAAACAAAACTTAATGGCATGTCACCTTCTCCGGCAGGTGAGGAATATATTTCACAAGTTCGAGCTCAAGGGCTGGGTAAAGGCTCACGTGTTTTAGAGAGTGAATATTCTTCCAAAGACGAGCTTCTGGCGCAGGATAGAGAACTTTCGAAATATGAACTACTGCTGAAGGAAAAAATTGATACTAAAACCTCTGAATTGAATTCAGCACCAGGAGAAAACCAAAAGCAACAAGAATTGAATTGGTTGAATAAGGAATTGACTGCGGTGCAGACCAAGCGTCGTCAAGTAAAAATTTCACTCGGAGAACTAGAGAAAATACAAGAGTTGGCTGTCTCACCGTCCAATCGATTGGTTGAAAGTCCCGAATTGCGAATGTTAGATCAGGAAGAAAACAGGCTTCAGGAAAAAATGAAAGACCCTGCATTGACCAATAAAGAGCGCAAAGAAAATGAAAGCTTACTCAACGAAGTTTCACTCAAAAAGCAGACGGTTGAGAATAAATTGCTAACTGAAGAGTTGACGAGTCAGAACGAAAAGTCGGAGAAGTTTACCGAGCAGTTAATTAGCACGTCAACTACTCCTGAAGCTAAGAAAGCGGCAGTTCTCGAGAAAGAAACAGACGATAAGCAAGTAGAAAAGCTTCTGGAGCAAGCAGAACAGACAAAAGATCCGGCAGAAAAAAATTATCTCACTACTCAGGCTATAAATGTTCGAGAAGCATCCAACAGAGAAATTCAGAGTGTACTGGCAGATGATAAACTTGAGCAGGCAAAAAGAGAGAGTGGAGCTGAAAGTCTAGAGACGATTCAGGAGCTTGAGGCAAAAAAGAGGAGGTATACAATTAAATTGGGCGAGCTCGAAAAGTTAACCGTTGAATTGGATCAACAGATTTCAGAAACCAAACCAAAAGCAGCCAAGCCACTTATAGACGAAAGGTCCAAGCTAATTGAACAACAGGAACTTCTCAAGCAACAAATTGAGTCCACAGAGAAGAAAATTGCAGAGCAGCGGAAAGCAGAAGAAAGGAACGATCTGCTTTCATCAGATGTTCTGAATCAACAGGTAAGCTATCAGGAGGAACGAGAAATAGCAAGCTCCGAAGAATACAAAAGGTACGTAGAAAAGTCTATTCCTGCATTGGAACTGGAAAAACAAATTACTAATTTAGAGGCTGATCTGCAGCAGAAACGTTCCGAATCTAAAGAATTAAGTTTAAAGACTGTGACGGATCCTTCAGTAGAGAACAAACAAGCTCTATTGGATAATTCGAAAGAAATTGCTCGGTTGGAACAAGAGATCAGATCACTGAATAAAGAACTTGCTATTAAACAAACCAGCGCGAATGCAGAGCTGCCATCTAATTCAGTTGAAGCAATGAAAATGCAGAATTTATTGAAGAGAGGCATCGAACCTGTGCAGCGTGCGGCAGTCATTGCAGCGCTGATTCCAATGCCATCTTCTGGGTTGGAAATCAATAAAACTGCTGTAAACATTGCAAAACCAATTCCCGTCAATGTAAAAAGTCCAACAGGATTGGTCTACAGAGTGCAGGTTGGAGCATTTGCCAAGCCAATTCCTGAGGACAGATTCAAGGAGTTTAATCCTGTTTCCGGCGAAACATTGAATAATGGTATTACTCGATACATGGCTGGATATTTTAATAGCTCTAAATCTGTAATCGATGCTAGGGATCGAATAAGGGCAATTGGTTACGCGGATGCATTTGCAATTGCCTATTGCGATGGAAAGCGAATATCGATTGCTGAAGCCAAAGCACTGGAAGCAAGTGGACGTTGTTTGCCGAAAGGGGAGAATGAATTAATTATGGAAATGGCAGTAAACACTGCCGAAGTTTTGGGAGTTACACCTTCTGACAGTGTGTTGCCGGTTCTTCCTGAAACTGATTACGCCCTGATTCCGGGTGGTGTTAATTCAGAACCGGTTGAAAAGCATCCCGGTCTTTTTTACACGGTGCAGGTTGGAGTGTTTAATAATCCGATGAACGCTAAAGTAGTTCAGGTGATGCAACCGCTCATCAGTAATCGTCTTCCAAACGGACAAATTCGATATTCATCGGGGATGTTTGCCTCTGTCGATGAAGCTCGTCCAAAGAAACAGGAGGCGATCGATAAGGGAATCAAGGATGCGTTCATTACAGCATATTATAAATCTCAGCGTATTACGCTTGCTGAAGCACAGCAGCTTCTAACAAAAAATGGAACTGCGATTTTGGAACCGAATCGAACATTTTCGGATTCAGCTACCGTGAATAAATCTTCTGTAATAAATCAAACAACTAATTTGGTTCCGACAGAAATTAAAAGCGAGGTAAAGATCGATCCTTCGCTCATTGTTACTGCTGAAAAGAAAATTCAGAAATTACAGATAGTTACCAAGAAAACTTATGAGGAATTCCCCCGAGAAATACTGAATAGATACAACAGTCATGGCACTTTTTATTACGATGAGCTCGATAAACATGTGAAATCAGTCATTGTTGATTCTCCGGACGATTTGCCTCAGGTCTACTATTTCCGAAACGATATAGATACCTTGATTGTTGAGGATACCGATGTTAGAAATGGAAAAATCATCCGTATAAATGTGAATGGATCAGCCTTGCCTGGAGATTTTACGGATTGGCTGTTGCGTTACAATTACCGAAGAGAATTTGCTCGCAAAGAAACATTTATGGAGCTTAGTATATTCGGTGTGCCTGAAGATAAGCTGGATTTTCTCAAGGGCAAGCTTGAAGAATTTGGATTGAGTTATGAAATTGAGTGATGGAAAAATATGGAAACAATGTACATGTCTACAAAACACCAAGAGCAGGAAAGCTTAGAGACCGAAGAATTGCTAATTGAGCAAAAGGATCTCATCGTTTACAATGACGATGTAAATACTTTTGAGCATGTGATTCGCTCATTGATTGAAGTATGTGGTCATGAATTGATTCAGGCTGAACAATGTACGTTGATCATTCACCACAACGGAAAGTGTCAGGTCAAGCATGGTGAATTTGAAGAGTTAAAACCGATGTGTGTAGGCCTCTTGGATCGTGGTATTTCGGCAGTAATAGAATAATTGAAGCTTCATTTGTTAAAATCAAAAAAGCACCTATCTTTGCACCCGCAATTGGCCTCGTAGCTCAACTGAATAGAGCACCAGATTACGGCTCTGGAGGTTTAAGGTTTGAATCCTTACGAGGTCACAAGTTAAGCTAAAAGTCCCATTCCATATAGGTTTGGGACTTTTTTATTGATTTTATCTGAGTGAATTTTATATTTTAAAAAGCCACTTAAGTGTCAGATTAACAGTTTATTAATTGTTTGATAAAAGTTAGAACTACCGATAGGGTTCTAATCATTTCTCGGGTAGTTTGGCAACCACTTGTCCACTCATCGTATTACGAACAAGTTCTGCAATGAATTTAGCGAAAGAGGTAATATCTTGTTCCACACTTGCCTGCTCAAGAGCCTGCATATAGGTTGTTCTTTGTTCGACCGGAATAACCGTCCATGGATAGCCACCAGAGGCGAGCATCACATTCATTAAGTACCTACCCATCCTTCCATTTCCATCCATGTATGGGTGAATGTAGACGAATATGAAGTGTCCTAAAACGGCTCTTACAGATGCTTCAGTTTCCTCGGATAGTAATTCGAAAAGCACAGGCATGGCATCTCTCATGGCGTCGACATTGACTGGCACATGTTTAGAATTTCCAATGTACACTTGATGGTTTCTGTATCCGGCCAGATCCACGGGTTGAAGTAAGCCTGCTGCAACACTCGGATCGAAGAGTTCTCTGAACCATCTGCCATGATCTCTTTCCGTCTGAACACCTGGATTAGCTCCTAAAAGAATTTTTTCAATGCTTTCTTTCACTTGATTAAATGCCTGATAATAACCTCTTGCGGCCATGGCATCACGTTGTTTTCTGTCCTCTTCATTCGATTTGGCATTCCATTCTCCACTGCTTACACGAGCGATAAGTCCAGGAGTTACTTTATAGCGTTCTATCGAAAGAGAGTGGTACGCATCCGTGAGATAGAGATCATCCACTTTTCGTAAATAGGATTTAACATCAGGACTAATTCCAGGAGCAGGAGGGAAAAGTTGAATGACTGTTTTTCGCATTTCTTGCCAGAGCAAACGTATACGTATGGCATAAGGCGATCGCTCCCTGCTTGGTATATTAATTTCAGTGTTTGTTTCAAAGGGATCGACTTCACGGATGTCGTAATCCGCTTGTTTAAATGTTTCGATAATTTGGTCCGAAATCCTTTCTCGACCAATATTTCTGAAGGCACCCGCTAATCTTCCTGCTAGTGTTGAGTGTCCGTTTTCGAGCAAGACCGTCAGTACTTCAGATGCATCCCGTATCATGGATAGTGCCGTTCGAACATCCAAGGCGTGTGTTAGATAAATCCGAGGACTACAATACACTAGGGAGGATGGGAGATCATACAAACGGATGCCGTTATTTACTATGGTTAAAGTATCTGCAGGAATATCTGTTTTTAAATTAAACAAGGTTGTTGTATGTGGAAATGGAGTTGGGTTATTGTTGCCTTTCGGAGATCTTACGAGTAATTGTTGGGGTATAGACGTGTTTTGGACATGGATTTGCAAGGATTGATCCGGTGATAAACACCATTCGTTACCATATTTATGGTCTAAAAAAGCGGCAACAAAATCCCAATAGGCGCTGTACCATGAAGTTGTTTCTCCTTCCGTTTCAGACGGATTCGATGCAATGTACCAACCTTTGGAAACCTCTCGAATAAAACCATATTTCAGAAGCAGCTGACGATGCTTAATAGTTTTGAAGTTATCTGTATAAATTGCGACAACATTCTTGTCCTGAATTTCTTTTAATGATTCCAGCGCATCAGCTAGTTTTTGATTAGGCTTCATTTTTGGTGAATTATTAGTGTTCGAATGCGTTGTATTTTTAGTATATTAAAATGTGACAATTCTATTTTATTCGATTGTTGTAAAATTATTATATTCTAACCAAATGTAAGCAAATTTGTCTTGAAGGCTAGATTTCAGGTGATTTATTTTTATCCTCATGCTTTTTGAAATCAATAGTTATGAGTGTGTCCAAATCCTTGTAAAAGTTAGATTTTTCCACCTTGGAGGTCACAAAACAAAGCGAGAATGAAAGCGAGAGCGTCATTCTCGTTTTTGTTTTACATCATTCTCATTACCTTCGGTGCTGCTTCGCGGTCTGCTTCTCGTTCTACTTTGAATTTAAATCAAGAGATCTTTTTACAAGAAAGAATCTTTTGTAGAACGCTTAACTTTTTTTGTTAGCGTTTTGTTTTAATTAAATCGGGGAGATATTTCTCATCAAACCGCTCCGAATACTCCTTGAACTCTGTTTTCATCCATTTATCCCAAAACGTGAAGTATAGGCCATAATTCCCATTGAATTTTTCATGATGTAAGTTGTGATGTGTAGAGGCGGTTTTATAGTTCAAAAAGGGCAAACGAACCCAGTTTTTGGGATAAATTTCGTATCCCATATGAGCAAATAAATTATTGAACAGATCCAGTGTTTGCCACAAAAAGAGCATGGGCCAGAATATTGGAATGATCATAGGCAAAACGAGAAATGGGAGAAATTCAATTAGATTTTCCAACGGATGAAAAGCAAAAATGGTTAATGGGGATGGATCCGTGCTTTTGTGATGTGTTTTATGTACCCAACGATAGATCTTCGGATGATGCATGAATCGGTGCGACCAATAAAAATAAGCATCGTAGAAAAAGAGAAGAAAAAACAATTGTAAAATACCCCAGGTAGTTCCGTATGCGTTGATATCCCAATACAATTTCATATAGCCTAATTGATCGAGGAGTGTAATCAACCCAGTCAGAAAACCGGCCAGTAGAATGGAACCGAAAGAATACAAAATATCATGACTGAAAAAATGCTTGCGTTGCTCACTTTTGGGTTGAATTCTTCGCCAACGCCAAACGTTCTTTAATCCTTTCCAAACCAACCAGAAGACAGCGATTCCGAAAACCATATACAAGGTAAAATTGAAGAAAGATTCTTTTAAGGCGCTTTGAAGGAAGTCAGTGAAGTTGGTCATTGTTTAACTTCAAAAAAGTTTGTTAACCAAATTTAATACTTCTTCTGGTTGTTCCAAAGGACTAATATGGCCACCTCCAATAACGATCGTTTCAATGTTTGGAGGCGCAGGAACATAATCTTCAATTCCTTTGAGAGCAAACGTTTTAACCTTTAAATTTTTAATCATTTCGCTCGCATCTTCGGAGTCTGCAATTACCGCTTTGTCTGTGTGTTTAATCTGCGCGTTTGACAACAAATCCATTGGTCGTTTTAGTTGATCGACTAGAGAAGGATTTTCTTTTAGCGATGTTTTTCCAAACAATGCTTTGGCGG
>Ga0315906_10003720_pt1 | contig 20077 bp, 15 predicted proteins | sample LakEriMetagenome_4_FD_203526 | JGI IMG/M metagenome (GOLD analysis project Ga0315906, IMG submission 203526) | Freshwater fungal communities from buoy surface, Lake Erie, Ohio, United States - Buoy 2 MA122 | ecosystem: Environmental > Aquatic > Freshwater > Lake > Lake biofilm | place: USA... | reverse complement strand
CGGGTGGTCAAGCGACGAACAAAGCAGTACTTGCCGAGAAAGGGGAATGAACTCATGAACAACAAATACTGTTGGGCGCCTATAATCATTAAGTGAACAGCATTGGGTCTGTCCCCGATTATTCTGGTCTATCCCCGATTATTCGCGATTATTCTATGTCCCCGATTATTCTATTATTGGGTTGTCGCCATATACTGAGTTAGGCCGCACAGTCTCTGGAGGTGCTCATGCAAGAAATCTTTTCTCTTCTCGGTATCGCCAGCGCGCTGGCCATTGGAGCAATCAGTCCAGGGCCTAGCTTTGTCATGGTGGCAAGGGTTGCGGTCTCTGCATCGTGGTCAAGCGGTGTCGCCGCTTCGCTTGGCATGGGATGTGGTGCCGTCCTCTTCGCTTCGGCAGCGCTGCTGGGGTTGCAAGCAGTTTTCTTGGCGGTGCCAGCTCTGTTCATAGGCCTCAAGGTTCTAGGCGGTCTGTATCTTTGCTACCTCGGCTACCGCATCTTCTCTGGCGCCAACGAGCCACTCCAAGTCAATGGCAAATCCTCTAGCCAGAAGCTCTCTTTGCGCCACCACTTCTTGCTTGGGCTCACCACACAAGTGAGCAATCCAAAAACCGCGATCGTCTATGCCAGCGTTTTTGCGGCTTTCCTACCAAGTAACTTTTCAGCGCCGTTCGCGCTCGCATTGCTTTGCACCATCTTTGTCGTTGAGGCTGGCTGGTATGCCATAGTCGCAATACTTCTATCCTCGTCTGGGCCTCGTCGCGTCTATCTTCGAGGCAAGGTCTGGGTCGATCGAACGGCCGGCGCTGTCATGGTGGGTTTGGGATTAAAGCTCATTTCCTCTATGCATCGCGGGTAGTGCCGAGTGCGGCCTAACCCGTCAGTCAAGCGGACAAACAACGGCGGTCAACGTTTGCGCGCTTTTGCCTGCGCCGTGCCGCCGTTGTTTGCCGCTTATCTCCAACGTTAAACCGCCGCTTTCGGGCCTTGGCAATGTCCATTGTGGGCCACAAGCGAACCTAGCCGCAACCGCCTAACTGATCCCAATAAGAATGAGGGACAAGAATAGAGGAGAGCTGCATGTTTTTCGCTTATCGGCGAAAATCATGCACGCGCGATTGTGAATGCAGCTGCGCAGTCGGGATGCGAAGTGATATGTTCGAGACCGCACCGACGCAGAGACTTCGCCCAACTATTCTTGGGTGGTGTAACTGCCAAGGTGTCCCAAGGTAAAGTGAGTTTGGGCGGTGCCGATGCTCGTGTTTCGATTGGCTAAGCGCGGTGAAGCGCCGCCATGTGCGTCTAAGCGCGTGCAAGAGCCAGCCGCCCCTAAACGTGATCAATAAGGCATCTCCGAAAGTGTTTCCTTGTTATCTTCAAAGTCATCCGCCGGGCATGAAATAACCTGCTTCGCACAGCAAGTGGCTGGCTGCGCGTGGCTAAGGCATGTGATTGCATGCGCATGCTTGCTGCTTGCGCATCAGGCTAGTGTGGCCACAGCGGGGACCACAGCGGGGGCCACGACAACAAACACCCCCGATTTTGCCGAGCTAGAGCGCTCTGGTGCAGTTATCGGCAAGATCCACATCAATCCGCAGAATATTTTTGATCTGTCGGATGACGCCGAAAACAATGCATTTTTTCGTTGGGTCAACCGGTTGCATATTCCCACTCGTGCGCCGGTGATTGAACGGGTGTTGTTGTTCAAAAGCGGCGACCGAGTCTCGCGCCAGAAAATTGACGAGACCGAGCGCCTGCTTAGGGCTTCAAGCACGCGCTACGACGTTGATATCAAGCCGTTGACATACCAAGACGGTGTGGTGGATATCGAGGTCGCTACCCGTGACACGTGGACACTTAATCTGACCGGCAGCTTTTCACGGGCCGGCGGGGACAACAAAACCAGTTTTGGAATAGCGGAACAAAATCTTTTTGGTAATGGCACCAGCATCAGTTATGCGCGCACCGCAGACATTGACCGGAAAGGTTCCGAATTCGAGTTGTCGCAAACACAGCTCTTTGATGGCCGTACAACTCTGGATTTTGCGCGAGCGCGCTTCAACGACGGCAGCCGAACCTCGCTGATCATAGATAGGCCGTTCTACTCGCTCGATACGCGCTGGGCGGCGCGTGGCGATTGGCGGGAAGAGGATCGTATCGACCCCATCTACAACGCCGGCAATATTGTCAGTGAGTATCGTCACCAAATACAGTCGGCAGAATTGAGCGGCGGCTGGTCGCCGGGGCTCATGAATGGTTGGACGCGGCGTTACTCTGCAGGCGGGCTCATCAACGACAACAGCTATCGCACTGAGAGCGGCCGGGTTGCCCCACTCCTGTTACCAGTCGATAACAAGTTACGGGCAATTTTTTTGCGGATGGACTTGCTCGAAGATGCATTTGTCAAAGTCAAAAACTATAACCGGATTGAGCGCGCCGAGTATCTGGTTGTCGGTTTTAACGCGCGTGTGCAATTGACCGTGCCAGTGGCGGCGATGGGGTCGACCCGCTCGGACTTGTTGTTTTCAGCGGCGGTTAGCAACGGCACCCAATTAATGTCGAATCACGTACTGCTGACCGGCGTCGTTGTTGATCGCCGTATTGCCACGACCGGCAGGCCGATGACACAGGCTGGGTTCACGCTGAAATACTACGCACCTCAACCCGCTCGCTCGCTTTTTTATGCATCGCTCGCGGTCGATCGTATTAATGGCGGCGGGATTGGCGATCAATTGATGATTGGCGGCCTGTCTGGCCTGCGCGGTTATCCCGCGCGTTATCAGGCCGGTGACCAGCGGGTACTTGCCTCAATTGAGCAGCGCGCATTCACCGATTGGTACCCCTTCCGGTTGCTTCGTGTTGGTGGCGCGGTGTTTTTTGACAGTGGCCGTGCGTGGGGTGGGCTGAACCAGAACAAGGTTAACGGCAGGCAACTCTCGGACGTCGGCATTGGTTTACGTGTGGTGCTAGATCGCACTGCATTTGCCAATATGTTGCACGTCGATCTGGCGGCACCACTGAACCGCGCGCCGGGTATCAAGCCACTGCAGTTCTTGGTGAAGAGTGAATTTTCCTTCTGAAGGAGGGAGATTCGACGTTTGGTCAGTAGGGTAGCCTTGGTCTTGCGATTTGCGTAAATGACGCGGAGGAGAAACGCGGCGAGGGCGTCGCCCTCCGCAAGCACTGAAGCCCTGCAGAAAGGAAAAACCCCGCCAGTCGTAAGACCGGCGGGGTTTTGTTGCAGCTTAGAGGCTACTAGGCTTGTTCGACGGCACCTCTACGGGTACCTACCGATTGATGGATTACTTAAACGAGTAGGCGAGGGAGCCGTAAAAACCACGACCACGTGGATCGGTATAGTTTGGATCGTAGCCGGCTAGGAAGCTGTAAAGCTGGTTAGAGCGCGGTGGTTTTGTATCCAACGCATTTTTCAAGCCAGCACGCATGACGAGATTTTTCACACCTCGATACGATGTGGAAAGATCCCACAGTTTATAGGCTTCCACTTTACGAATTGAACCATCTGGATTGCGGTTCTGGTCGTCGTAACCTTGATAAAAGGTTTGTTGAAGGGTTGCTCCAAACGCACCAAAGTCGTAGTTGAAGGTCGCTGTATGACGCCACTTCTGTACCACTTGGTCGTTGGCGAATTTGCCGACACCTTCCACAAACGGGCGGCCAGGACCATCCTGGACTTTGTATTCCTTGACGTAGGTTCCGTTAAGGCCAACGCTGAACTTACCAAACGAAGTCGCAGGTAGGCGGAGATCAAAACCGATATCGACGCCGCTGGTCTTCAGCGTACCGAGGTTGCGCAAACGTGAATCGATCTGCGTGATGCGCCCTGGAATGCCAGGCAACGTTGGATCTGCCGCCGCGCGGGTGATGAACGGCGCGTAGAAAACCGGGTCGGTGAAGTAGACGCCTTCAGGTGAGGCGATTGTCTGCGTCTTTTCGATCTTCCAGTAGTCAACCGAGGTTGAAAGCATACGTGCTGGCTCGAACACAAAACCAACGGAGTACTGCTTTGACTCTTCAGGTTTCAGATTCTTCGATCCGCCACGAAGCTTGTCTGGCTGCAGGCCGCAGTAGTCAGGGTTGGTGGTGTTGTTAATCGCGCCGACACGGATACAACCGAGTGGATCGTTGTAGATGCCATTGGTTTGACCGATGCGGGTTGGTGAATACAAGTCTGCGAGTGAAGGCGCGCGGAACCCTGTACCGTAAGACGCACGAAACAAGGTTGATTTTGTTGGATTCCAGCGAATACCAACCTTAGGATTGGTGGTCGAGCCGACATCGTTGTACCGATCGTGCCGGAGTGCCAACTGGACTTCCAACGTCTTGGTAAACGGCATGACCAGTTCTGCGTAAGCAGCGTTCAATGTACGGCTACCGCTGAATGGGGTCGCCGTTCCTTCGCTGCGAATCTCACCGGAAGCCAGCAGCGCGGACGGCGTGAAACCCATGTTTTCGCGGCGTGATTCCAAACCCAGCGCAAGAGCCGCGTCGCCGCCCGCCAAGCTGAACACCTGACGTGAACCCTTAAGGTCGAAGGACTTCGTGGTACCTTTAGAGGCGCGTGCATTGTCAGAAATCTTCGTTGCGTTGATCAGCGCTTGCCCTGCCGCATCCTGCGGACCAAACGGGTTGATATTGCCGGTGGCAAATGCCGTATTGAATGCACCGTTTAACACGTAGCCATTGACATAGCGGTCATTAACTTCGCTTGTGCTGTAGTTAAACGCGGTGTCGTAATCCCATCCCACAAACAAGCCCTTTGAGCCGACCACGAGTCTCTCTGAGATCGCCTCGACTTCGTTAGTGCGTCCGCCCGCATCGGACAAACGCCAGTTCAGGCGCAGCGCGCCGGTTGTGCCAGCGAGAGCAGCTGTAGCCGTCGGATAAAAACGACCGCTGGCAGGGTAGTTCAGATTAGTAACCGTTAGTGGGCTGATGCGGTAAGTGGTTTGGGTTTCACCACGCGAGTACTCGCCAAAAAGCGTGTGGTCAGCGGCAATTGCATACTGGCCGCGCACGATCGCGTTCTTGCGTGAGGATGCGGGAAAGATCTCTGTGTCTTGCATATAGTCATAGAAACACGCACGTGCGCCAACAAAACTATTGGGTGAATAGATGGTGGCGGGCGGGTTACATTGCGGGACGCTTGGGTTAAAGCGTGAGCCAGTTGGGTTGCCAGATGCATTTAGGCGGCGGAAGTTTGCCGGGTTGGTATTGCTTGAACCAACGTCGAGGTTGATTTCTGGGATAAAGCTGCCGCCGAGGCCCGGGCGCTGGGTCGAACGCAACGTTTCAGCGTCGGAGATGTCGAGTACCGCAAATACGTTGTACTTGTCCTTGTTCAGGTCGCCAAAACCGCCGGAGACCGTGTAGATCTGCTTCGCTGCGCCGCCGTCTTTGGTGGTGTAGGCATATGCGGAAATGTCGACGCCTTGGTAGTCGCGGCGCGTGATGAAGTTAATAACGCCTGAAATCGCGTCAGTCCCGTAAACAGCGGAAGCACCGTCTTTCAAAACTTCGACGCGTTCGATGGCTGCCGTTGGAATGGCATTAAGGTCGACACCACTGGCACCGCCCGGCGAGGCGAAATTGGCCATCCGACGACCGTTTAACAAAATAAGCGTGGAAGACACACCGATACCACGCAGATTCGCACCGTTGAAGCCACGCTGGCCGGCGATGTCTGAGAAACTTGCGCCGTCGGTCAGGGCTGCAGCACTTGCGGAGATCTTCGTCAACAATTCTGCTGCGGTCGTAGAGCCGCTCTTCTCGATATCTTCCCTCGTGATGACTTGTACCGGAAGTGCTGACTCGCCTTCGATGCGCTTGATCGACGAACCCGTTACCTCGATTTTTTCCGCCTTGACCGCAGGCGCGGCAGGTGCGGGTGCCGCAGCAGGTGTTTGGGCTGCGGCGTGAATCGACACGAGGGCCGCTGCGACCGCTAAGGCGCAAGGCTTCAAAACAAAGTACGGTTGTTTCATGTGAGTGGACTCCGTGGTGGATATGTGTGGTTGATCGAGGTTTCGTGAAAAATGGGAGCGGGTGGTGACTGCTTGGAAGTTGATTGCTGACTCGGCCAACGTTGACCCCTTCCTTTTTGACCAATGCAGTCTAGCCATCGGCAAGGGTAAAGAAAGCCCTGGGTTGCCATATCGTCGCTTGGTGACAACTTGGCGTCGCAAAGTTGAAAGCGGGTTGTGGCCATTTTCATGAATCTGACCCAATTGCCGGTCCCTCAACCAGCGCATGTGGCGCCCGGCCGGGCAAAACGCTTATAACAATGCGACCATCGGTTACAACTTGCGGGACTTTAGGGGCGGCGGGCGTATGGGCAAACGCGGTGATGTGTCAATATCTTGCGTCGCTACCATACCTGCCGAGTTGCCGTGAATCCTTTTTGGTTGTCATCACACCGCGAAGCCCCGAATTCCCGCAGCCGCCTATTCGCGGCGTTTGTTTTGGGTTGGGCGCTTATTGTCCTCATTCCGGCGACGCGGGTGTGGGCGAACGAGGGCACCAAGCTTGCCCAACCCGGTATCGCGGTCGACAAAGGAATCGCAGTGGCGATTGGCGGTGCCCTCAAGTCTGACAACGTCGACGTTTGGGGCCGAATCGTCAGCTTAAGTGGCGGGCAGGGCGCGAAATGGGTCGTGTTTCCGACCGCCTCGGGTGAGCCTGAACAATCGGCAAAAAGTCTCATCGAGTCTTTGCAAAAACAAGGCGCTAAAGCGGAAATGATTCCGCTCTCGGACAAGTTGAAGGGCTTCGATATCCGCACCGTCGTTGCTGACGCCAAATGGATTGCGGCCATTGACGGCGCGACTGGTGTCTATTTTTCGGGTGGCGCGCAGGAACGAATCACGGCAGCCTTGTATTCTGCTGACGGCAAACCTACGCCGATGCTCGCGGCGATCTGGCGTTTGTTCAAGCGCGGCGGTGTTGTGGCAGGATCCAGCGCGGGTGCGGCGATCATGTCTGAAACGATGTTCCGCGAACCACCGGCGATCCTCACAGTGATGCGGCGCGGGGCGAAATGGGGCAGCGAGATCGATCGCGGGCTGGGTTTTGCCGGTCCCGGTGTGTTTGTCGATCAACACTTCCTTAAGCGCGGACGTATCGGCCGAATGGTCGCCGTAATGGCGCAACAAGAGATCAAGCTGGGATTGGGGGTGGAGGAAAACAGTGCCGCCATCATTCGTGGTGATGACGTGGAGGCCATCGGCGGGCGCGGCGTGTTGCTGGTTGATCTTCGTGCGGCAAAACAAGTCAGCGCCAAGCCACTGAGTGTTTCGGGTGCCACGTTGACTTGGCTTGACCGGGGTGATCGGATGAACCTTGCGAGTGGCAGTGTCACGCCGTCGGTCATCAAACTGTCCGGCAAAAAACTTGATCACACTGCGGCTGACTTTAAGCCATACAACAACCGGGTTCGTTTCTATCCGGACATGTTGGGTGACAACACGATTCTGTTCGCGATGAGTGAATTGCTCGACAGTCCGGCCGCGGAAACCCGTGGCATCGCATTTTCAGCATTTTCGGCGGGTCGCGCCGGCAGAAGTCCCGCCACAGCTTCGACAGAGGCCGAGGATATCGGCTTCGAGTTTCGGCTGTTCAAGACTGCATCAACACTCGGCTATTTCACCTCCAAGCTCGGAGGTGAGGACTACAGCATTTTGCGTATGGGCTTGGACATCGTTCCGGTAAAGATGGCAAACCCGCTATATGTGCCAATGCCGGAGGCAGGCAGAGAGAAAGCAGGCGAAAATACAAACACGCCAACGTCAGCGTCAAAGTCGCCCGAGCAGCATCCCGCAGCGGCACCCAAATTGGAGAATGTGAAATGAACGTATTTTTGCGTTGTGCAATGGTTGCAGCTTTGGTCGCCGTTCTCGGAAGTTTTAGTGCGGCAGCGTTGGCGCAAGCGAAGAAAGTGCGGCTCGGTGTCGAGGGTGCTTATCCGCCGTTCAGTGAAATCGACACCTCCGGCAAGTTAAAAGGTTTTGACATCGATATGGCCAACGCGCTATGTTCACAAATGAAAGTGGAATGTGTGATGGTGCAGTTGTCGTTCGACGGCATGATTCCCGCGTTAAACAGCCGCAAAATTGATGCGGTCATTGCCTCGATGTCGATCACCGACGAGCGCAAAAAAGCCGTCGATTTCAGCGATAAGTATTACAAAACACCGGCGCGATTTGTTGTCAAAACGGGAGTCAAGCTGGATATCACACCCGCCGGCCTCAAGGGCAAACGTATCGGCGTTCAGCGTTCGACTGTTTTTGACCGCTTTCTCGGCGAGAATTTCAAGGGGGCGGATGTGGTCCGCTACACCAAGCAAGATGAAGTGTTTCTGGATCTTGCTTCCGGCCGCATTGATGCCGCGCTGCAAGATTCCGTGGCAGCGCAGGAAGGTTTTTTGAAAACGGCGCAGGGCAAGAGTTTCACTTTCATCGGCCCGTCGTATGAAGATCCGAAGTACTTCGGTTATGGTGCCGGCATTGCAGTGCGAAAGGGCGACAATGCCCTGCGTGAGGATTTCAATCGGGCGATCGCGGCAATTCGTGCCAACGGCGGCTACAAAAAAATTCAGGACGCGTATTTCGATTTTGATGTGTACGGCGCACCGGCTGCGACTGCGGCTGGTGCCGCCACCAACGCGGCTACGAAGAAATAACGTCGCATGTTGCACGGGTTTCTTCCCACGCTGCTAGACGGCACACTCACCACACTCGCGGTGGCAGGAGCCTCGCTACTCATTGCCGTCTTGCTGGGTTTGCTAGGTGCCGCCGCAAAGTTATCGCGTGTACCGGCTGTGCGGTGGCTCGCAACCAGCTACACCACGGTGGTGCGCGGTGTGCCCGATCTGGTGCTGATGTTATTGATCTTTTTTGGCGGACAGATCGGCATTAATGCCGCTGCCTCAGCACTAGGGTATGACGGATATGTCGATATCAATCCGTTTGTTGCGGGTGTGGCGACCATCGGATTCATCTTCGGTGCCTATCTGACCGAAACTTTCCGTGGAGCGTTGATGGCAATCCCCGCAGGCCAACGCGAGGCAGGGCTGGCGTTTGGTATGTCGCCCATGCGTGTGTTCTTGCGAATCACGTTTCCGCAAATGGTACGGTTTGCCATTCCCGGCTTCACCAATAACTGGCTGGTGTTGGTGAAGTCGACGGCTATTGTGTCTGTCATTGGCTTGACCGACATGATGCATAGCGCCGGACTTGCCGCCGGCGCAACCCGTGAGCCGTTTACGTTTTATCTGGCAGCCGCAGCAATCTATCTGGCGATCACGTCGATCTCGTTGCTCGCGCTTGGTGCGCTGGAAAAACGCGTCACCGTCGGTTTGCGCCGGGCCACCTAATATGAACTTCGACGCCATCATTGAAGCCATGCCCATGTATGCAACAGGCATTGGTACAACGCTGCAACTGCTCGCCGTTTCGCTGGTGGCGGGCTTGTTGCTTGCGATGCCTTTGGGCATCGCGCGGGCAAGTAACAACGTGTGGATTTCCCGGCCAGTGTGGATTTATACCTATGTGATTCGCGGGACACCAATGCTGGTGCAATTGTTTCTCATCTACTACGGCGCGGCGCAGTTTGAATGGGTGCGGCTGAGTGTACTCTGGCCGCTGTTGTCCTCCGCCTGGTTTTGCGCAGTGCTGGCGTTCACCCTGAATACAGCGGCGTACACAGCGGAAATCATTGCTGGTGCCATGCGCGCCGTTCCCTACGGCGAGGTCGAGGCGGCCAACAGCCTTGGGATGAGCAAGCTCCAGGTGCTGACGCGCATTTTGCTGCCTTCCGCGATGCGTCGCGCGTTGCCAGCGTATTCCAATGAGGTCATCATGATGTTGCACGGCACGTCACTGGCGAGTGTGGTGACAGTGATGGATTTGACCGGTGCGGCAAGAGAGATGAATTCACGAACCTACCTGCCGTTTGAGGCGTTTTTGACGGCCGGTGCGTGTTATATGCTGCTCACGTTTTCGCTGGTTGGCTTGTTTCATTTTGCCGAGCGTCGCTGGTTACAGCATCTCGCGCCGCGCAAGAACTCGTTCGATGTCAGCGGCGTCGTGTTGACCACCGCGCCACGAATCTAGCAATCATCACATTCTCTACGATAAAACTATGCAAATTCGCAAACACCCCCTCTTGTCACCTGTCATCGGCACATCGCGTGAAATTGTCAGCTTCCACTTCGGGCCAACCGACCGCAATCGCAAGATTTACATTCATGCGGCATTACACGCTGATGAGGTGCCGGGCTTGTTGGTAGCGCACCATCTCAAGTGCTTGCTCGCGGAGCTCGAGGAGTGCAAGTCGCTTGAAACCGAGGTTGTATTGGTGCCGGTCGCCAATCCGATCGGTCTTTCGCAGTGGATCGATCATGCACACATCGGACGTTTCGAACTTCTGACTGCAGAGAACTTTAATCGTCACTATCCCGATGTAGTGGACATTGTCGCGAAGAAGGTGGAAACGAAGCTCGGACCGGACGAGACTGCTAACGTGAACTTGATTCGCGCCGCTTTGATCGATGCCATTCGGGCACTGCCTGTGAAGACCGAGATGGCGAGCCTGCGCCAGACACTGTTTGCGCTTGCCGCGGATGCCGATGTGGTACTCGATCTGCACTGTGATAGCGAGGCATTAATGCATTTGTATGCGGGCAGCCCTTTGTGGGAGCGTGTCGAGCCGCTCGCGCGCTACCTCGGTGCCGCAGCGACGCTGCTGGAAACGGTCTCCGGCGACCACCCGTTCGACGAAGCGTGTTCAAAAACCTGGTGGATGCTGCGCGAGCGTTTCCCCGGTGTTCCGATCCCGTTGGCTTGTGTATCGGTGACGGTCGAACTGCGTGGTGAAGCCGACGTCTCGAAGGCGCTGGCGGAGCAGGATGCAGGTGCCATCATCTCCTACCTGACCGAGCAGGGATTCATTCGCGGCGCGGCAGCACCACCCCCGCCGCTGTTACATGACGCAACACCGCTGGCGGGCTCAGAGGCGGTTGAGTCGCCCGTCTCCGGCGTGGTCGACTATCAGCGCGCGCTGGGTGACATGATTCATGCCGGCGACTTGGTGGCGAATGTGATTGATCCGATCACAGGGCACACTACTGCGTTGAAGGCGACAACCGATGGGGTCTTGTATGCGCGTAGCACCAGTCGGTTTGCGCATGCTGGGATGCGGCTGTGCAAGATCGCCGGTAAGGTGCCATTTCGCACTGGTAATTTGCTGAGCGCGCGTTAGGGAGGCTGGCTTGCGTCAATTTTGTCGCTTCGCGTTTGGCACCCCCGTCCTAGTCTGGCTTAGAACTGAACACAATCAGTCACCCCTCGAATCAATTTCAACATGAGCCCACAAGAAAAATTACGTGTAGACGGCATCGTTAAACGCTTCGGCAACAACGATGTTCTGAAGGGCGTTTCGATGGCCGCAAACGCGGGGGATGTGATCAGCATTATCGGTTCTTCTGGCTCAGGCAAAAGCACATGGCTGCGTTGTATGAATCTTCTTGAGCGCCCGCACGAAGGCTCTATTGCTGTTAATGGCGAAAGTCTGGCGTTAAGGCGCGACCGCGATGGCACGCTGACCGCCGCAGATCCAAAGGCGTTGGAGCGTTTTCGCGCGAGATTATCCATGGTGTTTCAGCATTTCAATTTGTGGTCACATATGACGGTAAGCGAGAATGTTGTCGAAGCGCCCATGCAGGTGCTCGGCCTGTCCAAACAGGAAGCACTTGAACGCGCTGAGCGTTACTTGAACCGTGTCGGCGTTTGGCATCGCAAAGATTTTTATCCCGCGCATCTTTCCGGCGGTGAAGCGCAGCGTGTGGCAATCGCCCGCGCGCTGGCGATGGAGCCGGATGTGATGTTGTTTGATGAGCCGACCTCGGCGTTAGACCCGGAACTCGTCGGTGAGGTGTTGCGGGTGATGCGTGACCTCGCAAGTGAGGGGCGCACCATGGTGGTCGTCACGCACGAGATGGGCTTCGCGCGCGAAGTGTCAAACCGCGTGGTGTTTCTGCACAAGGGCTGCATTGAGGAGCAGGGCGATCCGCGTGTCGTGCTGAGCAAACCAACCAGTGAAAGACTGCAACAGTTTTTGTCGGGCAGTTTGAAGTAGCGCGGACACCAGAAAAACTGCGAATCTGGGTTTGCGTGCCATAACTTGTAGGAAAATCCTCGAGCGTGCCGCGTGATGGAGGGTCACTTCGGTGACTCCTTGATTGCATACAATTTAGCAAACACTAGTATTGACGGGCATTTGCAGGCATAAATGCTTGGAGACGCCCGTCGTTATTGATGTTTTGTTGAATTCGTGTTGGCCGTTCCGTTCGCTCTCCTTTGGTGGCTTCCCATTTCGTCTGCCGTTAATGCCGCGCCCGAACTTTCGACACATCGGTTTCCTCCTCTTGCCTCGCTTTTCGCTAGCGGCACTCGGCAGTGCGCTTGGCATTATTGAAGCCGTCAACGATGTTTCGGGTGAGGCAACCCTTTCCGTACATGTGCTCGGCGATGGCATTGTGGCCGCAGCCAGTCAGGCGGCCGTCTCGCCGAAGCAGGAAGTGCACAGCGCCAGCAAAATTTCGCTCTTGGCCAATGCGGCAGCAGATACGCTCAGCCGGCTGGATGTATTGTTTGTCGTAGGCGACGCACCGCTGGCTGAGGTTGGACATGACAACATCATCGCTCGACTGCGTGCGGCGGACGCGGCTGGCGTAGCGCTGGGGGGTATCGGTACTGGTGCCTGGGTGTTGGCGCGTGCTGGGCTGCTGGACGGCTTCCGCGCCACTATTCACTGGCCCTATACGGCCTTGTTTGCCGAACAATTCCCTGATGTCGTGGTGTCCTCGCACGTATTCGAGATCGATCGAAACCGATTTACGGCGGCGGGCGGACAGGCGGCCCAAGACTTGATGCTCGCTTTGGTGACCGCCCGCCTAGGGGCGGACGTCGCCGCTGAAGTCATGGATCAGCTCGGTATCGAGCGCGCGCGTGCGGCGGACGAGCGCCAGCGGGTGCCGCTATCGGCACGGATTGGAGGCGGACAGCCTAAACTGACCGAAGCTGTCGCACTCATGGAGGCAAACTTTGAGGAGCCTCTGTCGACTGAGGAAATTGCGCGTTTGGTCGGTGTTTCGCGGCGCCAACTTGAGCGCCTCTTTAAGCAACATTTGGATAGCCTGCCGTCTCGGTATTACCTTGAAATGCGGTTAGCGCGTACGCGCCAGCTGCTGCGCGAGACCAGCCAGTCGATTCTGCAGATCGGACTCTCCTGCGGATTTTCGTCCGGGCCGCACTTTTCCAGCGCTTACCGGGCGCATTTTCAGTTAACGCCGCGCGATGAGCGCAGCCGCCGATTAAACGCGCTCGCCGCCACCTCGGCGGCGGACCAAGGTAACCCAATGGGAGATGGTTGATATGAGTCGCCTTCGGTCAAATACAAGTCTTGGTCGCTTTTGCGATAGCCTTCACGCAGCGCTGCTCCGTAAAATATTCTGTACAGCAACGATTCATCGCCGCGAGCCGCATCAACGTTTTCTCACACCTATTTCCACTGGAGTTCATCATGACCACCACCCGCGCTGATTTTGACAAAGTGATGGTGCCCAACTATGCACCGGCCGGATTTATTCCCGTACGCGGACACGGTTCGCGCCTTTGGGATCAGGCGGGTCGTGAGTATGTCGACTTTGCCGGTGGCATCGCCGTTTCGGCGGTGGGGCATACCCACCCACAAGTTGTGGCGGCGCTAAAGAACCAGGCGGACAAACTGTGGCACGTCGCCAACGTGATGACCAATGAGCCGGCGATTCGTTTGGCGCAGAAGTTGATCGAACACACTTTTGCCGAGCGGGTGTTTTTTGCCAACTCGGGTGCCGAGGCCAACGAGGCGGCGTTGAAGTTGGCGCGCAAATACGCAAGTGATCATTTCCCCAACAATTCCAAAACCAAGTGTGCCGGCTGCACCATCAACGGCTGCCAGTGTGCAACTGACAAATTCGAAATTGTGTCGTTCGAAAACAGCTTCCACGGTCGTACACTCTTCACTGTCACGGTCGGTGGCCAGCCGAAGTACACACAAGGATTCGGCCCGCTGCCACAGGGCATCCGGCACTTGCCCTACAACGACATTGCCTCTGCCGAAGCGGCCATCTCCGACAAAACCTGCGCGGTCATCGTCGAGCCAATCCAAGGTGAAGGCGGTGTGACGCCGGCTAAACGCGAGTTTCTACAGCGTTTGCGTGAACTGTGTGACAAACACAATGCGTTGCTGATATTTGACGAGGTGCAAAGTGGCGCCGGCCGTACCGGTGCGTTGTTTGCCTATATGCAATACGGTGTCACGCCGGATATCTTGTCGTCAGCAAAAGGACTTGGTGGCGGCTTCCCAGTCGGTGCGATGTTAACCACCGACAAGATCGCAAAGAGTTTTGGTGTGGGTTCACATGGCAGCACCTACGGCGGCAACCCACTGGCCTGTGCGGTCGCAGGGGCGGTGCTCGATATTGTTGCGGCACCCGAGACATTGCGTGGTGTCACTGAGCGGCATCAGTTGTTTGTCGATGGGCTGAACAAACTGAATGCCAAACACGATGTGTTTAAAGACATTCGCGGCGAAGGTTTGCTGATTGGCTGCGAGTTGCAACCGGCATTCGAGGGGCGCGGCAAGGACATCGTCAAGGCGGCGGAAGTTGAGGGGCTGCTGTTGTTGATCGCCGGTCCGAGCGTAATGCGTTTGGCGCCATCGCTGTTGATCACGCCCGCCGATATCGCCGAGGGGATGATACGATTTGATGCAGCGCTGGCGAAGTTCGTTACTGCCGTCCAAGCCGATAAACAACAAGCTGCGTCAAGCAGCGTTGCCAAAGCGGCCTAGACAACATGTTTGTTCTTCGTCCGGCCGAGCTTACCGATCTGCCGCAAATCGAATCGATTGCGGCTAAGAGCGCGATCGGCATTACCTCGTTGCCGCCCGATCGGGATCGGCTCACTGACAAGATCACCAATTCGCGTTACTCGTTTGCGAGTGAAGTTGATCTGCCGGGTGAAGAGGCATACTTTTTTGTGCTCGAAAATGCCAACACCGGTGAGATTGTCGGTACCAGCGGGATTGCGGCGGCCGCAGGTTTTCATGATCGTTTCTACTCGTACCGCAACGAAATCATCGTGCATGCGTCCCAAGAGCTTAAGGTCAGCAACAAGATTCACGCGCTGCACCTTTGTCATGATCTGACTGGCTTGTCATTATTGACCTCGTTTTACATCGACCCAACCTTTGTCGATAGCGACTTGCCGGATTTGTTGTCGCGCGCACGGCTGTTGTATGTTGCTGAACAGCGTCAACGATTTGCCGACAAACTCGCCGCCGAAAACCCCGGCGTGTGTGATGCCGAAGGCCGCTCACCGTTTTGGGATGCGGTCGGGCGTCGCTTCTTCAACATGGACTATCCACAGGCTGAGCAGCTTTCCGGCGGGCGCAGCAAAACCTTTATTGCCGAGTTAATGCCGCAGTATCCAATCTACGTCCCGCTACTGCCAGCGGCCGCAAAGCTGGCCATCGGCCAGTTACATCCCGATGGCGAGTTGCCGTTTTCCATCTTGATGGACGAGGGCTTTGAGGCTGACACCTACGTGGATATTTTTGACGGCGGTCCAACGGTCGAAGCGCGCGTGGAAACCCTGCGGTCGGTTCGTCTGCAACGACGTATGACCGTTTCCACAAGTTTGCCGAATCTCGCCGAGACCATCGAGTCGGGTAGGGCGGTGATGTCAATTGTCGCAAACACAAAGTCAGAAGGGTTTCGCGCCACCATCGCACCGGTGGTGATTGGCACTGGATCCGGTGTTGGCAACGGCAGTGATCATATTGGTGTATCGCGAGAAGTGGCGGTGCTGATTGATGTGGACGACGGCGACGCCGTGCGTGTGGTGCCGCTTGATACCGCCAATCACCATCTGACGGGGGCGACATGGTAGTTGTCCGCCCGATTCGTGCAAATGACCTCGCACCGCTGCTCGCGCTGGTGCGCGACACTGGTGTTGGACTGACAACACTGCCCAACAATGAAGGATTGTTGCGCGGTCGTATTGAGGCATCCATTGCGACCTTCAGCGGCACCGCGGAGAAGGCGGATGAGCAGTGGGTGTTTGTGATGGAAGACACCACGCAGAACAAAATTGTCGGCATTTGTGCGATTGCCGGTGCGGTGGGTCTGCGGGAACCTTGGTACTCTTACCGCGTTGGCACAGTGGTGCATGCTTCGCGCGAACTGGGGATCTTTACCCGCACCCCAACACTGTTCTTGTCTAACGATCACACCGGTGCCTCAGAACTTTGTTCCCTCTTTCTTGCGCCGGAGTACCGCGTGGGACGTAACGGCGCGCTTCTGTCGAAATCACGGCTCATGTTTATGGCGCAGTTTCGCGAACGATTTTCACCAAAGGTGATTGCGGAGTTGCGAGGGGTATCTGACGAAAGCGGTCGTTCGCCGTTTTGGGAGTCGTTGGGACGCCATTTCTTTTCGATGGATTTTGCCGAGGCCGACTATCTAACAGGGATCGGCAAAAAGTCATTTGTGGCCGAGCTCATGCCCAAACATCCGCTGTACAGCTCGTTCTTGTCCAAGGAGGCGCAAGCAGTTATCGGTGAGACACATGAAATGACGCGTCCCGCCAGAAGGTTGCTGGAACAGGAAGGGTTTCGTTTTGAGGGGCACGTCGATATTTTTGATGCTGGGCCGGCACTCGAGTCGGATTTGGTTGACATCGATGCTGTGCAGAAAAGCACCACACATGCGGTTGCCGCTGTTACTGAAGCCAGTGCAGACAGCGCATCTGCAGCACCATTAATGCTCATCAGCAACGTCCACCTGGCGGAGTTTCGGGTCGGCCTTGGTCGTTGCCAGATCAGCGATGACAACGTTGTTATCAGCGCAGATATCGCCAAGGCGCTTGGTGTCATGGTGGGTGATACGGTGCGTGTGGTGGCGTTAAGTCCGTCCGAACGCGCGTAGTCACGCATAGGCAAACAGCGCCAAAGATCGTCAAAGAGGGCTTTATGAATCAGCAGTTTGTCGGTGGTGCCTGGGTAGATGGTTCGGGTGCGACGTTTCAATCAGTCAACCCTGTGACACAGGACGTCGTGTGGCGGGGTAATGCAGCGGGTGCTGCAGAAGTGGAAGCCGCTATCTCGGCGGCACGAGGCGCGTTTGAGGCGTGGTCACTGAAGCCGCTGGACGATCGGCTGGCGATTGTGCGGGCGTTCGCAAAACGTCTTGCCGAAGAGCAGGCCGCACTCGCCACTATCATCGGTCGCGAAACCGGAAAACCACTTTGGGAAGCGATGACCGAAGTGACAACCATGATCGCGAAGGTTGAGATTTCGATCAAGGCCTATCTGGAACGTACCGGCGAGAAGTCCACAGTGCAGGCGGATGCCACCGCCGTATTACGCCATCGCCCCCACGGTGTAGTGGCGGTATTCGGCCCCTACAACTTTCCTGGCCACTTACCGAACGGCCACATTGTTCCCGCGCTAATTGCGGGTAACTGTGTTGTGTTCAAACCATCGGAGTTGTCGCCGGCAGTCGCAGAGACGACCGTACGGATTTGGCAGAAGGCAGGTTTACCGGATGGTGTCATCAATATGGTCCAGGGTGCGCGTGAAACTGGTGTGGCGCTTGCCAGCCATCGTGATATCGATGGCCTCTTCTTCACGGGTAGCTCGGCAACGGGGGCTGCGATTCACCAAGCCTTTGGCGGCCAACCCGAAAAAATTCTCGCGCTTGAAATGGGTGGTGTGAATCCCCTTATCGTCGGTCATGTCGGTGCGGCTGCGGCGGAAGTGGATGCTGCGGTACATCACATCGTGCAATCGGCCTACATCTCAGCCGGGCAGCGCTGCACCTGTGCGCGACGTTTGTATGTGAGCAAGGGGTTTGATGGCGACAACTTGTTGCAACGCTTGATTGACGTTGCAGGCCGTTTGACCGTCGGTGCCTTTAATGCGGAACCACCGCCGTTTATGGGTGCGCTGGTGTCGATTCGCGCTGCCGAGCAGTTGCTCGCCGCACAAGCCGGTTTGCTCAAGTTGGGTGCTAAGTCGCTATTGACGATGAAACAAATTCAAGACGGCACGGCGCTGCTTTCGCCCGGCTTGATCGACGTCACGGATGTATCCAGCCTGCCGGACGAAGAGTACTTTGGGCCTCTGTTGCAAGTTGTCCGATACAACTCGTTTGACGAGGCAATCACGCATGCAAACAACACGAGATTTGGCCTCGCGGCCGGTTTGCTTTCCAAACAACGTGCCGAGTACGACGTGTTTGAACGTCGAGTTCGCGCGGGTATCGTGAACTGGAACCGCCCGCTGACGGGTGCCTCTAGTGGCTCGCCGTTTGGTGGTGTGGGTGCATCAGGGAATCATCGCGCCAGTGCTTATTACGCGGCAGACTATTGCGCGTATCCGCAAGCGAGCCTTGAATCAGAAAGCATCACCTTGCCAGCGAAGCTTTCGCCTGGCCTGGTGTTGTGAGTATTTCCAATATGGACGCAATGGCAAACGAATGGAACTTCGATGGGCTGGTGGGGCCAACGCATAACTACAGCGGTCTCTCATTCGGCAATATCGCATCGGCAAAAAATCAGGGCGTGGTGGCGAACCCAAAACTTGCTGCGTTACAGGGCTTGGCCAAGATGAAGGCGCTGGCCGATCGCGGTTGGAAACAGGGTGTGTTGGCACCGCAGGAGCGCCCCAACCTAGCCGCGCTTCGCGCGTTGGGGTTTTCGGGGGACGATGTAGCCGTGTTGAAAACGGCGGCGCGTGATGCACGCCCGGTATTCAACGGCGTGATGTCGGCGTCTTCAATGTGGTCAGCCAACGCCGCGACAGTGAGCCCGAGTGCAAACACAGCAGATAAGCGTGTCCATTTCACCGCGGCGAACTTGAACAATAAATTCCATCGCTCGATGGAGCATCCGACGACCTCGCGCATCTTGCGTGCGATGTTTGCCGACGATAAGTGTTTTGCCCACCACGCGGCACTCCCTTCCTGCCCACAATTTGGTGATGAAGGGGCGGCGAACCACACACGCTTTGCGCCGCGTATTGGGGCGAAGGGGGTGGAGTTTTTTGTTTACGGAGCGACTGGTTTTGACCCGAGTGCGCCTGCACCGAAAAAATTCCCCGCACGGCAAACGCGTGAAGCCTCGGAGGCCGTGGCGCGGTTACACGGGCTCGATACATCGGTCACCGTGTTTGCACAGCAGAATCCCGATGTGATTGATGCGGGTGTGTTCCACAACGACGTGATTGCGGTCGGGCATCGTGAGTTGTTGTTCTGCCACGATCGCGCGTTTGCTAACCAAGCCGCCGTCTTTGCCGAGTTACGCGAAAAGTTCGGCGAGGGGTTTGTTGTGATCAACGTGGCGGACGCCGATGTCTCGGTTGAGGATGCGGTGTCGAGTTATCTCTTTAACAGTCAACTGTTATCGAAACCTGACGGCAAGATGGCGATTGTGGTTCCCGACGAATGTCGGACAAATCCACGTGTGTGGACTTACCTGCAAGGATTGGTCACATCGCATCCGGTGTTAAACGAAACGCTGGTGTTTGATTTGCGCGAAAGCATGATGAACGGCGGCGGCCCCGCGTGTTTGCGGCTTCGTGTTGAACTCAACGCGGCTGAAGCGAACGCGGTGAACCCGAACGTCGTATTGAATGACACCCTGTATGCACGGCTCACGACTTGGGTGGAGAAGCACTACCGTGATCGTATGGCCGATGCGGATCTCACCGATCCGGCATTGATCACCGAGGTGCGCGTCGCGTTGGACGAACTTACCTCCATTCTCAAGTTGGGTTCGGTTTACCCGTTCCAACTGTAAAGTCTAAGCAGGGCGGGCAGTTTCAGGCAAAAACGTGAATTCAACAGCAAATGTCGACGACCTTTAGGGGGTTGATTTAGGGGGTAAGGTATCGAACGGCGGTACCCTTTTGTTTCTCAAGACGAAAGGACACTGCCATGAAACGTTCGGACCTTAC
>Ga0315906_10003719_pt1 | contig 20079 bp, 16 predicted proteins | sample LakEriMetagenome_4_FD_203526 | JGI IMG/M metagenome (GOLD analysis project Ga0315906, IMG submission 203526) | Freshwater fungal communities from buoy surface, Lake Erie, Ohio, United States - Buoy 2 MA122 | ecosystem: Environmental > Aquatic > Freshwater > Lake > Lake biofilm | place: USA... | reverse complement strand
ATGGGATTTTCGTGGGGCGGCTTCGAGAGCCTCGTCGTCTGGAGCGACCTGCGCACTTCGCGCGAGGCGCCGCCGTGGACCGAGCCGGGCGCGCTGCTGCGGCTCCAGATCGGACTCGAGGATCCGCGCGACCTGATCGCCGATCTCGCGCAGGCGTTCGATCGCGCGAACGCGGCGGTCTGACCGGTTCTCGGCCGCGGAACCGCGTGTAGGCGCTGCTACACTCCGCCGAACCGAGCCCGCCATGCCGATTACCACCGCCTACGAAACCAAGATCGAACGCATCTCGATTCTCGACGAGAAGGGCGGTTTCGACGAGAAGCTCGGCAAGGGCCTGATCCCCGACGCCGACCTCGTCAGGCTGTACGAGGCGATGGTGGGATGCCGGCACCTCGACGAGGTCGCCTTCCGCCTGCAGCGCTCGGGCCGCATGGGCACCTATCCGCAGAACATGGGCCAGGAGGCGACGAGCCTCGGCGCGGCCTACGTCCTCCGCAAGGACGACTGGATGGTGACCTGCTACCGCGAGAACTGCGGCCTGTTCTGGCGCGGCGTGCCGAAGGAATCGATCCTCCTGCACTGGATGGGCGACGAGCGCGGCAACGCGATGCCCAAGGAGCACTGGGTCACCCCGATCTACGTGCCGCTCGGCACGCAGATGCTGCACGCGGCCGGACTGACGCTCGCGGCCAAGTACCGCGGCGAGGACCGGATCGCCTGCACCTTCTTCGGCGACGGCGCGGCGAGCGAGGGCGACTTCCACGAGGCCTGCAACTTCGCCGCGAATCTCGACATTCCGGTCGTCTTCGTCTGCCAGAACAACTTCTGGGCGATTTCGACCCCGTCGCGCATCAACAGCTCGGCGCCCACCTTCGCGCAGCGCGGCCTCTCCTACGGAATGCCCTGCCTCCAGTGCGACGGCAACGACATCTTCGCGACGGTCTACACCGCGCGGAAGGCCGTGGAGTTCGCGCGCAAGGAGAAGAAGCCCTTCTTCATCGAGATGGTGACCTACCGCCTCGGCGACCACACCACCGCAGACGACGCCAAGCGCTACCGCGACCAGGCCGAGGTCGACGCGTGGAGGGCGCGCGATCCGATCGTGCGTCTCCGCAACTTCATGGTCGCCCGCAAGCTGTGGGACGATGCGCGCGAGAAGGCGCTGCTCGAGCGCGTCGAGAAGGAGAACGCCGAGGCCGTCGCCCGCGCGGAGAACATCGAGGCGCCGGTGCGCAGCGACTTCTTCGACTCGATGTACGCGGCTGTGCCCGGCGACCTCGCGGTCCAGCGCGACACGATGCAGACGCACTCGCTCGGACAGGATCCGTCGCAGCTTCCGCCCGAGGCGCAGGAGCGCGCGGCGCGCATGCAGGCCGAGGCCGAGTCGGCGCACGGGCACTGACGACGGTCCGCGTCCGCGGTGCAAGGTTCCCTCGACGACACGATTAGGCTCTGGAGATTCCCTCGGGGAATTCCAGAGTTGTAAGTTCTTTACAAGTCGTCGTTTACGCGGACTTGCCGGCACAGATACAACTCTGAAAGACGCGAGATTCCGTCTCTGACGCATGCACGGACTTGCAGGGTGGCGCGGGTGGGGCAAGTTCCTCACGTCGCAAGTCGGGCGTTTCGGCTGCGACGATGGGAAAGAGATCCAAGGAGTCCTTCATGTTCGTCAATTCGGGAAATGTCAGCGCTTCCAAGCGCCCGCTGTATCTCACGGCGGCCACGGTCCTCGCCAGCCTCGCCGCGTCGGGCGCGTCGGCGGCCTCGAACTTCTCCATGTCGATCGTCGACGACACCGTCGGCGTCGGCCAGAAGGTCGTCGTCAAGCTTCGCCTGAACGGTGACGCGCAGAACGCGGTCGGTGCGCAGTTCGTCGTCAAGTACGACGCGAACAAGCTCTCGCTCGACGAGTCGAGCAGCAACCGCTACGCGGTGAACAGCGATCTCGACATGGAGATCTACGAGAGCCACAGCGAGTCGAGCGGCGTCGCGACCTACATCCTCGCGCTCGGTACCGACGAAGGAGACTCGAACGTCTCCATCTCCGGCGACATCGCGACGCTGACCTTCACGCCGCTCGTCGAGATCTGCAACGAGTCCGGCCTCGTCTACTACTCGAGCTCGAGCGGCTTCTCCTCGAAGCTCTCGCGCCTCGACGGCAACGGCGACGCGGAGTACGTGACGCTCGCGGCCGCGACCGACCTCGGCAGCTTCACCCGCGACACGACGGTCCCGACCGGCTTCACCAGCTTCCCTGCGAACCGCTCGTTCTGGGCCGACGCGGACGGAACGAACGGCGTCGTGATCGGCGCCGGCTCGCCGAACGGCGCCATCGTGGCTCCGGGCGCGACCGACGGCTGCGACACCGCGGGCCAGCTCGCCATCACCTACAGCCGTTCGGCCGGTTCGGGCCTCACGGACTTCGCTGCCGGCGGCACGACCACGATCACCTGGCGCGCCACCGACCGCTGCGGCAACTACATCGAGCAGGCGCAGACCGTCGATGTCTCCGGCGACTCGCTCGCGTTCGTCTCCTGCGCCCAGGGCGGTGCCTTCTCGGCCGCCAACTTCACCCGCGGCGTGACGGTCGCGGTGTCGAAGTCGTCGGACTCGGACAGCGATTCGCGGACCGTCTCCCTCGCGGGAGCGGGCTCGGGCGCCTCGTCGCGCGCCGAGGGTTCGGCGAACTTCCAGCTCGTCGGCAGCGTGGACTGGGCTTCGGGCTGCGCCCTCGTGCGTGACCCGCAGCACACCCTGCGCCGCGCGATCACGATCGGCACCAGCGCGACCGCTGGGTCGCACTCGAGCCGCGAGTACAACGGCCGCTTCGTCGTCGACGCGTCGGCCAGCTCCGACTACCTCGTGGTCGGCAACGGCAACGCGGACACGATGATCGACATCCTCGACTTCTCGACCTTCGTGTCGCAGCGCGGCCAGAGCCTCTCGGTCAACACGACCGCCGGCCAGACCGCGAAGCACACCGACTTCAACGCGAGCGGTGTCGTCGACAACGCCGACCTCTCCTACCTCGCGGTGAACTTCTTCCAGGTCGATGAGACCTGCGGTGGCTCCTACGACGGTGCGGCTCCGCGCGAGCGCATCAGCGTCCGCGATCTCCGCCGGCTCGGTCTCGGCAGCCAGGCTGCCGCCGACGTGAACGGCGACGGCTGGGTCGACACCACCGACCTCGCGCTGGTGCTTCAGGGCGTGAACCCCTCGAAGCCGCGTCCGACCGCGACGACGGACGGCTCGGTCCAGTGGTGATCCCCTGACGGCGACCCGCGCGGGAATTCTCCGCCCGCTCGGACCAGATCTCTGTCCATCGCCAAGAAGAGCGGCGCCCGGATAATCCGGGCGCCGCTCTCGTTTTCCCGCTTCGGCGAAGGGCCGGGAGCGTGCGCGGGACACGGTGTCGCTGCTACGCTCCGCCCTTCTGCAGGAACCCGACCATGGCGAACCTCACGCTTGTCCAGGCCATCAATCTCGCCCTCATCCAGGAGATGGAGCGCGACGACCGCATCCTCCTCCTCGGCGAGGACATCGGCACCAACGGCGGCGTGTTCCGCGTGACCGAGGGCCTGCAGAAGCGCTTCGGCAAGGAGCGCGTCTTCGACACGCCGCTCGCCGAGTCCGGCATCATCGGCCTCTCGATCGGCATGGCGATGGCGGGCCTGCACCCGGTGCCCGAGATCCAGTTCGAGGGCTTCCTCGGACCGGCCTACGACCAGATCTGCTCGCACGCGGCGCGCATGCGCAGCCGCACCCGCGGCGCCTTCACGGTGCCGATGACGATCCGCGTGCCGGTCGGCGGCGGCATCCACGCGCCCGAACTCCACAGCGACTCGCCCGAGGCGATCTACGCGCACACGCCGGGACTCAAGGTCGTGATGCCGAGCTCGCCCTACGACGCGAAGGGCCTGCTGGTCGCCGCGCTGCGCGAGCCGGATCCGGTGATCTTCTTCGAGCCGAAGCGCATCTACCGCGCCTTCCGCGAGGAGGTCCCCGAGGACGAGTACGTGCTTCCGATCGGCAAGGCGCGCACCGTCTGCGAGGGCACCGAGCTCACGATCGTCAGCTGGGGCGCGAGCGTCGTGCAGTGCATGCAGGCGATCGAGAAGTCGAACCGCTCGATCGAGCTGATCGACCTCCGCACGATCTATCCGTTCGACATGGACGCCGTCGCGACGAGCGTGAAGAAGACCGGCCGCTGCGTCGTCGTCCACGAGGCGCCGCTGACCTGCGGGTTCGGTAGCGAGATCGCGGCGCGCATCATGGAACGCTGCTTCCTTGAGCTCGAGGCGCCGGTGCAGCGCGTCGCGGGCTACGACACCACGATGCCGTACTACAAGCTCGAGCTCGACTATCTGCCCGATGCGCACCGCGTGTCGCGCGCGATCGAGGATTGCCTCGCGTACTGAGTCCTCGCGTACTGAATCCTCGCCTCACGGGCAGGGCGGATAGGGCAGCTGGCCCCAGAATCCGAGCAGGATCGCGAGATCGGCTGCGTTCACGAAGTTGTCGCCGGTGAGATCGAAGCGATTGATCTGCCGCGGATCGTCCGTCATGTATCCCCATGACGAGAGCAGCGCACCGAGGTCGGCGCCGTCGATCACGGGGTTGTAGAGCCCGGTCTGCGGGAAGTAGGACGGCACGATGTCGGGTCGGCAGTGCGCGACGCCCGGATAGAGCGCAGTGAGCGCGGCCGCGTCGAGGCGCTTCACGCCGGCCGTCGAGGAGGTCGTCGCCGTCGCTTGCAGTTCGAGGGTGAACCGCGGAGCGATCGCGTCGGCGGCGACGATCGCGTCGGGCCACGACGGGTTCGCCGCGCGGAAGCACGCGGCCGCGCCCGAGACCCACGCTGCGGAGAAGCTCGTCCCCGAGGCGGCCGCGTAGCAGGGCAGCGAGGTGACCGGGTCGAGTCCGATCGGCGACACGAGCGCGGTGCCGGGAATCGGCATGCCCGCCGCATCGAGCGTGGTCACGCCCGGCGCGAACACATCGACCCAGGCGCCGGTCGCGGAGTTCTCCCAGACCGCGTCGGACCAGTCGGTCGCGCCGACCTGCACGAGGTAGGGCTCGCTGTTGAGGTAGCGGTTGGCGATCCCGGCCGTGTTTCCCGCGCTCGCCACGAGGATCGCGCCGTTGTCGTGCACCGACTGGATCACGGCCGCCAGCGTGTTGGTCGGCTGGCTCGGGATCAGGCTCATGTTCACGACATGCACGCCCTCGAGCTGGCACGCCTGCAGCGCCGCGATCACGTCGGAAAGCACGCAGTCGCCGTCGCTGTCGAGCACCTTCATGTGGAGATGGCGCGCGCCGGGCGCGACGCGCGAGATCAGACCCGAGACGAACGATCCGTGGCCCACGGATTCGTCGATGCCGTTGCGGTTGTTGTTGTCGACGCTGTCGCCCGAGTCGACCGGAACGAACGGCACGAAGCCGTTCGCAGCGACGAAGTCGTAGCCGAAGGGAAGCGCGAAGTCGCCGACGAGCGGCGCCGTCGGGACGATGCCCGAGTCGATCACGGCGACGACGACGTCGCGCCCGTGGCCGCGGTCGGCGGCCGCGTAGGCGCCCGTGAGCGCGAGTCCGTATTGCCCATCGAACTCCGCGGGCCCAAGACACGTGACCCACAGGCTGCCGGTCTGGCCCGAGCCGCGCTCGACCGAGACCCGCACGTCGAAGTCGCCGTTCAGGATGTCGCCCGAGGCGATCAGGTCGTCGAGAATGCCGCGGATCAGCGGGATGTCCGCCGCGGTCAGAGGCGCGGTGAATCCGTACAGCGAGATGTCGAAGAGCGGGAAGTCCTTGACCGGCACCACCGGGAAGCCGGCGGTCGCGAGCTTGTCCTGCGTCGTGATCTGTCCTTTGTCGAGCGCCTGCACGAGCACGGCGATCGGTATCTCGGTCTCGCCCTCGCTGCCTTGCGCACGCGCGTTCGGTGCGAACGCGAGGAGCGTCGCGAGCAATGCAGCGAGGAGGAGGAGTACGGGCGGGCGGTGCATGCTGAAATCCTCGATCTTCGGCCGTCGGATTCAAGGGTGAAGCGGCTGCAGCGTGGGAAATGGGCGGAGGAGCGGTGTGGTCCGATGCGAGCGTCCCTACGCGGACGCGAAGGCCTTGGAGCCGCCGAAGACGGAAAACGCGCTGCGAAGCGCGGGATGCACGCCCGAATCGCGGAGGCTCCGTACCGCGTAGAGAAGCGACTCCGGAGTCGAGGTTCCCGGAGCGTGCACGAGATCCATGAGCCGCTCGGTCGCGTCGTCGACGACCGGCCAGAGGCTCGCGACGATCCGCCGCGTGCCGGCCGCCGCGAAGCCGCGCACGAGACCGAACCACTCCTCGCCGTCATGCGTCGCGGCGGATCCGGTCGCGCAGCCGCTGAGCACCAGTTCCGCGGGCGCCTGCCGCAGCAGATGCGCGTCGCGCGCGGTAAACCAGCCGTCCGCGAGCCGAAGCCCGGCGAGATTCGGCGCCGCCCGTGGGAACACGCCGTGGCAGGCGACATGCGCCCGGCGCGAGGATTCCAGCGCGTCGACGACGCGCGCGATCGACGCCTCGTCTCCGTCGAGATGTAGCGTGTGGCCGTGCCGCGCGAAGCGCGCGGCGATTGCTGCACCTTCGCGCGCGATGCCGGGCGTGCGGGCATCGCCGACGCTCACGACGAGCGACGGCGAATCCGCACGAACCTCGCCCGCGACATCGAGCAGCGACGCGACCTCGAGCGACGGAGCGACGGCGACGGCGGCATCCGCGATCGCCACCGCGAGCGCGAGCAGCGGCATGCGGACGAAGGTCGCCGAGGGAAGGATCAGCGCCTGCGCGAGATGGGGGCGCAGCCTGCGAAGCGCGAGTTCGGCGAGACGAAGTTCGGAAGCAGCTCCGGGATCGCGCATGCGTTCGAGCGCGGCCTGTCCTCCGCCGCGCAGGCGTCGCGCGACCTGGAAGCGGAACTCGGCGAACGCCTCGTCGAGCGCGCTGCGATCCGATGCGATCGGGACGACGGTCGTCGAGCCGTCGGGATGACGAACGAGCGCGTCGATGCGGCGCGCGTGCTCGAAGAAGGCGATCGCGGGAATGCCCGCCGATCCCGGCGAAGGCGCGATGGAATCGCGCGTGGAGCCCGATCGCCGCGCGTCCGCGAGCCGGGCGTCGAGCGCCGCGCGTTCGGCGTCGCGGTCGGCGCGCGCCGCACGGTCGACGAGCCGGGCGTCTCCGGCCTCCGCATCGATCTTCCGCCGAAGCTCCGCCGCATGCGCATCGAGCTTCGCGTCGCGTGCCGAGGAGCCGTCGCGCGGGCGCTCGATCGCATCGAGAATCGCCAGGCTGCGCGCACGATCGAGGGTGTCGAACGCCTCCGAGAGCGCGTCGGGCGAACCTTCGGCAACGAGCGATGCCACGAGTTCCGCCGCGATGTCGGCGCGGCGCGTGAGGAACGCGCGGCGGGTCCGGGCAAGCACGAGGGAATCGCGTACGCGCTCGACTTCGAGAAACGCGCGGCGCGCGTGGGCGATGGCGTCGGCGATCGATCCCGAGCGTCGCGCCGCGCGTGCGGCGGCGGCTTCCGCTTCGGCTTGAATCGCGGGGATTCCCGCAGCAGCGGCCGCGGCGATGGCATCGGCGCCTGCACGCCTCGCCGATGCGGCATCCGGCTCGAGCGAGGCGATCTCGCAGAGGGCGAGCGCCCGCTCGACCGGTGCGGCGTCGCCCGCGAGCGACGCGAGGGCCTCGTGCGCGGTCGCGATCGCGGCGGTCTCGCCGCGCAGCGACTCGACGCGTGCGCGCGCGGTGAGGGCCTGCGCGCAGCCGTGGCGGTCGCCGAGACGCTGGAAGCGCTCCGCGGCCTCGGCGAGCGCGGCATGCGCGCTCTCGAATTCCTCGAGCTGGATGAGCACGCGCCCGGCCACGAGACGCGCGCGCGCCTGTTCGGCGGCGAGCGCGTGGAGATCGGCGGTCGCCGTCGCGTCCTCGGCGCGGTCGCGGGCATCGGCGAGAAGCCCGCCGTGCTCGAGGAGCGCCGCTTCCTCGAGCGCGTTGCGGCAGCTCTCGGCGTTCGCTCCGAGCGCCGCGCACCGCTCGCGCGCGATGCGAAATCCCCGAAGCGCGCCCTCGACATCGCCGGCCCGCGCCGCGGTGTCCGCGAGGTTTCCTGCGATCACCGCGCAGCCGAGCGCGAATCCCTGCGCCTCGCAGACCGCGAGCGCCTCCTCGAACGCGCGCCGGGCGCCGTCGAAATCGGCGCACTGCACGCAGGCCTCGCCGAGGACGTTGAGCGCCTGGCCGCGGATCGCCGCGATGCGCTCGCCTCGGGCGAGGACGCGGCGGATGAGCTCGATCGATCGCGCGGGATCGCCGAGCGCCTTCGCGACGTTCGCGAGGTTGAGCTCGGCGCGCGCGACGAGGTCGTCCTCGCCAAGGGCCGCGAACTCGCGCGCGGCCTTCTCGCCTGCGCGCATCGAACCGCGCAGATTTCCGGCCTTCGCGCGCGGATGCATCGCCGCGATCAGGATCCGCGCGGCCTCGACGGGCGCGCGGTCGCGCGCATGGCGTCGCGCCGTCGCGGCGCAGGCGATCGCCTCGTCGAGGCGCCCGAGATGGGGAAGCGCGTTCACCAGCGAGCGCGATGCGTAGGCGAATGCCGCGGGATCGTCTGCGGCGCGCATGCGGGAAAGAAGCGCGGGGCCTTCCTCGACCGCACGTCGCGGATCGGCGAGCGAAAGCCGCTCGAACTCGGCGCATTCGGCCCGGCGCGACTCCGGTCCGTCCGCGTTCATCGCGTCGCGATCCCGCCCGCGAAGTGCGATCCGGCCTCGGTGCGGAGCGCGATGTCGATCGACTCCGTCCGCGCGGCGTCGCCGTCGATCCGCACGAATGCGGCGCCGGATGCGTCGAGTCGTCCGGTCGCGATGGTCTGGCCGCTCGCCGCGTCGAGGATCGCGAACTCGCCGGCGAAGGAGCCGCTCGGAAGATCGGCGTCGAACTGCATGCGGATCGCGATCGAGCCCGAGCGCTCGCGCCGCGCCTCGACGTCGAGTCGCGCCTCGCCGAGCGCAAAGCTCGCGAGCGGCGCATCGAGTTCGCCGCGCAGGGCCGGGGTGGCGAGCGCTCCGCCGAGGGCGTCCCCGATGGCCCCGTCGATCCGCGCGAGCACGGAGGCCGTGAGGCGATCGAACCACGAGGGAGGCGTCGGAAGCGACGCGGCAAGCTGCTCCGCGCGCGCGAAGAGCGATTCGGGCGGCGTGTCCGCGATCGCCTCGCGCACGTCGCGAAGCGTCCCCGCGAGCCGCGCGAGCGCGGGGTCGCGTGCGGCGGATTCCCGCAGCGCGGCCGCGACGGCAGGATCGGCCTTGCCGAGCAGCGCGTCGAGGACGCGCTCCGGATCTCGCTCGGGCTGCGGAAGGTCTGGTGCGTCGGACATGGGTGCGTGGTCGCGGGTGGTCGGGAAGAGAGGCCGCGCGGCGGATTTCCGTACGCGGCATGGACGAAGTTTGCCTTCAATCGCCGTCGGTGCGTCCGAATCCGTGCGCCTCGGGCTCGAATCCCGTCGACTCGAGCTCGGCGAGCATCCGGCGGAGGCAGCGGTTCCGGATCGGACCGACCGAATTCACCGCGATGCCGAAGCGATCGGCGATGCCGTTGTAGTCGGACTCGGGCGCCGAGAGAAAGAGGGCGCGCAGCAGCTCCTGGCAGCGTTCGTCGATGGCGGCGAGGGCGCGGGCGACGGCGTCGCGGCGATCGGCGGCCGCGAGCGCCTCGTTCACGTCGGCGAGGTTCGCGATGGGCTCGGAAATGTCCGGTTCGCCGCGCTGCCGCCGACGCGCACGGGCGACGCGCCACGCCTCGCGCTTGGTCGTCGTGACCAGCCAGGGAGCGAGCCGATCGAACTCGCGCACCGAGGCGAGGGAACGAAGCAGCGCCGTGAACACGGCCTGCGACACATCCTCGGCGTCGTCGCGCGAAAGCCCGGCGCGACGGGCGGTTGCGAAGACGAGCGCCCCGTGACGGCGGACGATGACGCGCCACGCGGCACCGTCGCCGCGAAGCGCGGCAAGGACGAACTGGCGGTCGGTCGCCTCGTCGAGGGACATGGAGGCAAGGTAGCGCCCGCGGGGTCGATCGCGGTGCTCTGGAGGCGTCGTGCGGATTCCGACACGGTCGCGCGTTTCCGAAGTCGACTGAGAAAGCGTTGACTCTCCGATGCAGCGGTTGCGCCGCGGGCTTGAGCCGGCAGAGTGCGGGGCGTGACCGCTCTCGACCCGCCTGCAAGCCTCGCCCCCGCGTCCGAGCGCATCTTCGCGGGCATCCGCGCCACGGTCGGACTGCTCGCGGCGCGGGACGGGCTGACTTTCGGCGCCGCGGCGCGTGCGGTCGGGCGCGATCCGCGCTCGATCGCGCGGATGCGCGAGATGCCGGGACTCGACTTCGCCGACGACCTCGCCCGCGCGCTGCGCTGGTCGACCCCGTGTCTCGCGCAGGTCCTCGCCGATCTCGACGGCGCGGCGGCCGGGTCCGACGATCCTCGTGCGTTCGGTTCGACGGTCGCCGACGCGGATCTCGACGACGACCGCGCCGCGCTCGCTCGGCTCGCGGAGGCTGCGCTCGCGCGCGCCGAGAGCCCGGCCGCGCTCGGCTTCGCCGTCCTGCTGCGCGTGCGAGCCCACGTCGCGACCGGAGCGCACGATGCGGCGCGCGAGGTGCTCGCGGCCGCGCGGCAACTACCGGATTTCGACGCGGAAAGCGCGTGGAAACCGATCGGAGACGGCCTGCGCGTCGCGATCATGATCGACCTCGCGCTCGATGCGAGGCCCTCCGTCCGTACGCGGTCGTTCCTTGCGGACGCCGTCGCCACGCTCGAGACGACCGGCGATCCGCGCGATCGCGCCGCGGCCGTCCGGCGCGCGTCGGGCCTCGCCGCGATCCGCGCGATCCGTGCCGCCGAGACGAAGCGCAGCGACCGCCGGACGCTCGAACCGCTCGAGGCGTCGCTCGACGAACTTCGCGAGGCGGCGGCCGCGGATCCGCGCTGCCGCGCCGCGCATCGCGCGCTCGCCTGGGGAGCGTGCGCGATCGGACATGCATCGCGCGCGGTGCGCGAGGCGAGCGAGCGGGGGAGCGACGGGCACCGCATGGCGACGCGGCTTCTCGTCTGCGCCGGCCTCGCGCTCGACGATGCGCGCGAGCGCGAGGAGGCCGATGCGGGCCTCGGCCGCGCCGCCGCCCGCAGGTCGGCGCGTCTTGCGCTCGCGGAGCGGGTCGGGCGCGCCCGAAGCGCCGAGAACCACGCTTTGTCGCGAGATTTCGATGCGATCGCGATGCGCGTGCATCTTCCGTGCGCCGCAGGACTTCGCGCGGAGCCGTCGGTTCGCACCGCGGAGAACTGTCGAAAATCGTCGGCAGGTTCGCTTGACCAATGTTCAAAGTCGTTTCAGAGATCGAGAGTCGCATCACCTCGGTGGATGGATCCGAGGCACAGATCGGAGGAGACATGCTGACGGACGATCATGCAGGCGAAGCCGCCATGCTCGAGTCGGCGCGCGAGTCGGTCGCGCGCGAGAGGCTCGAGGAACTCCAGGCGCTCGCGAGGACCTATCGGCACTGGTCGGTGAAGGAGCTCGCGCACGCGCTCGGGCGGCAGCCTGGGCGCCTCGTGCCTGACAGCGGGATGCCGAAGCTCGACCTCGTGGTCGGGCTCGCCCGCGCGCTCGATTGGCCGGTCGAGGCGGTCGTCGACCACATCATGCGGCCGAGCGGCGAGGCGCGCGTCCCTGCGCCTCGCGACTCCGCCGGCGATTTCGCCGCGCTCTACAACGAAAGTCTCGCGAAGCGCGCCGCGCGCGAGTTCATCGAGGCGATCCGCCTCGCGGTGCGGGCGCATGCCGCCGCCGACACGCCGACGCGGCGCGCGGCGGCGCTCTACATCGAGTCGCTCGCGCATGAGGCCGCCGGTTCGTACAACGAGGCCGTGCGCTGCCTGCGCGCGGCGGCCGCGAAGGAGGGCGTCGCGCTCGACTGGCGGCTTCTCGCCGATGCGCAGCTTGCGAACATGCTCTTCATGCAGGGCCAGCAGACGCACGCACTCGGGATCGCGGCGTCGGTGCTCGAGTACGGCTCCGCGGGCGAGCAGACGCACACGCTGCGACTCGCGCAGGCGATCGCGCGCTGGTCGCGCGGTCACGCGCTGCGCGCATCGATCCCGCTCGCCCACTTCGACGCGTGGACCGGCCTCGCCGCGTCGGCGCGCGCCGACTTCGCGGAGGCCGAGCGGATCGCCGCGGATCTCGCGACCTGTCCGGCGATCTCGCCCGAGCGGAACCTGACCTTCGCGGCCTGCATCGAGAGCGCCGCGATCGAGCTCGATGCGATCGTCGGGACGCTCGCTGCGGACGCGGCGATCGATCGGCTCGTCGCGATCGTCCGCGAGCACGGCGATCTCCGCCCGTCGGTCGGCGAGCGCAAGGCGTGGGCGGCGGTCGCGCTCGCGGTCACGACCAAGCGCTTCGTCGCGGACGACATCCGTCGCCGCGGGCTTCTCGAGATCGCGTCGGGCGCGCTGCGCGCGCACGCGGTCGCGACGAGCAACTGGTACTTCGCGCACCGGCACCTCGAGCTCGACGCCGAGCGCCGTCGCACCCTCGGCGGCACGGGCGTGCCCTCTCGCGCGCTCGACGCGACCGAGGCGAAGCTCGTCGCGGGAATCCTCGGACAGATCCCGGCCGCGCGCCCTGCGGCGGAGCAGTACTTCACGCTCTACGCCGGCTTCGGCGACGGAGGTGCGGCATGAGGTTCGCGCTTCTTCTCGCATCCCTCGCCGCCGCGCTCGCGCTTCTCCAGCGACCGGCCCTTTCCGAAGGCGCGGCGCCGCCGCCGCCGTCGCTCGAGGAAGGCTCGCTCGAGACGGAGATCCCGAAGTCGGTGCGGGTCGCCTTCCACTCGAGCGTCTACCCCGCCTACCTCTCGTGGCTGTCCGCGAGCGGCGGCGTCGCGGACACGCGGGTCTCGTTCGACGCCTTCCTCGTGCTTCAGCTCATGCCGCCGCATCTGCGGCTCCAGTACCGCACGCTCTACGACGAGCTCAAGGGTTGATGGGTGGGCTGATGCGTGGGTTGACGCGCGGACTCCGGCGCCTGCGCCCGCTATCGCCTCCGCGCGAGGCGGGCGCAGGCCGCGTGCCGCGGGCACGACACGAGATGCTCGTTGAACATGCCGACCGCCTGCATGAAGGCGTGGACGATCACCGGACCGCAGAAGACGAATCCGCGCTTCTTGAGCGTCTTCGCGAGGGCGACGCTCTGCGGGCTCTCGGCGAGGATGTCCTCGCGCCGGCGTAGCCCGAGGTCGATCGTCCGGCCACCGACATGCGACCAGAGCAGGTCGCGGAACGCACCGTCGCCCGCATCCATGATCTCGAGCCACGCGCGCGCGTTCTTCGCCGCGCCCTCGATCTTCGCGCGCGAGCGGACGATCCTCTCGTCCTGCAGGAGCCGCGCCACGTCGCGTTCGGTGAAGCGCGCGACCTTCGCCGGCTCGAAGCCCTTGAACGCGCGCTGGAACGCCTCGCGCTTCTTCAGGATCGTGATCCACGAGAGACCGGCCTGGAAGCCGTCGAGCACGAGCTTCTCGAAGAGCGCGCGGTCGTCGACGACGGGTACGCCCCACTCTTCGTCGTGGTACGCGACGTAGACCGGGTCGGTCCCGCACCACCAGCAGCGTTCGGTTCGCGCAGGCATGGGCGCAGCGTACGCAAAAAGACATCGGCCCCTCGCGAGGAGGGGCCGATGGGATGCACGAGTCTCGCGCTGGTTGGACGCGTCGATCAGCCGTTGCAGCCGCAGCCTGAGCCGCAGCCCGCGCCGGCCATCTGCTTCTTCGCTGCGCCCGCGGCGATCTTCGCCTTCGCGAAGGCGATCGCGGCCGCGCCGGTCGATCCGCCCTTCGACTGCTTCAGCACCTCGACGGTGGTCGCCTCGATGTCGACGATCTTCTGGTCGATCTCCTTCTCGCTCATGCCGAGGTAGAGGCCGGCGAGGCGGATGAGGCCGCCGGCGTTCGCGACGAAGTCGGGCGAGTAGAGGATGCCGCGCTTCGCGAGGAGCTCGCCGTCGGCCTGCGGATCGCGAAGCTGGTTGTTCGCGGTGCCGCAGACGATCTCGCACCTGAGGTGCTGGATCGTGCCGGCGTCGAGGATGCCGCCGAGCGCGCACGGCGCGAGGATGTCGACCTTCTCCTCGAAGAGGTTGCGGTCGTTGCCGAGCGCCACGCAGCCGAGCTCCTCGACGGCGCGCTTCATGGTGGGCACGTGCACATCGGTGACGAGCACCGCGGCGCCCGACTGGCGGAGCAGCTTCGCGAGCTTGTAGCCGGTCGCGCCGCAGCCCTGGATCGCGACGGTGAGGTTCGAGAAGTCGACCTTGCGGCCGAGGTGCGCGAGGCACGCCTTCATCGAGTTGAAGCAGCCGAGCGCGGTGTACGGCGACGGGTCGCCGCCGTGGCTGACGGTGTTGCCGCCCATCACGTGCTTGGTCTCGAGCGCCATCCAGTCGCAGAACTGCGGGCTGACGCCGACGTCCTCGGCCGCGATGTACGCGCCGCTGAAGGTCTCGACGAAGCGACCCATCGCGCGCGCCTCGGCCTCGCTCGGCTGCTGGCCCGCCTTCGGCATGATGATGACGCTCTTGGCGCCGCCCATCGGCAGGCCGGAGGCCGCCGCCTTGTAGGTCATTCCCTCGGAGAGGCGGAGCACGTCGTACAGCGCGTCGTCCTCGGTGGCGTAGGCCCAGCGGCGCGTGCCGCCGAGCGCATTGCCGAGCGCGGTCGAGTGGATCGCGATGATGGCCTTCAGGCCGGTCTTCGCGTCGTGGTGGAATGCCACGCGCTCGTGGCCGTAGGAGAGCATCTCTTCAAGGACCTTCATGGCGAACTTCGAACTCCGTGCAGTGGGTGGTTGTGACGCGGGGCAGAGACGATAGCCGCATTCGCGGCGACGGGAAGTGCCGTGTTCAGCTGGACTTGAGGGCGGCCATGTCGCCGGCGTAGACCGAGCCCGATCCGAACTGCGGGATCGCGGCCTGCTGCGCGGCCACGCTGCGGCCGGTGCCGAAGTACTTCTGGTCGGGGGTCTTCTCGGGCATCGAGTAGTCGGCGTTGGGAAGCATGTCGGACGCCGCGAACGCGGCGGCGGCGGCCTTCTTCATCGACGCATCGTTGTTGACGAACAGCGCGCGCAGCTCGACCGCCTGCTCGGAGCGGGCGATCGCGCAGAGGTGCTCGACGACCGCGAGCTCGCGCTCGAGCGCGGTGCCGTCGAGGCCCGCGCGGATGTTCGCGTCGCAGCGCGCGAGCGTGCAGGTCATCGCGTGGATCCACAGCGAGCTCATCGAGAGCCGCGCCTGGATCGTCTGGTTCGAGATGAGCCGCTCCTCGTGCTCCTTGAACATCAGCTTGACGTGGTGGCTGTGCTCCTGGATGCGCACCATGAGGTCGTCGGCGAGGTGGCGCAGGCGCGGGTGGATGCGCGCCGCGCGCGGCGCGCCGCGGCGCACGCCGAGGAAGAGCTCCGCGGCGACCTGCATGGCGGTGCCGAGGTGCTTGAAGGGATTCGCCTTGACCTGGAGCAGGTATTCGCCGAGCTGCTTCGAGCCGTACGCGAAGACGAACGAGTGCATGACCTCGTTGGCGCCCTCGACGATGATGTTGATGCGCGAGTCGCGCCACATGCGCTCGACGTGGTTCTCCGTCATGTAGCTCTCGCCGCCCATGATCTGGATGGCGTCGTTGACGGTGCGGTAGCCGAACTCGCTGCAGAAGACCTTGCACATCGCGGTCTCGAGCATGATGTCCTCGTCGTGGCGGTCGAGGAATCCGGTCGTCATGTAGAGCATCGCGTCCATCGCGTAGACGTACGCGGCCATGCGGGCGACCTTCTCCTGCATCAGGTCGAACTCGCCGATGGCGCGGTCGAACTGGTGCCGCGACTTCGCCCACTTCGTCGCCTGCTCGTAGGAGTAGCGCGCGGCGCCGAGCATGCCCGCGGACAGCGTGCAGCGGCCGTAGTTGAGGCAGGTCAGCGCGACGTTGAGGCCCTTGCCCTCCTTGAAGAGCAGGTTCGCCTTGGGCACGCGCACGTTCTTCAGGCGGATGCGCGCCTGCCAGGTGCCGCGGATGCCGCACTTCGAGCGGTTGCGGCTGAAGATCTCGACGCCCTCCATGTCGGGCGTGCAGATGAGCGCGGTGACCGCGTCCTTCGTTTTGCCGGTCTTCGGATCGGTGACCTTCTGCTTCGCCATCACGGTGAAGAGGCCGGAGAGCGCGCCCGAGGTCGCCCACTTCTTCTCGCCGTTGAGGATGTAGTGCGTGCCGTCGGCGCTGAGCTCGCAGCGCGTCTCCTGCCCGCCCGCGTCGCAGCCGACGTTCGGCTCGCTCAGGCAGAACGCGCTGAGCGTCGACTTCGCCATGAGCGGGAGGAAGCGCTTCTTCTGCTCGTCGTTGCCGAAGAGCATGACCGCCTTGCAGCCGATCGACTGGTGCGCCGAGACGAGCACCGCGGTCGAGCCGCACGATCGTCCGAGCCGCTCGAGCACGCGGTTGTAGCTGGTGATGCCGAGGCCGAGCCCGCCGAACTGCGCCGGGATCGTCATGCCGAGCACGCCGAGGTCGAAGAGCCGCTGGATGACCCACTGCGGGATCTCCTGCTTCTGGTCGATCTCGATCGAGGGGTGCTCGTTCTTCAGGTACTCGTCGAGCGCGGCGAGCAGCTGGTCGCACTTCGCCGTCTCCTCGGCCGAATTGACCGGGTACGGGAGCACGAGGTCCTCGCGGAAGTTCCCCCAGAAGGTGTTCTTCACGATGCCCATCGTCGAGGGATCCGGGCCGAGCATCTCCTGGGCCTGCTCGATCTGCTTGCGGTCCTTCTCGGAGACGTTCTTGAGGTCCTTGGCGAGGTTCGGGTTCGACATCGTTGGATTCCTGCGGTTGCGTTGCGCGGCGGGGGTTCGCGGCGAAGGGTCGCATGATAGGTTGGCCCCCGGCGACGGGCCCCGCCCGAAGGCGGTTCCGACGAGGAGAATTCATGGCTCGCGGGAGCGCGTTTCCCACCACCCACGGCACCTTCCTCGCGACGCTCGTGGCGGAATCCGCTGCGGACGCAGGGTCGGACGCCGGCGAGCGCGCGCGGCGGCACGTGATGGAGCGCTACGCGGGGCCGCTTGCGGTCTTCGTGCGCGGATCGAGCCTGCGCCGCCTCGGGGAGCCCGACGAGCTCGTCAACGGATTCCTCGTGGCAAGGCTCTCGGACGCGGCGTTTCTCTCGGGCTGGGCCGCGAGCGGCATGCGCCTGCGCCGCTGGCTGATGAATGGGATCCTCTTCTACGGGCAGGGCGTCGCCCGAGATCGCATGCGCGCGATCGCGCGCGGCGCGAGCGTCGACGCCGCGGAGCTCGATCGTCGCGCCGCGGGTGGCGACGACGCCGAGATCGCCTTCGAGCGCGCATGGGCCCTCGCGGTCGTGCGCGAGGCGACGGCGCGCGCGGAGGAGGAGCTCCGCGACGAAGGACGCGCGGATGACTTCGAGATCTTCCGCCGCCACGCGGTCGACGGACAGCCGTACGCGCTGATCGCGCCCGAGTTTCGTCGCAGCGCGCAGCAGTGCGCGGGTGCGACGCGGCTCGTCGCGCAGCGCGTGCGCGCGAAGCTCGCGGAGCTGTTCATCGAGGAAGGCGTGGCTGACGCGGAGCTCGACGACGAGATCGCGCGGGTGCGCGAGGTGCTTGGCTGAAGCGCGCGCGCGGGGGGTTCGAAGGCTCTTGAGATTCGATTGGAAAAACCGGCGTGACTTCAAGGATCTGTCACATGCCGCGATAGACTCTGGCGAGCAACAGTCACCCCCCCTGCGCCAACCGTGCAGGCAGCGAGCCGCCGAAAGGCGGCTCCGCACTTTTTTGCACCCCGCATCACCGAGATATCGGGAAAGGACGGCTTGCCATGTCGCGGCTCAGCACCCGCGTGTTCGTCGATGGTCTCAATCTCATGCACGGCGCGTGCCGCCGATTTTCATGCCACTGGATCGACTTGATGGGAGTGGCGGCCACGGTGCTTCCGTCGCGGCTCTTCCGAGTCGACTGCGTGCATCTCTACACATCGCTGCTCGATGGGAGGGCCGACCCGGGCCTGCCAGAAGCGCAGCACGCGCATCTTCGCGCACTGCTGGAGCGCGGACACTGTGAGATACGGCTCGGGACGCTCGTCCGGTCGCGTCGCCGCGCGTCCGCGGTATGGCCCGACGAGGTCGCCGGGCGGACGGTCGAGATCGAACTGACGAGCGAGAAGGGCTCTGATGTCAGCCTCGCCGTTGATCTCGTGGACCTCGCGCACCGCGGTGCCTTCGAGGCGGCGCTCGTGGTGAGCAACGATGGCGACCTTCGGCGCGCCATAGAGGTCGCGAGGTTCGATCTCGATCGGAGGATCGGGATCCTGAACCCGCATCCCGGGTGTCAGAGCAGGGAGCTGTCGCGAGTGTCGTCCTTCCAGCGGACGATCCGTCGCAGCGACCTCACCCGGAATCGACTCCCGGACGAACTGCATGACGCTCACGGCATGATTCGCCGTCCGCAGAGAGCGGGGTGGTAGCTGCTGTCGCCCTTTCGAGAACCTCTCGAGCGATACTTCTCGACCTGCTTCGATACTTCAACCCCACGCGCCGAGCAGCGCGGCGAGATCGGTCGCACCGACGGAGCCGTCGCCATCGAGGTCGGCCGCGCAGCCCGCGCACGCGCCCCACGCGCCGAGCAGCGCGGCGAGGTCGGTCGCGCCGACCGTGCCGTCGCCATCGATGTCGCCGAGGCGGCCGGCCGGAGTCAACCGGATGCAGCCCGCGAGTCCGAGCGCGCTGTTGTTGGCGCTCATCGCGATCTGCCGGCGGTTGTTGATTGAAAGGCCCGAAAGCGTGAACGCGGTCCATGTTCCCGTCGGCGCGTCGATCAGCGACTCGATGAGAAACGCGCCTTCGCCCGGAATGCGCAGGTACGACGCGAGCTGCACCGTCATCACGATGTCGCCGCGGTCGTTGATGTCCTGCGCGCCGTTGTAGGGTCCGCAGATGCTGAATATCTGCCAGCCCGCGTCGCCGTCGTGCACGGCGGCCTCGCGGTCGCAGGAAGTCGAGGTCGCGCGGATCACGAGTCCGGCGATCTGGTCGTGCTCGTTGATCGCGGCCGCGGTCGAGGCGACGTAGCCGGTGCCCGGCGTGCCGAGGTCCTCGAGCGCCATCGTGTCGAGATCGAGCCGACGGGCGGTGAAGGAGCGGTCGACGACGACGCGGCGCTCGTTCACATCCTGTGGATCGAACAGGCCCGCGACGCCGAGGTTGACCGGCGCCGCGCCGATCCGGAACAGCGTGGCGGTGCGGAAGGTGCCGTTCGACGAGTAGCCGACGATGTCGCCGAGGTTGTTGACCGCGGTCGCCTGGCCGATCGCGTTCCCGGGAAGCGCCGCGAGCTCGTGGACCGAGTAGCCGCCCTTTCCGTTCGGAACCCATGCCGCCGCGCGCCCGTTGAACTCGGGCGACGACGAGGAGCTGACGACGCCGACGATCACGCCGAGGTCGCTGATGTCGATCGCCCACGAACTCGCCGCGCCCGCGGGCAGCGGCAGGAGCGTCGCGGGCGCGCCGGGCTGCGAGACCCACCCGCGCATCGGCGTGTGGTTGCTGCCGACGATCGCGCCCTGCGCGTTGATCGCGGCGGGGTTGAGGCCGCCGGCGACGAATTCGGCCGTGAAGCGCGGGGGCGCCGCGACCGCGGTCTGCGCGCCGGCCGCCAGTGCGACGAGCGTGGCGCAGACGGGTGCGGAACGGCAGGGGTGCGACGCCATGGAGCGAGTTTCAGCCCGATCCCGCGCCACGGCAACCGCAAAGGCGGCCAATCCGCGCAGAATGGGGCGAGTTTTGGATATCCCCCGCGTGACCCCTGCCATGGACCGCCGATCGGCCGCCCGCATCCTCGACCTCGCCGAACCGCGAGGTTCTCGGCGCCTCGCGGTGGCCGCATTTGCGGGTTTGCTCGCGATCGCCGCGCATGTCGCGGC
>Ga0315906_10003716_pt1 | contig 20089 bp, 23 predicted proteins | sample LakEriMetagenome_4_FD_203526 | JGI IMG/M metagenome (GOLD analysis project Ga0315906, IMG submission 203526) | Freshwater fungal communities from buoy surface, Lake Erie, Ohio, United States - Buoy 2 MA122 | ecosystem: Environmental > Aquatic > Freshwater > Lake > Lake biofilm | place: USA... | reverse complement strand
ACCCGGCACGCCGCGAGCGCGCGCTGCTGCTGCGCACTTATGAGGCCAGCTCGCTGACCAAGGCCAACTTCTGCGTGCTCAAGCGCATCACGGAAGCGGAGCTGGACGCCCAGCTCGCCTTGGCCCGCCAGGAGCGGGGCCCGGCCAGACCGCGCCCGTAGACCAGCGGTCCACTGCCGCGCTGGGACATCCCGGCTGCGACACACTCCGTGGCCCACACCCACCACGGAGTCTTCGCGCCATGCCGCTCACCTCTCTCAGCCGCCGTCTGGCCGTTGCGGCCACGTTGGCCACCACCCTGACCCTGGGCTGGTCGGCTGCCGCCCTCGCCCAGGCCTGGCCCAAGGCCCAGCCCATCAAGCTGGTGGCGGTGTTCCCGCCGGGCGGCTCGGTCGACCAGGTCGCGCGCATCCTGCAAGGCCCGCTGCAGCAGCAACTCGGCCAGACCGTGGTGGTGGAGAACAAGGGCGGCGCCTCCGGCTCCATCGGCACGGCCGCCGTGGCCGCCGCACCGGCCGACGGCTACACCTTTGCAGTGGTGTTCGACACCCACGGCGTGAACCCCTCGCTCATCCCCTCCATGCCCTTCGACACCCGGCGCGATCTGGCGCCTGTGGCGCTGGTGGGCACCGGCGCCATGGTGCTGGCCACGCAGGCGGACTCTCCCTACAAGACCTTCGCCGACGTGGTGGCCGCCGGCCGAACCGCCAAGGGCGTGAGCTACGGCAGCATCGGCTCAGGCAGCCTGGGGCACCTGGCCGTGGCGCTGCTGGCACGCGGCAACAAGCTCAACCTGGTGCACGTGCCCTACCGCGGCGGCGGCCCCTTGATGAACGACGCCCTGGCCGGCCATGTGCCGCTGTCCATCGGCTCGGTCTTTCTCACCAAGCCCCATCTGGACAGCAAGCGCCTGCGCGCCCTGGCCGTCACCACCAGCAAGCGCTCGGGCAACCTGCCCGACGTGCCCACCGTTGCCGAAAGCGGCTTTGCCGGCTTCGACGCCCCGGCCTGGTGGGCCGTGCTGGCCCCGGCCAAGACCCCGCCCGAGGTGGTGCGTCAGATGAACGCCGCCCTCAACAGCGTGCTGAAGTCCCCCGAGGTCGCGGCCAAGCTGGCCGGTCAGGGCATCGACGTGCGCACCGACACCCCCGAAGCCGCCCGCGCCTTCATCGACGCGCAGATCGACACCTGGGCCAAGGTGGTGAAGGACAACGACATCAAGGCGGATTGAGCGGGGCGGGGCGCGGGGACCCCAGCCAAGCCATCAGGCTTCTCCCGCGCTGTTTCATGGCAAGCGTAAGATTCAAGACTTACTCATCCGGAGCAGGCGCCATGCAACACACCACACTCTCCAGCAAGGGGCAGGTCATCATCCCGAAGACCTTGCGCGTGGCGCTGCAGTGGGGGCCCGGCACCCAGCTCGAAGTGCACGACACCCCCGAGGGCGTGTTGCTCAGGCCGTCGGCACCGGACTCCAAGGTAGCGCTTTCTGAAGGCCTGGCGGCCATCCGCCGCCGCCTGGCCTACAACGGGCCCACGGTCACGGTCGAGGAGATGCAAGCCGAGGTGCTGCGTCAAGCCACCGCCCAGATGCCCCCCAAGACAACGCGCTCAGGGGCCGCCTACAAGAACACGCGATCGCGCACCCGCTGATGGCCGCACTGGACACTAACGTCGTGGTCCGGCTGATCGTCGGAGACGACGCCAGACAAGCACGCGCTGCAGAAAAGCTGGTGGCCTCGGAACCCTGCACCATCGCCCCCTCGGTGCTGATGGAGTGCGAGTGGGTGCTGCGCGGCTGCTACAAGCTGGAGGCTGGGGTGATCGCCCAATCTTTTCGCGCCCTGCTGGCTCTGCAACACATCGATGCACTGGACGCGGTGCTGACACAGCGTGCACTGCAAGGCTATGCGGCGGGCCTGGACTTTGCCGACGCGCTGCATGCCGCGCAGCGGCAGGACGGTGACCGCTTTGTCACCTTCGACAAGGCGCTGGCGCGTCGCGCGCCCAAGGCCGGCGTGTTGGCAGTGGAGCTGCTCAAGGCCTGAGAGACCCAAGACCGTCGGTGTCGTCTCGTCGACACTTCAGCGCGCCGCCCAGCGCGCGCAGATCGCGTGCAGCCTCTCCAGCCCGTCGGTCAGCGCTGCCGGACCGGGCTGCAGGATGTCGCAGGACTTGATCTCGTGCAGCTCAGCGTCGCGCACGGCCGGCACCTCGGCCCAGCCCGCGCGGGCGGCCACCTTCTCAGGGCGGAACTTCTTGCCGCACCAGGAGCCGATGATCACGTCCGGTGCGCGGCGCGCGGGCGCCAGCGCATCGGCAATCACGCGGTCACGGCCCATGGACTGCAGGGCGAGTTCAGGGAACACGTCGTCGCCCCCTGCCACCGTGACCAGCTCCGACACCCAGCGGATGGCGCTGATCATGGGCTCGTCCCACTCCTCGAAGTACACGCGCGGCCGGCGCGGCCAGGTACTGGCCGCCTGCGCGATCTGCGCATGCCGCGCTTCGCACTGGGTGATCCAGGCCTCGGCCCGGTCCTGCGCGCCAACGAGGCCCGCCACCAGGCGCAGGGTCTGGAAGATCTGCGCCACGCTGCGCTGGTTGGTCACCAGCACGTTCAGACCGGCGCGGATGAGCTTGTCGGCCAGCGCCGCCTGCATGTCGGAAAAGCCGATGACCAGATCCGGCTCCAGCGCCACGATGCGGTTGATCTTGCCGTCGAGAAACGAGCTGATGCGCGGCTTCTCCTGGCGCGCCCGCGGCGGGCGCACGGTGTAGCCGCTGATGCCCACGATGCGCTGCTCCTGCCCCAGCAGGTACAGCCACTCCGTGGTTTCCTCGGTGAGACAGACGATGCGTTGGGGGTGGGGGTTCATCTTGAACATCAGACTTCAGCCCTCAAACGGCTGACGGCCTCGCGCGGGGTCATCACCTGGAGTTGATCGCGGCCCGAGTAGGCCATGGGCACGGGGGCCACCACCCACTTCTGGTGGGCGCCGAGGTCTGCGGCCGCCTCGTGGAAGCCGCGCGACACAGACGGCGCGGAAGAGCGCTTGATCTCGATGGCGACGGTGCGGCCATCAGGCCATTCAAGCACCAGGTCGGCCTCAGCCCCGTGCGAGGTGCGGTAGAAGCTGGGCTGGGCCTGCGGGGCGGCGGCCAGGAGTTGCTCGAGCACGAAGCCCTCCCAGCTGGCGCCGGCCACCGGGTGCGCCAGCAGCGCCTCAAGACTGGGAATGCCCAGCAGCGCGTGCACCAGGCCGCTGTCGCGCACGTAAACCTTGGGCGCGCGGACCAGACGCTTGCGGGCGTTGCCATGCCAGGCGCTCAAGCGGCGCACCAGCATCAGGTCGCACAGCACGTCGATGTAGCGGCCCACGGTCTGTCCGCTGACGCCGAGAGACGCCGCCAACTGCGCCTGGTTCAGCAAAGCCCCCTGCTGGTGCGCCAGCATCGTCCACAGGCGCCGCAGCGTGGTGGCCGGCAGCCGAGGGCCCAGCGCCGGGATGTCGCGCTCCAGATAGGTGGTGATGAAGGCCTCACGCCAGCCCAGGCTGGCCTCGTCCGTGGGGGCCAGCCACGACAACGGAAACCCGCCGCGCAGCCACAGCCGGTGAGCCTGGTCGAAGCGCACGGTCGTGGCCGAAGTGTCGGGCTGCCCATCCTGCGCATCGTCGGGCAGCTCACGCAGCTGCAAAGGGCCCAGCTCCACCTGGGCCACGCGACCGGCCAGGCTCTCGCTGCTTTGGCGCAGCAGCACGCCCGAGGCCGAGCCCAGCAGCAGGAACTGCCCCGCACCCTCGCCCAGGCGGCGGCGCGCATCGATGACGCCTCGCAGCACGGCGAACAGCTCGGGCACCCGCTGCACTTCGTCCAGCACCACCAGCCGGCCGTGCTGGGCCATGAGAAAGGCCTCCGCATCCTCCAACTGCCGCTGAGCCGACGGCAACTCCAGATCGAGATACAGGGCCGAGGGATCGCGCCGCGCCCATTGCCAGGCCAGCGTGGTCTTGCCAGCCTGCCGTGGCCCCAGCAGCACCACCGCGGGAAACTGCGCCAACATCTGGCTGAGCTGGAGTTCCGCTGATCGACCTATCATGGACGCGATTATCTGTGCAAATCTTCCAATGAATGGAGCATTTACACGGTTAACAATTGCCTCGTCATGCCATGACGAAAGAGCCCGACCATGCCGCACACCCTGCCCCCCGAAGCCCACGACACCCCCGACACCCCCGCCCTCGCCCAGACCCGCGCCTGGGTGGAACACGCCGTCATCGGCCTGAACCTGTGCCCCTTTGCCAAGGCGCCGCAGGTCAAGGGCCTGGTGCGCTATGTGGAAAGCGAAGCGACCGACCCCGCCGCCCTGTTGAGCGACCTGATGAGCGAACTGCAGCGCCTGGCCCGCACGCCCGCAGACAAGCTCGAAACCACGCTGCTGGTGCACCCGCAGGTCTTCACCGACTTCGCAGACTTCAATGACTTTCTGGGCGTGGCCGAGGATGCGGTGGCCGACATGGGCCTGGAAGGCGTGATCCAGGTGGCCAGCTTCCACCCCGACTACCGCTTCGAAGGCACCACCGCCGACGACATCACCAACGCCACCAACCGCTCGCCCCACCCCACGCTGCACCTGATCCGCGAGGACAGCATCGACCGCGCAGTAGCCGCCTTTCCGGAAGCCGAGACCCTCTACGAAGCCAACATGGCCACGATGGAGCGGCTGGGGGCGAAAGGGTGGGAGGCGCTGCGGGCGGGGTGGACTGAGGGGAAGGAAGAAGGGGATACGTAGAGGCTCCGTGGTGATGCCAAAACAAGAACATCCAGCGGACCCCGCACTCGCAGCGCCCGTGAGTCGCGGCTTGTGCCCGACGATAGGTGTCATGGAAACCGCCTTTCTCGCAGACATCACCACCAACCCGGCAAATCGAGCCACCCTCTCCAGGTGGCAACGACTGGGGCTGCCCAATGCGTGGCTGGTGGCCGGCTGCCTGTTTCAGACGGTCTGGAACCTCCAGTCCGGCAGGCCGCCAACAGAGAACATCAAGGACTACGATGTCTTCTACTTCGACGCAACAGATCTGACCAAGACAGGCGAGGAGCACGCCCAACAGCACGTCGAAGCCGTCCTCTCCGACCTGGGCATCACCGTCGAGGTCGCCAATCAAGCGCGGGTTCACCTCTGGTACCCGAAGCACTTCGGGCATCCCTACGACCCATTGCGCTCCTCGGAGGACGGGATCAAGCGCTTCCTGGTCAAGGAGACCTGTGTGGCCGTACGGCCTGGCGAGCTGCACGCTCCCTACGGCCTGGCGGGCCTCTACGAGGGCACGCTCACGGCCAACCCGCTCGTCCCACACGTGGACCTGTTGGAGCGCAAGGTCGCAAGCTACCGACAGCGATGGCCATGGCTCAGGCCCGTCAGGAGCGGAGCCGAAAATGACGCGACCCGAACCCGCTGAGGAACACCAGTCATGACCCAGGAACTCCAAGGCGGCTGCCTGTGTGGAAGCGTGCGCTTTCGCGCCACCCAGGCGCCGATGCGCACCATCGCCTGCCACTGCACCTTCTGCCAGAAGGTCACGGGCTCGGCCTACTTTGCCGAGTCGATGTTCGCCATGGACGCCGTGCAGCTCAACGGCGGCACGCTGCAGCGCTACGAGCATGTGTCGGACGGCAGCGGCCAGAAGGTCTTCGTCCACTTCTGCCCGACCTGCGGCACCACGGTCTCGCTCACCTTCGAGCGCTGGCCCGATGTGAGGGGCATCGCGCGCGGCTGCTACGACGAGCCCGACGCCGTCACCGTTTCAAGCCACATCTGGACGCGGTCGGCCCAAAGTGGCACCGCACTGCCCGCGGGCGTGGACTGCTTTGCGAAGGCAAGAGCCAGCTTGGACGGAGTGCCCGAGCCTGCCGTCAGGCATGCGTCGCCCATCATGGTGGAGGGTGGTCATGACAGGTGACCTCAGGCTCAACCCGGTGCGCAACGCACCGCTTTGCCCCTTGTGCGGCCTGCCTCAGCACGTCGGCGCCGGTTGCTGCTTCGCGGCGGGCTCGGCGCGGCCGGCTCAGCGCTGCAAAAGCCCGTTCCTTCTTCAGGCGTCACCTCACACACCGATGTCATGCCGTCGCACGAAAAACTGAACTACGTCGAGTTCCCTTGCCGCGACCTCGTCGCCACCAAACGCTTCTTCGAGCAGGTCTTCGGCTGGTCTTTCGTGGACTACGGGCCCGACTATGCGGCGTTCAGCGGTCAAGGCCTGGACGGCGGGTTCTTTCGCTCGGAACAGGCCGCCACCACGGCCACGGGAAGCGCCCTGCTGGTCTTCTACAGCGCCCATCTGGAGGCCACGCTCGCCAAGGTGATGGGTGCAGGCGGTGTCGTCATCCAACCCGTCTTCACGTTTCCTGGCGGGCGGCGCTTTCACTTCACCGAGCCCAGCGGCAATGAGTTCGCTGTCTGGTCGCAGTAGCCGCAGTAGCGCCACGCGGGCCGGGCGCGGTGCGCATTGCCGCACCAGGGCAACGCAGGGCGCCACCGCGCCTCGGTGCTGGCCAGATCAACGCCCATGACCACCATGCAACGGACCTCCCCCTTCGACACCTCACCCGCCGCCATGCTGTCACCCGATGTCCAGCAGGCCGCCTCGCGCAGCGTGCTGTGCTGGCTGGCCACGGTGGACGCCAGCGGCCAGCCCAACGTGTCACCCAAGGAGGTGTTCGCCGTCTTCGATGCGCAGCACATCGTGGTGGCCCACATCGCCTCGCCCACCACGGTGCGCAACCTGCAGCAAGCGTCCAAGGTCTGCCTCAGCTTCATCGACGTCTTTGTGCAGAAGGGCTACAAGGTGGCAGGCCATGCGCGGTACGTGGCGCGCGCGCATCCGGAGTTCGCACACTGGGCCCAAGCCCTTGTCGCGATGGCCGAGCCGCGCTTCACGGTGCACGGGGTGATCGTCGTCCAGGCCCAGGCGGTGGAGCCCATCGTGGCACCCAGCTACCGGCTGTATCCCGCAGAAACCACAGAGGCCTCGCAGATCGCGTCGGCACTGAAGACCTACGGGGTGCAACGCGCCGACCCCTGAGCCCGAGCGGCGCAGGTCGTGGCCTGTTGACGGCGCCCGCTTTGCGGCACACTGGCCTGGAGGAGGGGCATCCCCTTCATTCGTTCGACCTCTCCACTGTGGGTTCCGAAAAGGAGAAACACCATGAAAAGCAATCCGGTTGCCTGGTTTGAAATCTATGTTCAGGACATGCCTCGGGCGAAGGCGTTCTACGAAGCCGTGTTCCAGGGCTCGCTGGCAGCGCTGAAGAATCCCGAAATGGAAGGGTCACCTGAAGTGGAGATGTGGGCGTTTCCCATGTCGATGGACGGTTCGGGCGCCGGGGGTGCGTTGGTGAAGATGGCCGGGATGCCCTCTGGTGGCAGCACCCTGGTCTATTTCTCCTGCGACGACTGCGCCGTGGAGGCTGAGCGGGCCGCAGCGCATGGCGGACAGGTCCTCAAAGGCAAATCGTCCATCGGTGAGTACGGCTTCATTGCCCTGGTGGTCGATACCGAAGGCAACATGATCGGCCTTCACTCACAGCAATGAGCACGTCGCCCGGCTGGAGCACGCGGCAAAGCACGCCCCGTCTCGCAGCACCTTGAAGCGCGATGCACCCGCCTGCGGACGCGGGCTTCACGTCAAGCGGTGCGGCGCCACAGTGACGAGGCCCTCCTGGCCCTCGTACCGCTTGCCCGCCTCCAGCAACTCCCCCGTCCCGATCACGTCATTGAGCTGATCGAAGTCCAGCATCTGCCCGCGCATGGGTGCGGTGGTGCGGTGGGTGTGCAGGCTGGCGTAGTAGCGCTGCAGGGTGTGGGCCACGGCGCGGGCGGTGCCGCCGGGGAAGATGACGATGCGGTAACCGATACGGCCCAGTTCGTCTGCGCTCTGGATGGGTGTCTTGCCGCCTTCCACCATGTTGGCCAGCATGGGGATGCGCCCGGCAAAGCGGCCGCAGGCGGTGGCCATCTGCTCGGGGCTGCGCACGGCCTCGACGAACAGGGCGTCCACGCCACAGGCGAGATAGGCCTCGGCGCGGTCCAGTGCGGCGTCGAAGCCTTCCACGGCCACAGCGTCGGTGCGGGCCAGGATGAGTGTCTGCTCACTTCTGCGGGCGTCCAGGGCCGCTTTGAGCTTGCCGCACATCTCGGCCACGGGCACCACGCCCTTACCGTCCAAATGGCCGCAGCGCTTGGGGAAGGTCTGGTCTTCCAGCTGGATCATGGCCGCGCCCGCGCGCTCGAACTCCCGCACGGTGCGCTGGGTGTTGAGCGCGTTGCCAAAGCCGGTGTCGGCGTCCACGATGACGGGGGTGCGCACGCGCTCGGTGATGCGCGCCAGGGTGTCGGCCACCTCGGTGGCGGTGGTCAGGCCGATGTCGGAGCGGCCCAGGCGGGTGTAGGCGATGGAGGCGCCGGAGAGGTACAGCGCCTCGAACCCGGCCTGCTCGGCCATGAGCGCGGTGAGGCCATCGTAGACGCCGGGGGCGAGGACGGGGGCGGGCTGGGCGAGGCGGGCTTTGAGGGACATGGGAAGGGCTGGGGGAAAGGGCGTGGGGGGCAGGCGCGCGGCCCGGTCGGGAGCAGCGTCAGGGAGCAGCGTCAGGGGGCAGCGTCAGGAGGCGGCGTCAGGCGCCAGCCAGCAGCTCAGCCGCGGTGGCGCCGGCCAGCCAGCCGCCGCCCACGGCGCTGAGCAGGCCGTTGCCGGTCAGGTAGCCCCAGACCTCGTTGCCGGACACCCCGCGGGCGGCGCCGCCGGCCGCCAGCAGGTTGGGCAGGGGAGTGCCGTCTTCGCGCAGCACGCGGCATTGCGCGTCGATGTCCAGGCCGCCCTGAGTGTGGAAGAGAGAGCCCGTCACTTTCACGGCGTGAAAAGGGGCGCTGAGCGGGCGCTTGATGTGGCGGCCGAAGGCGTCGGTGGTGCCGGGCTGCAGGGCCTGCAGCGTGGCGCGCAGCGCGGCGGCGTCGCAGCCGATGTGGGCGGCCAGGGCGGCCTCGTCGGCAAAGCTGCGCAGGGCGCCGTTCTTCTGCGCCTCCACGAAATCCGGAAAGGTCTGAAGCAGTTCCAGAATGGGCGCGTCGAACACGTTCCAGGCGATGCCGCCGGGCTGGGCCAGCACCTCTACCGCGGCCTCTGAATAGCCGTGGTTCTCGTTGTGGAAGCGCTGCCCGCAGGCGTTGATCTGCACGCCGCCTTCCATCATGGCGGCCCAGGTCATGAGCGCGCCCTGCGGGATGATCCACGAGCCGTGGCCCTGGTAGCCGCCCAGATCGGCCAGGCGAGCGCCCAGGCGGCGGCCCCAGGCGATGGCGCTGCCGTCGTTGCCCACGTGGCCGCCGAAGGTGGCCTCGGCCATGGCGGGCAGCAGCTCGCGCACCAGGGCCGGGTTGCCGCCGTAGCCGTTGCAGGCCAGGACGAGGGCGTCGCACGCGATGCGCTCCACCGTGCCGTCGGGGCGCGCGTAGCCCACGCCGGTGACGCGCTCCTGCGCATCCACCCAGATCTCGCGCACCAGCGCCTCGGTCAGCACGTCCACCCCGCGCTCGGCAGCCACACGGCCCAGGGCGGCCAGCAGTGCGGCGCCGGTGCGCTCGGGCACGCAGTGGATGCGGTGCACGCTGTGGCCGGGGTACAGCCAGGTGGTGGCCACCTCGAAGACGATGCCGTGGGCCTCCAGCGCGTCAATGGCCTGGCGCACGGCCTCGGTGTAGGCCAAGGCCACGTGAGGCGCCGCCTGCCCATGGCTCTTGGCCTCAATCTCACGGCGGAAGAGGTCCAGCGAATCGGGGATGCCCAGGGACTTCTGCAACCGGGTCTCGGCCGCCGGGATGAAACCCGAGGACAGCGCGGTGGAGCCGCTGGGCACGGCGTCGCGCTCCAGCACCACGCAGTCGATGCCGGCGTCGCGCAGGCGGATGCCGGCCGTCATGCCGCAGGCGCCGCCGCCCACGATCACCGCCGGCACATGCGGCGTGCCGGGCGGCAGGGCCTGGCCGCGCACCACCTGCGCCGGGTGCTGGGCGATGGCGGGGCTGTCGGGGGAGAGCCGGGTGGCGAAGGTCGGAGAGGCAGAGGTCATGTGGTCACCGCATCAAGAGGCTTGCCCATCCTGCGGCGCAGCTGGTTCAGCAAGCCGCCGGCCTCCACCATGTCCAGCAGGAACGCGGGAATGGGCTCGCAGGCCAGCACCTGGCCGTCGGCCCGGGTGATGGTCAGCGCCTGAAGATCAAGCGTGATGGACTCGGCCTCACGCAACTGCGGCGCCTGCGGGCAGGTGAGCAACAGCAGGCCCAGGTTGAAGGCATTGCGGAAGAACAGGCCGGAGAACGAGGGTGCGATCACCGCCTTCACGCCCAGCTGCACCAGCGCACCGGCAGCCTGCTCGCGTGAGGAGCCGATGCCGAAGTTGGGCCCGGCGGCGATGACGTCGCCGCGCTGCACCTGGGGTGCGAAATCCGCCCGCACGCCCTCCAGGCAATGCGGCGCGATGCCCTCGATGCCCAGCTTCATGTAGGCGCCGGGGGCGAGCTGGTCGGTGTCGATGTCAGCGCCAAAGGCCCAGACGCGGTGCACCGTCTTCATGCCAGCACCTCGCGCGGGTCGGTGATGCGCCCGCGCAGGGCCGAGGCTGCCACGGTGTAGGGCGAGGCCAGGTAGACCTGGGCCGTGGCCGAGCCCATGCGGCCCTTGAAGTTGCGTGCCGTGGTGGCGATGACGTTGGCGCCGTCGGGGATGGTGCCGCCGTAGCCCGAACAGGCGCCGCAGGCGGTGGGCAGCAGCTCGGCACCGGCCGCGCGCAACACGCCCATCACGCCTTCGTCCTCGGCCTGGGCCTGGTCGCGCAGGCTGGCCGGCGCCACCATCAGGCGCAGGCCTGAGGCCACGCGCTGGCCGCGCAGCACCTGGGCGGCGGCGCGCAGGTCGTCGATCTTGGCGCCCGTGCAGGCGCCGATGTAGGCCACCTGCACGCCCACCTCGGCCAGTTCGCCCACACCGTGCGTGTTGGCCGGGCTGTGCGGGGCGGCCACCTGGGGCTCCAGCACGCTGGCGTCCAGGCGCAGGGTGTGGAGCGCCGGGCCCTCGGGCACGTCGTCATCGGTGTGCCAACCGTCAGACGACGCGTCCTGCACACCCACGCCGCGCAGCCAGGCCAGCGTGGTCTCGTCGGGCGCGATCAGGCCGGTCTGCGCGCCCATCTCGGCGCTCAGGTTGGCCATGGTCATGCGCTCGGGCATGGACAGGGCGCGCACTGCCGGGCCGGCGAACTCCACGGCCTGGTAGTCGGCCCCGTTCATGCCGAAGCGGCCGATCAGGTGCAGCATCATGTCCTTGGCCGTGAGGCCGGGCGGCAGCGCGCCGTCCCACCACATGCGCAGCGTCCTGGGCACGCGCACCCACAGCTCGCCCGTCACCACCACGCCCAGCATCTCGGTGGCGCCGATGCCGAACATATAGGTGCCAAACGCCCCGCCCGTGGGCGAGTGCGAATCGCCGCCCACGCAGAACATGCCCGGCTTCAGGTGACCCTGCTGCGGCAGCACCACATGGCAGATGCCGATGGAGTCGTACACGTGCGGCAGGCGCTGCTCGGCCGCCCAGTCGCGCGCGATGCGCACGATGCGCCGGGAATCGTCGTCCTGCGCGGGCACGTAGTGGTCCATCACCAGCACCACGCGCGACGGGTCCCAGATCGTGGCGCCCAGTTCCTCCAGCATGGGCTTCAGGCGCCGCGGGCCGGAGGAGTCGTGGAACATGGCCAGGTCCACCCGGCAGTTGACGATCTCGCCCACGGCGACGTGGGGCCGCCCGCTGGCGCGGGCCAGCAGCTTCTGCGCCAGGGTCTGAGGCGAGGTCACAGGACCAGCCTCCACCCTGCGAGCGCTGCGAACCGTGACGGTGGAAGGCCCTGCAGGCTCATCACGGCACCATCTCGTGCGCGACGATGCGCGCGTCCACCCCACCCACCTGGGAGAGTTCCATCTGGTACTCGTAACGGTCAGGGCGGTACAGGCCGTGCAGCAGTTGCACCGGCCGGTCGGCGCTGTCATGCACCAGGCGGCGCACCGACAGCAGTGCCGTGCCCACCGCCACGTCCAGGGCCTTGGCCACCTGGGCGTTGGCCGCGCTGGCGGTCACGGTCTGGCGGGCGCGGCCGAGTTCGATGCCGCTTTCTTCCAGCAGCTGCAGCACGGGCTTTTGCCCCAGGTCGCGCCGACCAAAGCCACGGATCAGCGGCTCGGGCACGTAGATGGTGATGTAGGACACCGGCCCGGCCGCCGCGCTGCGCAGCCGCGTGACCTTGCGCACCGTGGCGCCGGGGGCCACCTGCAGCACCTGCGCCAGGCTGTCGGAGGCCTGGATGCTGCGCCAATCCAGCACCTTGACGGTGGTGCTGCGGCTGACGCTGACGATGTTTTCCAGCAGGCCCGTGAGGCGGGTGACGGGGTGGGCCGGCGCCGCTGGCGCGGCCGCACCCGGGCCGCTGCGCGATGGGCCGGCGGGCTGCACCGGCCGCGTGCCGCGCCCGGCCTCGCGCACGATCAGGCCTTCCTGCACCAGCTGCTCCAGCGCGCGGCGCACCGTCACGCGGCCCACACCGAACTGCTGTGTGAGCGCCAGCTCACCGGGCAGGCCTTGTGCGAAGCGGCCCTCCTGTAACTGCTCACGCAGCACCAGGTAGACCTGGTGGTACTTGGTGATGGGCAGGGAGACGGACATGGTGCTCAGCGCGCCGTGAAGCCACCATCGGCGCAGACGACCTGACCGGTGATGAAGGCCGCGCGCGACGACAGCAGAAAGCTCACCAGCTCGGCAATCTCCTGCGGCTGGCCCAGCCGGCCCAGCGGGATGCTGGCCTGCATGGCGGCCAGCGCTGCCGGGTCGGCCTTCACGCCGGCCACCATGGGGGTGTCCACCGGCCCGGGGCCCACGGCGTTCAGCCGGATGGCCTCAGCGGCCCACTCCAGTGCCAGCGACTTGACCATGCCGTTCAACCCGGCCTTGGACGCCGCATAGGCCGCGCCACGCGCGTGGCCCACCAGGCCGATCTGGCTGCTGATGACCACCACGCTGCGGTCTCCGGCGTCGCCAGCCACGGCCCGCATGCAGGCGATCGCCGCGCGCGTCATCACGAAGGTGGCGTTGAGGTTGAGCTCCAGCGTGGCCCGCCACTCGTCCAGCGCGGTGTCGTCCGAGCCCTTCTTGAAGAAGATGCCGGCGCAGCAGGCCAGCGCATCCAGCCCACCCAGCGCCTGCGCGGCGCGGCCGGGCAGGGCGGCGGTGGCCGCGTCGTCCAGCAGGTCTTGCACGAAGACCGTGGCCTGGGGCACCTGGCGCCGAAGTTCGTCTGCCTGGTCCGGGTGCTGCACCACACCCGCCACCTGGGCGCCACGCGCAGCCAGCACACGGGCCACGGCCAGGCCGATGCCTGAGCCCGCACCGGTGACCAAGGCTCGGCGGCCTTGCATCTCGGGGGCTTCAACACGCACCGGGTCTGGGGCGAGGGTGCTGGACATGGCGTCGCCCGCTCACAACCCCAGGTAGTTCCGCCGCAACTCAGGGTCACGTGCCAGGTCCGCGGCGGGGCCCTGCATCGCCACCGCGCCGTTCTCGATGAGGTAGGCGCGGTGCGCGATGGCCAGGGTCTGCACCGCGTTCTGCTCCATCAGCAGCACCGGCATCCCCTCGGCGTTGATGCGCTGGACCAGGGCGAACATCTCCTCCACCAACAGGGGCGACAGGCCCAGCGACGGCTCGTCCATGATGAGCAGCTCGGGCTCGGACATCAGGCCGCGGCCGATGGCCAGCATCTGCTGCTCGCCGCCCGACAGCGTGCCGGCCAGTTGGCCGAAGCGCTCTTTCAGGCGCGGGAAGATGCCCACCACGTGCTCGAGGTTGCGCGCCCGGTTCGCCTTGCCGCGCATCAGGCTGCCAAGCTCCAGGTTCTCGCGCACGTTCAGGTTGGGGAAGATGCGCCGGCCTTCCGGCACATGGATCAGCCCGCGCTGCACGATCTCGGTGGAGCTGCGGCCCACCAGCTCCTCGCCCTTGAAACGGATGGAGCCCGCGAAAGGCCGGTACAGCGCCGACAGGTTGTTGTTCAGCGTGGACTTGCCCACGCCGTTGCTGCCCAGCACGGCCACGATCTCGCCGGCGCGCACGTCCAGATCGATGCCGCGCAGGATCTCCACGCTGCCGTAGCCGGCCCGCAAGCCTCGCACCTCAAGCATGGGCGGCTCCTTCAGGGCGGGCGGGGGTTTCGCCCTGGCCGCCGGTATCTGCACCTGCACCTGCACCTGCACCTGCACCTGCACCCATGTGCTCGGCCGCGCCGCGGCCCAGGTAGGCCTCGATCACGGCCGGGTCGCGGACCACGTCGCGCGGCGCGCCGTCGGCAATGATGCGGCCGTAGGACAGCACATACAGGTGCTCCGACAGGCTCATCACCGCCTGCATCACGTGTTCGATCAGCAGCACGGTGACGCCGCTGTCGCGGATCTTGCGGATGATGTCGACGATGTCCACGATCTCCGACGGGTTCAGCCCCGCCATCACCTCGTCCAGCAGCAGCAGCTTGGGGTTGGTGGCCAGCGTGCGCGCGAGTTCCAGGCGCTTGCGCCCGGCCACCGTAAGGTCGGCCGCGGGCTGCTCCAGCATGGCGCCCATGCCCACCTGCCCGGCCACGCGCTGCGCGTGCGCCCAGGCCTCGTCACGGTCGGTAAAGCGCTGGTAGGCGCCCACGGCGATGTTCTCGTGCACGCTCAGCTTGGCAAAAGGCTGGGTGATCTGGAAGGTGCGCACCATGCCCCGGCGGGCGATGCGGTGCACCGGCCAGCCCGTGATGTCCTGCCCCAGCAAGGTGACCTGCCCGGTGTTGACCGGCAGAAAGCCCGCGATGCACGCGAACAGCGTGGTCTTGCCCGCGCCGTTGGGGCCGATCAGCGCCACGATGCGGCCCTCGTCCACCTTCAGCGACGCGTCGTCCACGGCCTTGAGGCCGCCGAAGATCTTGGTCAGGCCCTGCACCTGCAACATCGGGCCGCTCATCGGGCACCCCCCTTGCCGGAGCCACTGTCGCTGCCATTGCCACCACCACCACGTCGACCGATGCGCTTGAACAGGTCGATCAGCCCGTTGGGCAGGAAGGCGATGATGATCACCAGCAGCGTGCCGTACAGCACCAGCGACAAGCCCTGCACGTTGGTGATGACGCGCGCCACATCGCTGATGGCCGCCAGCAGCACCGCGCCGATCAGCGGCCCGTACACCGTGCCGGCGCCGCCGATCATGCTCACCAGCAGCATCTCCACCGACTTGTCCACGCCGAAGACGATGATGGGGTCGATGTAGAGGAAGTACTGCGCGAAGAAGCAGCCGCCCAGGCCGCACATCGCGCCCGAGAGCATCATCACTTTGACCTTCTCGGTGTAAACGTCAATGCCCAGGGCCTTGGCGGCGTCCTCGTTCTCGCGGATGGCCGCCAGCTGCGCACCGAAGCGCGAGCGCTTGAGCCACAGCGCCACCGCGATGGAGCCCACCGTCAGCGCCAGGATGAGGAAGTAAAACCCGATGCGCTCCTTGAACTGGAAGTTGGCCGCACTCGGCTTGGCCGGGATGAGCATGCCCAGGCCGCCGCCGGTGATCTCCACCGAGTTCGCCACGATCCGCAGCACCTCGGCAAAGGCCAGCGTGATGAGCGCGAAGTACGAGCCCTTCAAGCCGGCGCGGAACGACAGCACCGCGATGATCCAGCCCACCAGCGCGCCCGCCACCGCGCTGGCCGGCAGCCCGAACCAGGGCGAGAACCCGAAGCGCAGCTGCAAGATGGTGGAGGCGTAAGCCCCCGCGCCGAAGAACACCACATGGCCGAAGGACAGCTGCCCGGCAAAGCCGCCGGCGATGTTCCAGGACTGGCCGATGAAGGCATAGAACAACGCCATCACCCCGAAGTTCACCATGAAGGGCGAGGGGAACACGAAGGGGAAGGCCACAGCCACGGCCAGCAAGCCCAGGTGCAGCGGCCAGCCGCCACCCGCCAGACGTGCCGCGCTCATTTGCCACCTCCAAAGAGCCCTTGGGGCCGCAAGAGCAGGATGAGGATGAAGATGAGCGAGATGCCGATCTGCCCCAGGCTCTCGCCCAGGAACAGGCCACCGAAGGACTCGGTCAGCCCCACGATCAGACCGCCCACCACGGCGCCGAAGAAGCTGCCCATGCCGCCCAGCACCACCACGGTGAAGGCCACGATGACAAAGACATGGCCGGTGGTGGGCGAGACATAGAAGATGGGCATCAGCAGACAGGCCGCCGCACCCAGCGTGGCCAGGCCGATGCCGTAGGAGATGGCGAACACGCGGTCCACGTCAATGCCCACCAGCCGTGCACCCATGCGCTCCTTGGCCACGGCGCGGATGGCCTTGCCCGTGTCAGTGCGCTGGATGAAAAGGCCCAGCAGCGCGCACAGCACCATGGCCGCCACAAACGACACGATCTTGGGGAAGGACAACAGCAGCGGGCCCAGCTCCACCATGCGGTCAGAGTAGGACACCGAGATCGTGCGCGTGTCGCCCTTGAAGAACATCAGCGCCAGGTTCTCGATCAGGATGGACAGGCCCAGCGTGATGAGCAGGATGTTCTCGTCCTTGCCGTGGGCTAATCTGCCGATGAGCCCGCGGTACAGCACATAGCCCAGCGCGAACATCGCCGGCACCATGACCAGCAGCGACAGGTACGGGTCCACCCCCAACTTGGTGAGCAGGAAGTACACGCCGAACATCGCCAGCATCAGCAGGCTGCCGTGGGCGAAGTTGATGATGTGCAGCACGCCGTAGATCAGCGTCAGGCCGGAGGCGACGAGGGTGTAGATCCCCCCGATCAGCAATCCGTTGATCGTGGCGGCCAGCAGGATCGAGGCGTCCAAGACGGCGTCCCCCGGGAGTGTTGTGAGAAAGTGGCCACGCGGAGCGTCGGCACCTGCCGCCAGGGCGGCAGGCCCGGGCCCGCGTGTTCAGGCCCTGCGCCGCCGATCAGGAGAACTTGGGACGGGGGTAGATGGGCTTGGCGCCGGCGAACTCGTTGGGCCACACCACGTTGATGTCGGTCCGGCTGGCTTGCAGCATGGCCGCACGGCCGCCCGTGTTCTGGCCGTCGACGAACCTGGTCGGGCCATAGGGCATGAAGTGGTCTGACCAGGTGCTGGCTTCCAGTGCCGCGATCACCTTCTCCTTGTCGGCCGTCCGGGCGCGCTCCAGCGCGTCGGCATAGCACTTCACCGCGTTGTAGCCGCAGTAGACCTCGAAGGTGAACAGGCCACCCTTGTCCTCCAGCGCCTTGCGCATGGCCACGGCCTTGGCGTTGCGCGGGTTGTACCAGTGGTTGAAGTCCATCATGTGCTGGGCGATCTCCGGTTGCTCCTTGACGAGCCGGAAGTTGAAGCCTCCACCCAACACGCTGAACATCGCGTCCAGGTCCACACGCTGCTGATGCAGGGTGCGGGCCAGCAGCACATACTCGTTCTGGTAGTTGCTCATGATCACCAGATCAGGCTTCAGGCTCTTGATGCGCAGCGCCACGTTGGAGAAGTCCCGCGTGGGGTTGGCGTGCTTGATGACCTCGGCCACCTGGATGCTGATGCCGGGCAGGCGGTCGGCCAGCAACTTCGCCGTGCCCGTGCCGAACTCCGACTCCTCATGCACCAGCACGGCGGACTTGGCCACGCCACCTGCGGCCTTGTTGATCTCGCCCAGGCCGGCGATCGCGTCGTCCACGCACTTGCCAAAGCCCGGCGCCAGACGGAACACGTTCTTCAGCCCGCGGCGCACGATCAGGTCGGACACGCCGACGTCGATCATGAACGGGGTGTTGTACTTGGCCGCGGCCTGGGTGGCCGGCAGCGCGATGGCGCTGGAGAAGCAGCCCACATAGGCAGCCACGCCCACTTGGTGGAGGCGCTCCACCTCGGCCACGCCCACCTCAGGGCGCGACTGCGAGTCGCCCAGCGCGGCCTCGAGCTTGGCCCCGCCCATGGACTTGATGCCGCCGGCAGCATTGATCTCGTCAATGGCCATCTGGCAGCCCAGACGACCCTGCCCGCCGCTGTAGGCCAGGCCGCCGCTGACCGGGTGGACCAAGCCGACCTTCACGGCTGCCGGCTGCGCCAGAAGCAGGCCGGGCGCACCCAGCACCGTGGTGGCCGCACCGGCCTTGAGCACGGAGCGGCGGGAAAAACCTTGGGGGCGGGTTTCGGCGGTGCAAGATGTCATGACGGATCCTCGAAAGCAGGAAGGATGAACGGGAGGTCCCGACGGTTCCAGCCGCAGGGCCTGACGAGAAATCTGAGGGAAAACCAGGGCCGGCTGTGCAACCGACTTGTTCTAATGTTAGAACAATCGAACGGGTACCGAACACAAGCCCCTAGACGGCGCTCAACCAGCCCACCGGCCGCCCGGCTGGCGTGGCACCCTTCGGGCCCGGTGCGCCCCCAGCCTCCCTCCAGAGCCATGCAGTACCTCGACACCCTCAGCACCTTCGCCGCCGGTCTGCGCTTTGCCGCCCTGCCGCCAGCCGTGCGTGCGCACACTGGCTGGGTTCTGGCCGACACCCTCGCGGCCATCGCCGCAGGCTCGGCCGAGCCCGAGCTGCGCGCCCTGGCCCAGCGCCAGCGCCTGGGCAGCGGCGCCACGCTCATCGGGCTGGGCGTGCAGACCCACCCCGAGGCCGCGGCGCTGGTCAACGGCACGGGCGGCACCTTCCTGGAGATGGACGAGGGCAACCGCTTCTCGCGCGGCCACCCGGCCATCCACGTGCTGCCGGCCGCACTCGCCCTGTGCGAGCAGCAAGGCGCCGATGCCGACACCTTCCTGTCCGCGCTGGTGGTGGGCTACGAGGTGGGCTCGCGCCTGGGCGCGGCCAGCCATTTGCGGGGCGCGATGCACCCGCACGGAACCTGGGGCACGGTGGGCGCGGCCGCGGCGTGCGCGCGGGTGCGGGGCCTGGACGCCGCGGGCATGCGAGAAGCGATCAACATCGCCGCCTCGCTCACCACCGCCACCTCCAAGCGCACCATGCTCGAAGGCGGGCTGGTGCGCAACGTCTACGCCGGCATGAGCAACCGCAACGGCCTGCTGGCCGTGGAGCTGGCCGGCTGCGGCTTCACAGGCGAGCGCGACGGCCCGGGCTCGCTGCTGGGCCAGGTCATCTCCGAGCGCTTCGACACCACCGAGGTGCTGCGCGACCTGGGGCAGGACTGGCACCTGCTGCACAACTACTTCAAGCTGCACTCGTGCTGCCGCTACAACCACGGCACGCTGGACGCGCTGGATGCCATCGAGGCTGCGCAGGGCCCTCTGCCCGCGCCCGAGGAGATCGAGCGCATCGAGGTGCGCAGCTACCACCTCGCCGCCGAGCTGGACGACCCCGCGCCACGCAACACGCTGGCGGCCAAGTTCTCGGTGCCGTTTGCCGTGGCCACGCGGCTGGTGAATGGAAACAGCGCCATGGCCAGTTTCACCTGGGACGCGGTGCGCAACCCGCGCATCCTGGCCCTGGCGCAGAAGGTGAGCCTGAGCGAAGACCCGGCCATGACGAAGCGCCTGCCCATGGAGCGCCCGGCGCGCGTGGTGATCACCGCCACCGACGGCCGCCAATGGATGGGCGAGGCCGGCGTGAACCGCGGCGACGACGCCTCGCCCTACACCGCCGAAGAGCTGACCACGAAGTTCATGGACCTGTGCGGTCGCGTCTGGTCGCAGGCGCATGCGGAGCGTGTGCTTCAGGCCACACACGCCCTGTGCGCCGGCGAAGGCCGCTTCGCTGATTGGTGCGCCTTGCTGCAGCAGCCCCCCGAAGCGTGAGCCGGGCCCACCCGCACACCCAGCCGCCCTCCACGCCCCAGACCACCTGTCCGCCCGTCCACCCGATTCATCATCGCTTCCCCTGTCCAGAGACCCTGCCATGCAACTGTCCGACAAGACCGCCCGCCAGCTCTTTGAAGAAGCCCAGGCCAACCCCACGCGCAAGCGCTTCGGTTTCGGCCGCAA
>Ga0315906_10003710_pt1 | contig 20130 bp, 24 predicted proteins | sample LakEriMetagenome_4_FD_203526 | JGI IMG/M metagenome (GOLD analysis project Ga0315906, IMG submission 203526) | Freshwater fungal communities from buoy surface, Lake Erie, Ohio, United States - Buoy 2 MA122 | ecosystem: Environmental > Aquatic > Freshwater > Lake > Lake biofilm | place: USA... | reverse complement strand
TAGAGATGGTTCTAGATCAAGACGACTTGGTATTGATTATGAAGATAACTATGCTCTAACAGCTACAGGATTTACTGCTGCTCAGTTAGCAACAAGTAGACAATCTTTCCATAGATGGGATACACCAAGTGGAGATACTACTGTATCTATTGGTGTTGTTCGCATTAATGATAAACTTTGGTTCGTAGATCTTCTTACTAATACTCCTAGTGCTAATTTACTTAATGGTGGAAGTTCAATCACATTAGCTGGATTATCTAGTGCTGAGATTGAAACTACTGTTATTAACAATAAATTAATTATTGTATCTAAAGAATTACCAAAACCTGTTGTTTTAACTTACAATAGTTCTACAGATGTTGTTTCACAATCTACAATTACAATTAATGTAAGAGATATTTGGGGTATCGATGATGGTCTTTCTATTGATAATAGACCAGCAACTTTAAGTAATACTCACAAATATAATTTAAGAAACCAAGGTTGGAATCCAACCATTTCTACTGTATCTGGTGCAGATGCAATTGATTATACCAAAACTATTCTAGGATCTTTTCCAAGTAATGCTGACGTTTGGACTTTAGGTAAAATTAGTAATCCAGGTTCAGGTGACTATGAAAAGTATGATCCTAACGTTCTTAAGAAAAACTCTACATCTAACTATCAAGTAGCTCGTGGTAGTTATATTATTGATGCGTTTACTAGAGGAACAGATAGAACTACAGTATCAGGTATTTCTAGTTTACCTCTTGACCAAGAAACTAACCATATAACTACAGTAGCATCTTATGCTCAACGCTTATTCTATTCTGGTATAAACTCTGTTGTTTCAGGTGGAGATTCAAGATCACCAAACTATAGTGGATATATTTTCTTTACACAAGTTATTCAAAGTCAAGATCAACTAGGTAAATGTCATCAAGTAAATGACCCAACTGATCCTTCTATTAATGATCTAGTAGCTTCTGATGGTGGATCTATTCAAATCCCTGATGCAACTCAGATTATTAAAGTAGTATCTTCTCAATCATCTCTACTCGTATTTGCTGAGAATGGTGTGTGGGAAGTTTATGGTGACACTGGTGGCTTTATTGCAACATCATTCCAAGTATCTAAGGTCTCACCTAATGGTGTTATTAACCCTAGATCAATTGTAAACGTAGGTGGAAACTTTGTATACTGGTCTAAAGCTGGTATTTACTTGTTAAGTCCAGATGCTGGATCTGGTCGTTTCTCTGCTCAATCTATCTCATTAACATCAATTCAAAGTTTATACCTAAACATTCCAGATTTAGGTAAAAACAATTGCCGTGGATTCTATGATGAGAAAGAAAACAGAGTTCGTTGGATGTATAACGATTCTACGACATATTCAACTGATAACTATATTAATAGATATACTAAAGAATTAGTACTTGACTTAACACTTCAAGCATGGTATACTAATAGTATATCCTCTTTAGCAAGTAATTCTCCAGCAATAACTGATTATATTGAAGTACCTGGATATGCCGTTTCTACATCTAATAGTACAGTAGAAGTAGGAACTGACGATGTTATTGTCACTGCAGGTACTACTGTAATTATTACTGATACAATTCTAACCAATCGTAGTTCATTATTTAGTTTCCTTGTTATGAGAGGATCTAGTTTTACTATATCTAAATATAATAGTTCATCCTTTACTGATTGGAAAACAGCAGGTTCAGGTACAGGTGCTAATTATTCTAGCTATCTTGTTACAGGGTATGAATTGTTTAATGATCTTATGCGTAAAAAACAAGCACCTTATATCTTTTTCTACTTCAATAGAACAGAAGATGGATTCAGTACTGTAGGCTCTAGTCTTCTTTTAGATAACCCTTCATCATGTTTAGTACAAGCTCAATGGAACTGGGCTAATTCTGCTAACAGTGGTAAGTGGGGTAATCAATTCCAAGCATATAGATTATTAAGAAACTACATACCAAGTGGTGCTGCAGATCCATTTGATTATGGTGATTCTGTTATTGTAACAAAGAATAAATTAAGAGGCTCAGGTAAATGTTTAAGTTTAAAAATAGAATCTGAAGCTGGTAAAGATATGAAATTACTAGGATGGGGTATCTCAGCATCAGCTATTAGTAAAGTCTAATGGAAATACTATACGCTGAAGAAGGAAATGGATTTGTAGGATTGTCCTTTGATGAAGGACTACAAGTTTGGATAATGCACAACGAACTTAAAGCTTGGAGTGTATCAGAGTTTAAACGTTACATTGAAGTGTTTAAACAGATTAGAATGACTTTACGAGAACGAGGTATATATGAAGTATATGGTCTTGTAAGTGATCAAAAAGCTTTAAAGTTTAATAAGATGTTTGGAGCTATTCCGACAGGTGAAGTAGCAACAACTGAAGATGGAAAATTTAATATCATAACAAGGTTGGAGGTTTAATATGAAACATAAAAATGTAAGAAAAGTAGGATATGGTGGTGTTGTTTCAGCAGTATCTAAAGTAGCTAGTGTGGCTTCTTCATTCATTCCTGGAGCAAATGTATTGAGTGCTATTGGTTTAGGTGCTCAAGTATTCTCAGGTATGCAAGAAAGAAAATCTGCTAAAAAGGCTGCTGGAGCTGCTGAAAGACAATTTGAATTAAGTAAAGAAAAGGCTGCACAAGAATCTAGATACCAAGAAGTTTTAGCTCAAAGACAAAGAGCTGCTGCTACTAGAGAACAACGTATTCGTGTAGGTAATATTGTTGCTCAAACTGGTGGAGCTGGTTTAGGTATGGCAGGTACATCTTCATTTACTGGTTCAGTAGGAGCTTTAGGTACACAAACAGCTACTGGTATTGGTAATATTAATGTAGCTGAAACTACAGGTCAAACTTTAACAGGTATTAACCAACAAATTGGTGAAGCTGCGTCAGAACAATTTACTGCTCAATCTCAACAACAAGGTTGGCAACGAATTGGAAGTATGGCAAGTAACTTCCCAACATCCTTTGGTAATATATTTAAAACAACTGAGACGACTTAATTTAGGATAATCTAATGCAATTCGAAGAATACGAATTACCTCTTGAACAGATAACTGTTACTCCTGCTATGCCTGAAAAGCAAGCTAAAGAAACAGCTTTCTATACTACTGCTATTAATAAACCTGCAGATATGGTTTCTGGCTTTAATGAAATCGTAGATGATTTAACAAGACAAGGGTATTCACAAGCGTATTCTAATGCTAAAGTTAATTGGGCTAACGAACAGATAGCTAAAGACAAAGTTATTATTGCTGATCTTATCAATGATCCAACCGTTGATAAGCAGACTAAACTTAAAGTTCTTAATGGCTATTCTTCTGGTCAATATATTTCTACAGATATCCGAGACAAGTATGTTCAAGATACAGCTATCTTAGATATTGCAGATAACCATATTGAAAGAACAGCTCAAGATCAAATTGTTGATGACTTAACGACTACATTAACTAAGATTGATGAAGTTAAAAAAGCTCCAGTAACTATGTCAGCTAAACAAGTTGCTAAAGAGATTCCTAGAATGGCTTCTGGTGAAGCACTAGCTATTGTTAATTTAATTACCTCACTTCCTAACTTTGCTCTTGCTACAAGTGGAACTGTAACTGATTTAGTTCGTCAAGCTATCAATAGTAAGAACCCAATAGACTGGGAAGCAGCTATCCAAGCTGGTCAAAACTTTGCAGAGACTGATCCAATTGCTTCAGTATTTGACTGGAGACTTCAGAATGTAGCTAAATATGCTGGTGTAGAAAGAGAATATAATAATGCGGCTACATCTAAAGCATTTGAATCTATAGGTCAAGCGATTGATTTTATAGATGAGAAGCTTGCAAATGGTCCTATATTACCTCCAGGTGCGTTTAAACGAGGTCAGTTTAAAGTTCTTACTGATGCTTTCCTTTTAACTACTCCATTTACTAAACCTTATTTAAAAGCTGGCTTTGATAATCTAAGACATAAAGTAGGTAGTGCTTGGGATGTTACGACTAACTCTAATCCAAAAGTAGTTAAAGAAATGGCAGTTAATACTGTTATCCAAGAAGATGGTGCTAGGTTTGCTGATGCTGCTGGTACTACAATAGAAGCTGTCGTAGCTGAGAATGTTCTACCAGACTATGTAGAAAGATCAAAGACTAAAGTAGAGCCAGATATTAATGACCGACTAGCAGTTGAATTTAGTGATCCTGATCCTAGAGTTCAAGCTAAACTAGATCTTTTATTTGATGATAATATCATTAATAAACAAGAACGACTCATTGATTATGAACGTAGAGCAAGTATCCATCAAGGAACTAAACTACATTATAATCAAGCTAACTCACACTTCAATATGATTGATACTCGTCTTGAAGGTAAGATGGTATTTACTCAAGGTCCAGATTACGCATTTACGACTAAGAAAGCTACACTCAATGCAGTTGATGAGTTATCTAAAAATATAGCAGAACTTGAGACTAAAGATCAAGGTAAGATTACTATTCGAGATATTAAAACTAATACTCGTTATACGCCAGAACAGTTTAATAAACTTAATAAGACTCGTGGTCAATTTAATGTTGAGTGGGATTTCAAAAAGAACTACAAGCTTCTAGACAATGAAATCTTAGGTCAAGGCTTAGCAGATACTAACATATCTTTCTTTGGTTTTGGTGGCAATATTGGTAACGCTCTTAAACGATCAGTAGTTGGTGAGTTTCTATTCAGTACTGGTACTACTGCAGGTTGGTATGAAAGAGCTCGTGCTGCACTAAGTCCTAAAGCAGGAAGAGCTAAATCAGATATTACTGTTCAATTAAACTATCTCATTGATAAGAATAAACCTTTACATAAATCCATTCGTTCTATGGTTAATCAAATGGAAGTAGAAGGTAAAGACCTATTTAGTACAGCTGAACTATCTAGAAACCATCCTGAACTTACAGTAGAACAAATTGCTAAGATGGATGAGATTCAAAGAGCTTGGAGAGAAACTCAAGATACTCTATTTGATATCACTAATCAAGGTGAAAAGACTCGACTAATTAATGCTGGCTATGATAAAGGTATCTATATCAATAATGAATACAAAGGTGCAGTTAAACAAGTATTCAACCTAGCTGATAATGAAGTTCCTACTAAAGTATTAGACTTTGAAACAGGTCAAATCATAGAGTTTAAAGCAGATAGATCTAAGGGTAATGCTTCTAATACTAAAGGTCAACCTCTTGTTAAACTAGATGGTAAACACGTTGTAGACAATGCTGCAGTAGAATATGGTGTGTTAAGTAAGAACGCTGAGCTTGGTATCTTACCACAAAGAGTATTAAACAAATTACCTGGTCACAACTATAAAGAGTACTCTAGCCATTTCTTTGTCGAAGTTAGACCTAAAGTCATTGAGTTAAATGGTAAAGTATTACAAAAAGGTGATCCTCGTTATAATGAATTCACTAAAGTTAAAGGTACTGCAACGACTCGTTATGAGGCAGATATGCTTGTTGAACAACTTAAGCAAGAACTTGGTGCAGAGTTTGATGTTCTTGAACCAAGACAAGCTAGAGAAGGTTCTTTAACAGACTTCACTGCTGAGTATAAACTTACTGAAGATAACTATAAAAATGCTCTATCTCGTAACCAAGATATTAGAACAGTGCAAGGTGATTCAGTCCTTGTTGATCCTCTAGAGGCACTTAATAATGCAGCAAATCGTATTTCTAGAACTGCAGCTTACAGTCAATTTGATAAAGCATTTAAAGAAGCTTTCGTCAGAGACTTTAAACCAGTTCTAAAAGGTGGAGAATTCCCAACAGCAATAGATGATATCTCATTAGCTGGTAAGGTAGCTTCACCTGAACTACGCACAATGGTTAAAGATGCTCAAATGGTTTGGAATCGCCATACACATTTCCAAAATAGAGCAGCTGGAACTATAGATAGATTCATGCAAAACTCTTTACATGGTTTAGCAGATGTATTTGAGAAGGTTAAATTTAAAACAGGTTCAGATTTAGCTAGAAGAACTGGTGATCTTGGTGCTTATCCTATTACTGGATTCCCTAAGAAATTAGCTTCTCTTGCTTTGATTACTTATCAATTCCCATTAAGACACATGGTTATCCAACCAATGATGTTCTATGAGCAATCTATTGTCTTTCCAAGTGCGTTTAAACAAACTATGAAGAAGACTCCTATTGCTATGATGGAGTTACTAAGTGGTCATCCAATCTTAAGAGAACATGGTACTCGTCTAAGAGAATTCTTAACTAAAGAAGAGCGAGTAGAGTTTGATAAAGAAATTAAGGCTATGAGAAGTCTTGGTATTCTAGAATCTATTGACCAAAACTTGGCTGTTATGGAAGTTCTAAAAGGTAAGACTACATCTCTTGCTGAAAGATCTACATTAGCAGGTAAAGCTTTTGGTGCTCTTAAAGATGTAGGTACAGCTACTACTAACGTGTTTAATCGTTATGGCTTTACAGCAGGTGAGTTGACTAACCGTATTGGTTTATTCTTACAAACTAAAGAAAGATGGAAAGCTGCACATCCTGGTGAACGTTGGGATACTGCACAAAACATTCAAGAAATTGGATTCCAATCATGGAAACAATCTGGTGCGATGACTAATTCAGGTGCATTGGCTTTCCAAAAACTTCCTTTACTTGGATTCGTAACACAGTTCCAAGCTATTAATCTTAAAGGTTTCATGAATCTTATCCAAGATAATGCTACTAATTTAAGCAAAGTAGAAAGAACTAAATTAACTGCAGCTAGACTACTTATTCATGGTGTAGAGTTTGGTACTCCTTTAGCTGGTGGTAAATTACTCTATGATTACTTTATGAGTAGTGATGACGAAAATATTGTTAATAACGCTAGATTATTAGAAAAAGGTGCACTTGATATTGCAGCTAATGAATTGATGCAAGTTATTACTCAAGATGATACTGACTTCTCTATTAGTGATAGTGCTTCTATTAATGCTACTAACTTCTTTGCTGATATCTTAAAAGAACAAATTAACTTTTACAGATTCGTTACTGGTGATCCTAGAGTACAGAAACCTAACATTCCATCAATCTCAGTAGGTATAAGAGCTTATGAAAGATTCCAAGCTGCAGCAGATATCTTTACTTATAAAGATGTAACTGGTGATTCATTCTTACAAAGTATTGGTCAAATAGCTCAGATTACTTCAGCTGGTAATAACTTTACTAAAGCTATGACTGCCTTATCTGGTGAAGAGTTAATGACTAAGAATGGTTATAGTAAGGCTCTAGATATCACAACTGGTGAAGCTATTGCTCAAATGGCAGGCTTTAAGACTAGACGTGAACTAGATCAGTGGAAGATTGAAGAACTTAAGATGACCAAAGAACAAAGAATTACTGAAGCTATTGATGGCTTTGATAAAGAGATTATCCATGTTCTTAAGACAGAAGATGCTCCAGAGAAGTTCTTTAGTATTATTAATATGCAAATTAGTGCTATGGAGAAGACAGGTAAGTTCTCTCCTAGCGAAATGGATCGTATCGTTAAAGGTGTTATGGAACGAGACAGACGTAGATTTGATTCAGATAAGAAGACAAGTTTAATCAACTATATCATGAATACAGATTCTATGGATGCTGATATGAGAAACATTATTAATAGATTTGGTTCATCTAAAGACCCAGTAGTACAAGATATCATTAAAAGAATTAAAGAAAATAATAAACCACAACAAGATTTATTTAAGGAATAATTATGGCAAAAGCACCTGACTTTCAACAAATCATGCAAGAATATAACGTAAGACCTTACGTTGCTGAACCTATTGTTAATCGAGCACCTGGTATAAGAGCAGAAGGTGAACTAGGATCCATAGCTACATTAGGTAATGCTGCTATTGCAGGTGCAGTTGCTCTTGATAAAGCTAGAGCACTTGAAGGTGTGACTGAACAAGTTAATAATATTGTGAATGAACAACAACAAAGAAGTCTTAGTGGTGTAGCTTCTATGGAAAAAGATGTTCAAAATACACAAGCACAAATGGATCAAGTTAAACGTATAGCTGGTTATGATAGCACTTATCCTATCATGCTTAACCAACAATTAAATACTCAAGTATCAGGTATTCAGAACGTATTGACAGATAAAGCAGATCGTTTAATTAAAGCTAAGAATCAAGGTATAATGTCTGAGTTTGAGCTCAAAGAACGTCTTGCTAAGGTTACTCGTGAAGCTTTGGCTGCTAACCCAGCTTATGCTCGTGAGATTTCTATTCATGTAGGTCGTATTGCTGAAGTAAACAACTTATCTGCTAGAGTTAGTCAAGATGTTGAGTTTATTAAAGATCAACAAGCTTCAGTAAATGCTCAAATTAAACAACTTGAAACAGAAGCTTTAAAGAATGAAGTTAATATCTATAGTCCTAAATTCCAGAATCCAGATGGTTCTAGAGATTACAATAAAATAGCTCAAGCTACTGGTGAACAGATTGAGAAGAAACAATTCTACAATGCAATTGATCAATCAGTTAAAACTAACACAGCTATTACTAACCTTAATGCTCAACAGGTATCTGATGCAGGTCTTCACTATAAACTTACTGATGCTATAACAGATAATGTTAATGCTCAATTTAATAAAGTTCTACAAGATGGTAGTATTAGAGATAAGGAAATGGCACTTACACAAATAGCTAATGATGCCACTAGTCTAGTTAGAAAAGGATTCCTTATCAATAATGTAAATCCTGATGATCCTAGAATTAAACCAGCTATAGATCTTTTTGACTCTCAATTAAAAGCAATTAGAGATACTTATAGTAAACAAGCTAATGGTACCTATACAGCTGAAGAAGCTAAAAATAGACTAGATACTTTTGTTAATACTAAGAAGTATGAAGTTTATACTAAGATGCCTTCTTTAGTAGAGATGGAAATGATTGCTAACGTATTTGGTAAGATGTCTACAAGAAGCCAAGCTGAGAGACAAGTAGAGTTTGATAACAAGATCAAGTCTTTACTTGATACACCAAAAGAAGTTATGGGTACAGCTTATGATAAATCAGATACTGCTTTTAGTACAAAAGCTGGTGGAAAAGATAATGTTGCTAAGGCAATACTTGATGAGAATGTAAACATCACAGCTACTGAAAAACGAGGAGGTGCAGAACTAGAGAATACTCTATCAAAATTCGTTGCTAAATTGGATACAAATCCAGCTAACGGCAAACAAATCACACAAGATTTAATCAAGTCTTTGTCTAATCCACAGTTTAAACAAGTTGTGTCTGAAATTAAAGACCCAGCTGTTTTATCAGGATTACAAAAACATATCTCTGACTATGTACCATTGTTAAATAATGCTGTCAATCAATTTAGAATTGCTAATCCTGGTAATCTAAATGTGACATTTAATGATAAAGATGGTACTATTGTAGTTACTGGCACTGATCAAGATTCACGATCAATTAACCAGTTTAACTCACAAACTGTAAGGAGTATCAATGAAGCCTTTACTGCTTTCTATAATACTAGCGGTCTATCTCTATCCGAGGCTAGGGTACAATTCTACGGAAAACTTCCCTCACTCGTTTCTGGAGGAGATCTTTCTAAAAAAAACTCTGAGTCTATAGATAAAGGGGCATCTGTAGACTTAGTAATCCCTAAGCTAGCTCAAGTTGAGACTGGCAACAAACACTTAGATGAAACTGGAAAGCTTATCAAATCTCCTACAGGAGCATTAGGTAAGTATCAAATCCTTCCATCTACAGCTAAAGATCCAGGTTTTGGAATCACACCAATTGCTGACTTAGCTAAAGCACCAGAAGCAGAACATAAACGTTTTGCTACTGACTACTTATCAGCTATGTTAAAAGAATTTGGTGGTGATATGGAGAAAGCTTTAGCAGCTTACAATGCAGGACCTGCAGTTGTGAGAAATGCTATTGAGATTGATCCTATAAACTGGAAGAAACATATTACAGCTGAAGCTAAGACTTACATCAATAAGTTCGCTTCACTATAATAGTTCCCAAATAAAATAAGGCTATAACAAACAATTCTAATTAGGGAGAGGCAGCCCTACTAGAACCTTTACGTCTGCTATAGCCTTAGGGAACAACTAAACTATCTTGATTATCATCACAGGTAGATTCTTTTTCTGAGTATACTTAATACCATATTCAGTACCTTTACTCTTACCATCCCATATTACCAGAACCTTATCTGCGTTGTCAATCATTTGTTTATTTCTAATAAAGAAATATTTACTACTAAACTCTACTGTTTGATCAATTAAATGATACGGTAAAAACTCAACAAAGTCAAATCCATTTGCTTCTGCATACTTCTTTGACAATTGATCTACACCTTTAGCACCTCCTGAGATGAAGGTAGGTTTACCATTTGTTTGATCCTTAATAAATCTATCTATAATAGGAAAGACAACTTCTGCTTTGTCAATACTACGGCTTCCTATAATACATATCTTCATACTTGTGGTTTCTCTTTACAGAATTGTAATCTTACTATAAATAAGTCTACAAGTAAATAGTGGAAATCAGAATCTTCTACAATCTCAAATCCAACATTTACACCACATATTAATTCAGCACCGATAAGCATACTATCTCCTTAAATTTCACAAGCTCCAGAAACACAAGCTAGTGTCTGAGCTCCTGTTGTATTATCTTCTTCTTCCTTAAAGTTTTCCCAATCAATTGCTTTAGGAGTAGTAGCAAGAAGTTCTTCGTATTGCTCTTTAGTACAGTCTTCATAAGGAGCTTGTTGATAGGTATGATTAGAGTGTGGTAAGAAAGACACGCCACTGATCTCATCAAAATGTTTCCATACCCAAGCACCTACTTCAACCCAATCTTCATCCTTAACAGAGATAGTTACTGATGGTTTATGTTCACACCAGTGACGTTGATATATTAACCAGTTATCTAATTGTTCAATAGAAGTCTTATCATTTCTTAAGATAGCACCAGTAGGAGCCATCATTGGGAATGAGAATACTGCTGTAGAGTCTGGTCTAAATACTTCATCTTCTACTGCCACACCCTTTTCCTTAAGGTAGGTGTAGATAGGATCCTTTTTATCCATGCGTATGCGTCTAATATAAAAGTCATTGTGACGAGCATGGATACCACTAGCGGAATCAACCAACTGCGATACAGTCCCTGAAGGCTTAACACAAGTGATAGAAGCAGAAGGTGATATACCAAATTTCTCAGCATACTCCTCATTTGTTTTCCTAGCGACATCTCTTAACCTTTCTAACATGAGTGGATCAGGATTACTTGTAATCTCAGCATCCATAATACCTGTCATACTTACACCAAGTAAACGTTCTTCCTCAGTATTCTTCTTCCATTCAGAAGATAAGAATTGGAAATTAGTTAAAGTGGATTGGATAGTTCCAAGTATTGTTGCGATCCTGACTTTCTTAGCAAGGGTAGATTCGGTATCATTTGCCCGTACAACCACTTCCGTAAGATTGCAGAACTGTTTATCACGGAGGATAATTTCTGAGCATGGATTGGTTCCGTAGCTGAGAGTCGGATCTCGTCTTCCCCATTTATTTGCTTGATTTTGAGCAGCAATACGATTAAAGATTCCTCGTTCACCTGATTTGGATTTAACCAAACTGAGCCACTCTTCCATGAAAGTCTCACTATCTGGTTTCTCTGTGTATGCCACTGAATTGTTTGCGAGTCCTCTGTGTGGATGATCATTATACCAAGCTCCCATTTTAGCTTCACGCATCCTGCGATCAGTCAAGTTAGATAAAGAGATTAAAGCAGAACGTCTTACACCACCAACCACTACAATCTCACCAATCATACACATAATATCATGTACTTCAATTGATGTAAGTTTACGACCAGCAGCTTGTTTAAACGTTTCTACTACGAAATCAAATAATTTCTTTAAAGGTTCAGGACCACTAGCACGACCACCAAATACTTTTAGTCTTGATCCAGCAGGACGAACTTTAGAGAAGTCAAATGTAGGTATGTCACCTTCCCATAAAGAAGAGAGTAGTTTTTTAAATGCTTTAGCCCAACCTAATTTACTATCTTCAACAAAGATAACATCTTCTACATATTTTAATTCAGCTGGTACTTCAGGAAGTTTAGAAATCTCTTGACGTTCACAAGAGAATCCAACTCCTGTACCATTCATGAGTATATATAAAGCTTCACTAAAAGCACGTTTATTATTAACAGCAAGATAAGAACAATTATAAGCAGCAATATTATCTCTTTCACAGGCTTCTCCAGCAGTCATGAGTAGACGCATAGAAGGCATAACCTCTAATCGTTCTACGGATTGTCTTAAATCTTTCCATGTTTCCTCATCTAATTCCACCTTAGTTTGAAGGTATCCTACTAATCGTCCTACTGTTTCATCCCAAGTTTCTCTTCTATTCTTCTCAGGTAAAAATCTAGCATATCTACTGTATGCAATAACTTCTTGGTAAACACTTGGTAAACTATTCATATATGTCATATTCCTCTTCTTCGTTATCAATCTCTTTTGCAAGAGCCTCTAAATTATCTTCTATTTTATCTTGGAACTTCTCTACTATTTCTTCAGAGGATATGTTAAGTAACTCTAATAACATAGTCTCATCATACTTCTTTAAGTGTTCACAAATTTCTTCGAATGTTAATTGCATAATATATCTAACTTAGTAATGATCGCCATCGTTACCATTCTGACCAATAACATCTATACGAGAAACGGATTGAACATCTCCTGTAGACTTATTAAGTTCATACTCAGGTAACATGTCTTCTGTTGTCAGCTTTTGCTCCTTGATTCTCTTTCCGAAGATGCGATCCCAGTTGTCTTGACCATCCTTTGATAATGGTTTTGATACGAGCCTTGATCCCGTGTGTTCGTTCTGACTTGCCATTCTCTAACTCCTTCAATAATTCTACATAATGTATTACTTTGTCTAAGTCTTCGAGACCATTCTTATCTCTCCAACGACAGATATATTTTATCACATTCCCTTCAATAAAAGGAATATTATTTTTTGTTATAAACTCAATAGGTTGTATCTTAAATTGCTTATAATGACTACCACTTACTTGCTTATCTAATGCACTCATTTGTCCTCCATCTCATCATAAAAGCGTTTAAACATAAAGACTATTAATACCCATAAAGGTAATGCAAGTATTATATTTAAAACGTATCCAATAAATTGTTCTACCATAATATTATACCCTGTTTAAACAATTTTGTCAAACAAATTTTTCTCTATCTAGCATTAAAACTTCACATATTTCATCTGCAAGCTGTTTAAACTTCTCTTCATGTTGATTGTAATCAGTATGATTGTTATAAAACAAATACAAATGAACCATTTCATGAAGTAAAGTCTCAGTAAGTAAATGGAAGTTACTGTTGTTAGTAGTAATTTGTATCCTCATTGGATAAGGAATAAACATACCTAAGTAGTCATCATCATCAGTTACTTCAAATGTAACCTTTCTAGCTGGAGGCATACGTTTACTACAGAAAGGAGGTAACTCCTTATAACAATCATAAAGCTTTCTTAGGAATCTCTTGTCCAGTATCATTCTGTTTTTCCTTTTCCATTTCTTTAATCACTTTATTAGATATAATATTTCCAACAAAAGTTCCTGATGTATTTACAAGAAAATCTGTACACCCACTACAACCCAACAACAAACCTACTAGAATCATACTTCTTAATACCATCATAACGTTTAGCCTCCTTCTCATTCTTATACATAGGCGTGATGACTAAATTATGTTTCTGACTTTTTAGGTCTTTAAACCAAGACAATTCCGTAGGCTCAAAGAAAGCCATCATCTTCCAAACAAGTTGTCCTCTAGAGTCAAACTCTTCTACAATCCAGGCATCAGGTTTCATTTTAATATATTCCAACAGATTTTAAGTTTATCAATCAAGGATAGTTTATGTGTATGTTGTATCATAAAGTCTTCTAATATTTTTATAAACCCTGCTTCCATAAGCAATCGTTTACCTTCATCATTAGCATCTATTAATACATCACAACTACCATCTTTTCTATCTCTAATTCTATTCAGTTTCAAATGTGCTTTCATCTTTCCTCTCCATTAATACTAAAATTAGGATTAGCATCTAAATTAAATCTAGGGTTTGCATTTACATTAAATCTTGGGTCTGCATCTATGTTAAATCTGGGATCTGCATTAGGATTAAATCTGGGATCTGCGTTAATGTTAAATCGAGAATCACCGTATATATTTCCACCTGCTGAATTAACCCATCTACCAGCACTGTCTTTAAACATTTTTGGTTCAGATTGTACATAAGTAGTACATAAAATTAATAAACCAAACAATAAGCTTTTAATTAGTTTGTTCATTTATTCTCCTTAAATACTTATTACTTTTAAAGAACCTTTTTCTTTAAGATTCTGATTATCTCTGAACCAATTACCACAAGCTCTACACTGATAGCGTTGATACTTACCAGCAGAAGTTAAATTAAAGCCACGTCTTTGGAAGTTCTTAGATGCACAAGTAGGACAACAAAGATTAGTTCCTTCAATTAACGTTCTGTTTAAATGATTCTTAATCCAAGGTTTAAAACGTTCATATACTTTCTCTAAGAGAACTACATCGTTCTTGTTATACTCTTCCATGATCTTCCAAGCTTTTGGAATACCTGCCATACATTGTACCCATAGCTCATGACCACTGTGTTCAGTTTTCTTACCAAGACCTAACTGTTGAGCAACATAGTCTAACTTATTAGACACAAATCTAAAGCGACCTTTAGCTACAGTAAGTAAGTCAATCTCTTTAAATGGTGCAGGAGGAAACATGCCATGAAGTAAAAATTCTTTGTTAAGTGATGGTATATCAAATCGTTTACCATTGTAGTGAATGACTGCATCCGCTTCGTCAAGAAGTTTATGGATACCTTCTAACATCTTTTTATCACCACTCTTTTTAACAGAATCAAATACCATTTTCTTATCACCTAGCCACTTGGCTGCGTAGCAGAGCACATACGATGACTCTTGTAGTTGATTGATTCCAATGTTCTGATCCCAAATGCCCCACACATGAGCGACATTCGGAGCCATCTCGATATCTATCAAAAGTATCTTACTCATGAAACTTTACCTCCATTGTTTATGTAGTAGTCAAGTTCGTCTTGAACAGCATCTTGATCTTCAAGTTGAATAACACCAGTACGAATAAGAGTTTCAATTGCCAAATGAATAAGGTATTCTGCTTCCTCGTCATTGACACTAAATTGAAAGTCGTATCCTCCATCATCATTTTTCACACAATTTTTGATAAGCACTTAGCCAGTCCTTTCTGAAGTCCAACCACAGAAACCCTTGAGCCTCAGCCCACATAGCGTAAGTTGTTTTACTTCTTTTTGTTAATTTGTTATCAGGATTTTGAAATAAGAATATAATAATAATGTTAGGATTGCACTGTTTAAACCACACCATCTTCTTTCTAGTTTCGAGATCAAGCTTACCTTTAGCTTCAATAAAGATATTTCTACGACCAGTCTTGAAATCAGGAGTGTAAGTTCTCTCTTGTTCAGGTTGAACATATTTATACTTGGTAGGTTCATATTTAACTGTTGGGAATGTTTTCTTTAAAACTGCCCACACCTTTTCTTCTAATTTACTTTTGAATGTTGGCATCAAATCTCTTTTTCCAATCGTCATCTACAGATCTAAGGATCCATAAGACTTTTGCGTTCATGATAAATTCGTCATCATTACCATACAGATCTCTTACAATATTGAACATCTCTTGTTCTGATTGACATGTAGAAAGAAGTACCTTAGCTTTCTTCTCACCAATCTTCTCAATACCTTTAATGTTATCTGACGTATCACCTTTAAGACATTGTTCATAAAAAAGACGAAGACCTTCAAGTTCTGTTTGTTCAACAAATCTATCTGGTCTCGTCCAACCTTTACCACTAATTTCCCAGGAGAAGTGAGAACCTGGAACCTGTAGTAAATCTTTATCTAATGTACAAATGATTGTACTATCTGTTTGATTAATTGCTAGTGCATCATCTGCTTCTAAACCATCAGGAGCATACTCTGCATTTAACTTGTCAAGACTATAGTTGCGTAAAGCTTCTAAATGAATTGGCTTAGGTGATTTGCGATTAGCTTTATACTCAGGATAAATCTGTTTTCTAAAGTTAGTATCACCAGTTAAAAAAGCTCTGTAGCTACTCGCCTCTGTTTTAGTGAGGATAGTATCTAAGAGCTCATCTAACCGATAGATAGCAATACCTAAGTCATCGTGCTCAGCTGAAGCAGCACATCTAAAGCACAATAGATCTTGGTCAAGTAAGGCTTGCATTATACAGGAATATCATCCTGCATAGCAATAATACCTTGAACACCAGTCTCTTTTCCAAAGACATAATCTTCTAGTTGCTTAGCTACTGATAACACATTTTCTACTTTAACATCATTACCATTTGACTTAAGTAAATCAATAGCACTTGAGATTGAACTCTGACGAACAATGTAAACTTGTTTCTTTGCACGTTCTTCAGGTGTCTCATAGTTAGAACCTGTTACTCTAGCACCTTGAGCTGGTTTACTACCTGTAAAAGCTTGTGGTGGTGTTGATGGTGCAGAACCTGCCTCACCAATACTTACCCACTGCCAATACCCTGCATCATCTTTAGTCATATTAACATTAACGCTATCACCTTTTTGCCATTCCTTAGCTTGTTTAAACACTTCAGGATTAGAAAAAGACATTAACTTTTTAGACTGAGTTTGACCTTGCTCATTCTTATAAGTTACTTCCATAGATTGGTATGATCTACCATTCTTGGCTGCGTGTGTGTTAGGTGTACCTACATCAATTACTGTGATTTGCATTTACTATCTCCATATCTCCCCAATTGGGTCCAATTTGACACTCAACCCTCATAGGAAGGTTGAACTCTTTTCCAAATAACTTTTTAAAGTTAAGTGGCACATCATTAAAACATTTGTCAACAATGTTGACTATACCTATATTATCCCATACTTTTTGATCAAAGTCAAGTATTATTGAATCGTGTACAGTATTTACCATTTGGATACGTTCCATACCTTTCAACCTATTTCTTAAACTGACCCTAGCAATAGCCATGAGATCCGCACCTAATCCTTGAACTGGATAATTTAATATCCTTGTTCTTGGATAACTTACCCTATCATTCTTTATCTCAGGCTCGTAATAATAAATTCTACCTGTTGGCATCACGAGTTTCCTATCTCGTTTAGCCTCGAAGAAGATCTTATCATGCCAAGCTTTGAGTCCAGAATACTTCTTATAAAACTCATCTATAATACCTTGCCAAAACTTCTCACCTCCAATATCTTTAAAGTCAGGATCATTGGCATACGAATATGCAGATCCACCATAGATAAGACGGAATACGAAAGTCTTAGCAACCAACCTAGAAGGTAAACCAAATCTCTTCTGATTATCAGAGTGTTGATCTACCTCATTCCAAATCTCTTTGAGAGCAGTTTGGTCTTGACTGAAGTAAGTAGCTCCTACCCACTCCAATTGTTTAGCATCAGCCTGAAGAAGCATTAAAATGTCTCAGTCAAATGTCTAACAATCTCTTGACGAGAGTAGTCAGATAGATGTTCAAACACAACCTCTACACCAAACTCTTCAATAATGTCATTCACATCATGGATTGTGTGAGCAACCCAAGCTTGTTCTCTAGCATGTCGTTCAGCTATAATCTCATTACCTACATTGTCATCATATTGTTCCATAATTGCCTCCTAATATCTTGAATAAAATAAAGTTTTAATTTCACCGTCAAAGTTCTGCAAGTTTGGACGACTAGAAGATAGTCTACCTGTTCTTGCTACACATTGGTTTAATTGACCATAGATCTTATTACGTTCCCAATTACATTCATCTATAAGATTAACTAATCCTTTGTAGTATGTCGACATTCTCTTCTCTAATAAAGATCGTGTCAATAGTATTTCAATAACTTCTTTTGCTACTTTTGATCCTGTTAAAGTCTTAAGCGTCTTTTCATCAGTCGAGAAGTAACCTTCTTTAACTAACTCAGTTCCCTTTAAAGGTTTAACAAGTCTTGGTAGTTCTAACTTAAATTCTTCCCACTTGTGTTTTACTTGACCTGCCCTGTCACCAGTCTTATAGTGTCCCACAGGAACCTGACGCTTGTAAATAATATTGCCGCCATATAAGAGACAACTAACATGATCGACACTGTTAGGGTTAAAGTCATCAAATTGATGGTATTGAAAAAGTATCCTATCCAATTTACTAATCTGTTCTTCGAGTTCATTTCCTAGCACCTCACTCCATTCTTGGTTAAATAGTAATCCATTAAATTCCATTTCTTGTAAGACAAGTAAGTCCTGATTGTGTAGACTTATAAGTCTTCCTAGTAATGGGTTTGCGTTTACTTCTGCTACTTGCTTCAAATACACTTGCTCTGTTAAATCTAAATCTTTTTGTAAATACTCTCGTAGTATGTCCTCAGGTATATCAGGTGTATCTATGCCGTTCTTCCAATATTCTTCTGACACAACGTCAAGTTTACTTTCTAATTTGTAATGCTCACACACACTGTTTAAACTAGGGTAAGGATTCTGTTGTCCATGTAACATGAAATGAACCAACTGACAATCCCAAATACGTTTGTCACCAAACTTAATCCCATACTTTGCTAACCAATGTAAATCAAATTTGATATTGAACCCAACCAAGACCTCAGTATCATCAATGTATTTTTGGATAGTGTTTAAACTCTCTACATACGGAGCATCATTATATTCAATAGGAAAGAGACCACTAGAGCTATCCACACTGCTAACTCCAACATAGCAGAGTTTGTTTTTGGTATCAAAGGGATTTCCTTTATTTGACGTAGTAGTTTCAACATCTATAATCCTATAAGTCCTCATAACGTGCCACCTCAGGTTTAATTAATACTTGAGAAGAACCATGTCTAAGATCAGGCAACGTATCTTCATCACCAAGTAATTTGTTTTTAGTAATGTTTAAATATCTAATGCGACTTGTGTTGTCTTGTTCTTTACCAATACCGAGAATCCAATCAGCTTCACCTTGCTTAGCTGTCTTACTGCCATCAACCATGTCCATAGTAAGCCATAGTTTACCCTCAGCTTCACCACCTGCTTGTGATACTGCAATCACAGGTGCATACATCTTTGCTATCTCACGAGCCCATTGATAGATTGCTTTGAGTTCTAGATCATTACGATCAGCTTTGAACCCTTTGATCTTATCAATTTGATCGAAGATAATCAAGGCAGGATTAGTCGTCTTAAGGATTGCATCAATGCGTGAAGCTCGTGATGAATCATCAAAGTCATAGATCTTAATTCTCTTTTGTGTTAAAGCTTCAAACTTTCTTTGATTGTGATCAATGTCTCGGAATAAGTCCTCTGTTGTTAAGCCCAACACTGCAGAGTAGCAACGGATAGCAACCTTGTTACCTTGTTCTTCATTGTTGAACCAGATGATATCACCTTCTGTTTGTTGAACCATGTGAGAGATCTCACTAGCCAAGAATGTGGTCTTACCTGTCTCTGGTCTTGCGAAGATAAATCCAAAGTCACCTTTACGAAGTGAACCTAATGATTGATTGAGAAAGTTTAAACGCCATCTAAGTCCTTGTGTCTTGACCTGAGTGTTGTAAAGCAAAGCCAAGTCCATCTCAACAACTGTTGCTTCATCAGCTTCAATCTGTGAGTGCTCAAACTCGCCAAAGATTTTATTAAGTTCTTCGATAGAAGTCTTGCCGTCTTCAACATCAAGAGCAATCCTAGCGATATCACCAGCTAAGCATCTACGTCTGTGTTCTTCAAGAAGCTCTACAACTGCCTCATGGTTAGTAACCTCAGTAGCGAAGATGTCATCTATCAGAGCAATTAGTTCTTTACGCTCTGCTTCGTTAAGAAGATAGTTAGCATTGTAAGTTATTTCTAATTCAGATTTATTAATATTATTATTATTAATATATTTATTATAATAATTATTAATAATTATAAATAATTTATATATATTATTATAATTTAATTTAATATAATTAATATTAACATATT
>Ga0315906_10003709_pt1 | contig 20135 bp, 22 predicted proteins | sample LakEriMetagenome_4_FD_203526 | JGI IMG/M metagenome (GOLD analysis project Ga0315906, IMG submission 203526) | Freshwater fungal communities from buoy surface, Lake Erie, Ohio, United States - Buoy 2 MA122 | ecosystem: Environmental > Aquatic > Freshwater > Lake > Lake biofilm | place: USA... | reverse complement strand
GCCGGGATCTTGCTGATCGCCGGCTTCCAGGTGATCGGCGCCCTGCTCACCGTTCTCGCCACCCGACGCGGCAGGCGCGGCACGCCGCGCCCCGAATGAGCGGCGGTTTCAGGCGAAGAAATTGAATTCGAGCGTCAGTCCGTCCGGATCCTGGACGAACAGTTGTTGCAGCTTCATGTCCGGCACCTCGCGGTGGCGATACTCGACGCCGCAGACGTCAAGGTGCGCCTTGTAGGCCGCGAAATCCTCACCCCGGAATGCGACATGGTCCAGTGCGCCAGTGTGCGCCCCCGCCCGCTGCTCTTTCCGTCCCAGATGGTATTCGAGTGCTGCTGATGACTCGGCGCTGCCGAGATGCACGCACGGCACGTCATCCAGATAGAGCCAGTACCCCTCGAAGTCGAAGGGAGGCCGGTAGCCAACCTTGAAACCGAGCACGGTCTCATAGAACCCGCGCGAGGCTTCGAGATCCTGCGCGTAAATGAAATAGTGCTCGATGCGTTTCAGCCCCATGCCCACCTCCCCGGATTGATGTCTGCTGACGGGCCGGGAGTCAGCACTCCCGGCCCGTGTCTTGCACCAGAACCCGCTGCCAGGATTATGAACTCTTGCCCTGGGAACCGGCGAAAAGCTCGTCCAGCTTGGATTCGAAGCTGTGGTAATTCAAGTATTCGTAGAGTTCCGCGCGGGTCTGCATGAGGGGCAGCACGGACTGCTGGCTCGTTTCCTCGAGCAGGGCCTTGAACACGGTCTCCGCGGCCTTGGCCATCGCGCGATGCGCACTCAAGGGATAGAGCGCCAGTTTCACGCCCACCGCCGCGAGTTCGGTGGTGGTGAACAGGGGCGTCTTGCCGAATTCCGTGATGTTGGCCAGCACCGGCACCTTCACCGTCTGGCAGAACTGCCGGTAGTCATTCAGCGAACCCATGGCTTCGGGGAAGATCATGTCCGCGCCGGCTTCCACACAGGCGGCAGCCCGGTCCAGTGCCGACTGCATGCCCTCCACCGCCGCCGCATCCGTACGCGCCATGATCACGAAGCTCGCATCATGCCGCGCATCCACCGCAGCCTTGATGCGATCCACCATCTCGGCCTGATCGACAATGGCCTTGTTAGGCCGATGACCGCAGCGCTTCTGCAAGACCTGATCCTCGATATGAATGGCGGCAACCTCGGCGCGAATCATCTCCTTCACGGTCCGGGCGATGTTGAAAGCGCCGCCCCAGCCGGTGTCCACATCCACCAGCAACGGCAGGGTGCTGGCGCTGGTCACGCGACGGGCGTCCTCGAGCACATTGTCGAGAGAGGTCACGCCGAGATCCGGAAGTCCATAACTGGCACAGGCCACCCCGCTGCCCGACAGGTAAAGGGCCTGATGCCCTATGCGCTCGGCCATCATGGCGGAGTAGGCATTCACCGCGCCCACCACCCGCAAGGGGGAGTTGGCGGCCACGGCATCACGAAATTTCTGTCCTGCTGTCTTCATCGGGTTTCCTCGGCAACAAAGGGGGGTGGTTGTTCAAATTCGGACTGGAGTTGTTCGGCTACCGCGCGACGGGCGCGCTGGATATGGCGGCGCATGAGGGTCTCGGCCAGTTCGCCGTCATGTTCAGCGATGGCGTCCACGATTTGCTCGTGTTCCTGCAGGGCCCTTGCCGGGCGCGCGGATTGCTGGCTTGACTGGTAACGATACATGCGCAGGCGGTGGTAGAGCTCCCCGCGCAGCATCTGGGCCAGGCCGGGGTTGCCGCTGGCGCAAGCGATTCTGTCGTGGAAATCGGTATCGCCTTCCTGCTGGAAGTAAGCCCGGCCTCCATCGGCCGCAATTCGCCGCGCGTGTTGCGCCAACAGTCTGCGCAGCTCCTCGACTTCCTCAGCTGTCATCAGTTCAGCGGCCAAACGGGCCGCCATTCCCTCGAGGGCCTCGCGCACGTGATAGATCTGCAGCACTTCCGCCCGTGAGAGCGTGATGACGCGGGCGCCGGCGTGGGGTACATGCACTACCAGGCCAAGGCCTTCCAAGCGCCGCAAAGCCTCCCTTAGCGGTCCGCGCGAGACACCGTAGCGGGCGGCAAGGGCCGGTTCGTTAAGTTTGGAACCCTGGGCAAGTTCGCCGCGCACGATGGCGGTCTTCAATTGCTCACAGAGGCGGTCTGTGAGCGTGCCCGGTTCAGGCGGAGTGTCCAGCCGGGAGAGGGGGCTGATTGTCGACAATCGAATCTTCTTTCGAGGATAAGCCGCTAAAAGGAGCCAGATTCTGAGTCTTTTGTAGACAATCAGTCAATCCGCAGCCGATCCTGAACTTGCTCAGGCGGCGGTGTGTCGCTGTGCCGAACCGAACAGGCGAAAGAAATTTTCAGTGGTGGCGCTTGCGAGATCCTCAAAGTTGTCCTCACGCAGATCCGCCAGAAAGCGCGCCGTATGCCATACAAAGGCCGGCTCATTCTGTTTACCGCGGAACGGCACCGGTGCGAGCCAGGGCGCGTCCGTTTCAACCAGCAGTCTTTCCAAGGGAACCTGCTTGGCGACCTCCTGCAGACTGCGCGCGGACTTGAAGGTGACGATGCCGGAGAAGGAGATGAAGAACCCGAGATCCATGGCCGCACTTGCCGTGTCCCAATCCTCGACGAAGCAGTGCATCACGCCACCGACCTCTTGCGCCCGCTCCTCACGCAACACCCGAATCACATCGGAAGCCGACTCACGCGTATGGATGATGAGTGGCTTTCCACACTCGCGTGCGGCCCTGATATGGGTACGGAAGCGGGCATGCTGCCAGGAAAGATCACCCTGGGAATGGTAGTAATCGAGGCCTGTTTCCCCAATCGCGACCACCTTCGGCCGTGCGGCCTCTTCCAGCAGGCGCGCGAGCGAGGGCTCTTCATTCGCGCCCTCTGTGTTGGGATGGACTCCCACCGACGCAAACACACCTGGTCGGTCGGTAGCGCACTCGAGCACGCCTGGCAGGGTCTCCAGATCGACCGACACACAGAGCACATGCTCAACGTGCTTGCCTGCAGCATCGGCGAGCAGCGTGTCCACGCTCCGTTCAGGTGAAGCCACCAGAGGAAGATGACAATGGGAATCGACGAGTGACAATGGCATCGGTGCAGCGGCCCCGGAAAACGGTTTTTGCATGCCTGCCGGGCCGGTACCCGAATGTTGCGGGCCGTGCCTCAGAGGGTGTAGGTGTGGCGTTCCGCCTTGATCATGCCGGCCAATTGGGTCTCGATCCGGCTGCGCGTGGCGCCATTGTCCAGCTCGCTGAACTGCACACCGATTCCGGCCGGGCGATTGCTACCCGCACCTGCGGGAGTGATCCAGACCACCTTGCCTGCCACGGGCAGCTTTTCCGCACTGTCGGTGAGGGTCAGCAGCATGAAGACCTCATCACCGATGCGGTAGCTCTTGCTGGTTGGGATGAACAGCCCACCGTTCTTAACGTAGGGCATGTAGGAAGAATACAGCAGGTTCTTGTCGCGAATGGCGAGGGACAGGATCCCCTGTCGCGCGTTCTTGCCCACGGGGAGGCCCGACAGGTTGGTTACGCCCTGCGTCTTCGCGTCCTGGTTGCTTTCATCCATGCCAGCCATAAGGTCTCACCCAAATCAGCCTGTCGAAGTGTAGCGGCCGATGTGGCCAGCCGCTTGACTTCCATCACTTCGGCCAGGAAGCCGAACAAGGCCCGGGAGTGTAGAACATCGCGCAGGGCAAGCAAATCCGTGACCTCAGCCCGCGGTGCGAAACCGGCCCCTGCCGTAATCACTGCATGCACCAGTCGCTGCATGAGATCCGCAATGGCGGGAACAGAGGCCTCACCCAGGGACTGGGCGGCCTGAACCGCGTGAATGCGACCGCGGGCAACACCAACCATCTGCGGTACCAGCTTGCCCAGGAGCGCAGGCAAGCCCGCCTCCTGCGCCGCCAGCGCACCCAGTGGCGCTCGCCCACCCAGCAGGAACAAAGCCTCCACGGCCTCGGGCGTGGTGTCCGGTAGCTGCGTCGCCAGCCACGAGAGCGCCTCGGCAACCCCGATACCGTCCAGCGAGATCCGTTGACACCGGCTGCGCAACGTCGGCAGCAGCAAGTCCGGTCGCGCGGACTCGAGAATCAGCAAACCCGAGGGAGGTGGTTCCTCCAGCAGCTTCAGCAAGGCATTCGCCGCGGACCGGTTCATGGCCTCGGCTGGCCTGATCAGCGCCACCTTGGCGCGTCCGTAATGGCCACTCAAGGTGAAGAATTCGTTCAGATCCCTGATCTGCTCGATGAGAATGCCGCTCTTGTCCTCCGGGATTTCCACGCTGCAGAAATCAGGATGACTGCCTGCTGTCATGAGCAAACAGCTGCGACAGCTGCCGCACGCAGCGTCCCCGCCCTTCTCGCACAGCACGGCCCTGACCAGTGCCCCGGTGAAAGCACTTTTGCCCATGCCCGGCCGACCACTGACCAGCCAGGCGTGACCCAGGCGGCCCTGATGCCGCGCCATGGCCAGTTGCGACCAGGCCTTGTCCTGCCAGGGATAGGGCGCCGGGTGGTCAGCGCTCATGCAAAGAAGCGTGCGGACAGCACGCCCACGATCTCCGATGTGACCTCGGTCACCGGGCGCGTGGCATCCACAACCACGAAACGGTCAGGCTCCGCGCTGGCGCGTGCGAGATAGCAATTCCGGACCCGCTCGAAAAACGCCTGCTGTTCGTGCTCGAAGCGATCCGCCTGACCACGACGTGCAGCCGCACGTGCCAATCCTACGGCCACGGGGGCATCCAGCAGCAGTGTGAGATCGGGCCGGGTATCCCCCACCACCAGACGATCAAGAATCTCAATCCGGGACAGTGCTTCCCCTCGCCCACCTCCCTGATAGGCATAACTCGCATCATGGAACCTGTCACTCAGCACCCAGGCGCCGCGCTGCAAGGCGGGTCGAATGACCTGCGCGAGGTGTTCCGCGCGGGCGGCAAACATCAGCATGAGTTCCGTCAGGCTGTCCATGGAGGGCAGATCTGTCGCAAGCAGCAGGGCACGCAGGCGCTCCGCCAGCACCGTGCCGCCTGGCTCTCGGGTCACCACCACATCGGCCGCTCGAGCGGCCAGAAAAGCGCGCACCGTTTCCACCTGTGTCGACTTGCCAACCCCTTCGATGCCCTCGAGGGTGATGAAGCGCCCGCCTCGTGATGCTGCCATGGACATGTTCAGCCTCGCCTCATTGCAACTGGTATCGACGTACCGCGCGTTGATGCGCGGCCAATGTCGCCGAGAATTCATGTGAACCGTCGCCGCGTGCAACGAAATAGAGCGCTCCCCCGGGCGACGGATTCAGTGCGGCGAGGATGGCGGCCTCCCCGGGCAGGGCAATAGGCGTTGGCGGCAAACCTGCCCTGGTATAGGTGTTGAACGGCGTATCACGGAGCAGGTCGCCCTTGCGCAGATTGCCATCGAAGTCCTTGCCCAGGCCATAAATCACCGTGGGATCAGTTTGCAGCCGCATGCCGCGTTGCAGCCTGCGGATGAACACGCCGGAGATCTCGGCCCTTTCCGAGGCCAGTCCGGTCTCCTTCTCTATGATCGAGGCCATGATCAGCGCCTCCTCTGGCGAGCGGTAGGGAAGATCAGCCTGGCGTGCCTTCCAGGCCGCCCCGAGCACGCGTCGCATCTCTGCATGGGCGCGGCGGTACAAGGCGAGGTCCGCAGTATGGTGGAGGTATTCATAGGTCGAGGGAAAGAACCGTCCCTCGGCAGCCTCGCCCCGAGCGCCGAGCTTCTCCAGCAACGCTTCATCACTCAACCCGGTCACGGTCTGCGCAACGCCCGGCAGGGTTGCAATCTGTGCGCGCAGGGATTTGAAGGTCGAGCCTTCCACCACGGTGAAACGATACCTCTTGACCTCACCGCGCACGAAACGGCGCAGAATCTCCCGGGGCGTGAGACCGGGCCCAAGCTCGTAGACTCCCGCCTGAAGGCGACCGGCCAGCCCCAGGCGCATGGCTTCCAGGCGAAGATAGACAGGGCGCTCCAGGAATCCGAGGTGCGCGAGGGCGGCCCCGACCGAGGAAATGCCCTGTCCTTTCGTGATCTCAAACAGCACGGGCGTTTCAGCTCGAATCGGCCGTGTCAGGACCCGTTCAATATCCTGCTTGAGCAGACCTGCAGCAAGCAGCGCAAGTCCCACCATCAGACCCATGAACTTCAAGGGTCCGCGCCAGCGACGCCTCACGGGGCCAGGTGTCGCTGACGGAGGCCTTCGCGCAGCGCAAGCAGCTGTGCCCCTGCCAATTCGCGTCGACCGGATGGCAGATCCAGCGTTTCCACCACCTGCAGGCCGCGCACGCTGTTGGTCAGTGCCACACCCTCGCAGCGCTCGAGATCCTCAAGGGTCAGTCGCTGGAGGGTAGTGGGAAAGCCCAGCGTGGGCGCGACCTCGAGCAGCACCTCCCGCATGATGCCCTGTATCCCGCTCAGCCCCAGCGGCGGGGTCAGCAGTCCTCCGTTCTGGAGCAGGAAAACATTGCCGCGAGTCCCCGCTACCAGATCTCCCTCGGTATCCAGCATCAGGCCTTCCTGCGCGCCGGCGCGCGCCACCTCGTCGGCCCCAAGCACCTGCTCCAGACGATTCAGATGCTTGATTCCGGCCAGCAACGGGCTGCGCGCAAGAGGTGTGTGACAGAGAATGACGCGCGCCAGAGTCTCCTCTGCTGTCCCGGGCCAGGGTGAGATTTGCAGGATCCGTCGCGGCGGTTGGCCAGTAGTCGGCGCATACCCGCGTGGACCGCTGCCGCGCGTAAGGATGAGTTTCAGGACGGCCGAGGCTGGCCCTTGATTCCCCGCAGTAGCCGGCGCCAGGAGTTCCTGGAGATCCCGCCACCAGACCTCGTCATCCGGGCAAGACATCCGAAGCCGCTCTGCACCCCGTCGCAGACGGGTCAGGTGGCGTCGCCAGTGACGGGGTTCCCCGTTGACGAGTGCGACGGTCTCAAACAGGCCATCACCGTAGGCGAGGCCGCGATCCGAGCAGGGTACCGACTCTGCGGGAATTCCGTCGACTAGGCTTCTGGCGTGGACCGCTTCAAGGCTCAGCTTGTCCACGTTATCCGACGTATGCCGAGGCGCATCACTGCCCCCTGCTCAGAGCTTGCGGAAAGCGAGCGTGGCGTTGGTGCCGCCGAAACCGAAGGAGTTGGAGAGCACCACATCGAGCTTCATCTCACGCGCCTGCTTCGGCACGTAGTCGAGATCGCACTCCGGATCCGGCGTATCCAGATTGATGGTGGGCGGAGCGACCTGATCGCGCAGCGACAGCAGCGCGAATACAGCCTCCACCCCACCCGCCGCGCCCAGCATGTGCCCTACCATGGACTTGGTGGAGCTCATGGCGAGCTTGTAGGCGTAATCACCGAACAGGCGCTTGACCGCATCGGTCTCGGCCTTGTCTCCCGCTGGCGTGGAGGTGCCGTGCGCGTTGATGTACTGCACTTCATCGGTATTGATACCACCGTCTGCGAGCGCGAGCGCCATGCAGTCAGCGGCACCTTCGCCGTTCGGGGACGGTGAGGTCATGTGGTAGGCGTCGCTGTTCATGCCAAAGCCGGCGAGCTCAGCATAAATCCGGGCCCCGCGCTTGCGGGCATGTTCGAGTTCCTCGAGCACCACCACGCCAGCACCATCGCTCAGCACAAAACCATCGCGGTCCTTGTCCCAGGGGCGGCTCGCACGCGCGGGCTCATCGTTTCGGGTAGACAGCGCGCGGGCCGAGGCAAAGCCACCAATGCCGGTAGGGCTGGTGGCAAATTCCGAACCACCGGCGATCATGACATCCACATCGCCGCGTTCTATATGGCGGGCAGCCAGACCGATGCTGTGGGCGCCGGTGGAGCAGGCGCTGACAATTGCGTAATTGGGACCGCGGATGCCGTACTTGATGGAGAGGTTGCCGGAAATCATGTTGATGATGTTGCTCGGCACGAAGAACGGAGAAATCTTGCGCGGTCCTCCATCGAGAAAAGACTGGTAGCCTTTTTCTATGCCGGGCAATCCACCGATACCGGATCCGATGAGCACCCCAACCCGTCGACTGTTGGCTTCGGTGATCTCGATCCCGGCGTCTTCGATCGCCTGGATACCTGCCGCCATCCCGTAATGGATGAATGGATCCATCTTCCGTGCTTCCTTGACGGAGATGTATTGCTCGACATTGAAACTCCTGATCGCGCCACTGATGCGCGTGGAGAACGCGGACGCATCGAAAGCCTCTATGGGGCCGATGCCGCTGACTCCCGCGACGATGTTATGCCATGCCTCTGCCACGGTATTTCCCACGGGGCAGACCGTGCCGAGCCCTGTCACGACTATCCGACGACGCACTGATGGTTCCTCTGCTAATCCCTCAAACGTAAAGGGCCGCGGTACCCGTGAAGGTTCAAGCCGCGGCCCTCAATCGATTTGGCGTACGGGAATCAGGCCAGATTCTTGTTGATGTAATCGATGGCCTGTTGAACGGTGGTGATCTTCTCTGCTTCCTCGTCAGGAATCTCGGTCTTGAACTCCTCCTCAAGGGCCATCACCAATTCGACCGTGTCCAGGGAGTCGGCACCGAGATCATCCACGAAGGATGCTTCGTTGGTCACTTCTTCTTCTTTGACCCCGAGCTGCTCAATGACGATTTTCTTGACACGTTCTTCAACGCTACTCATTTTGGATTTGTCCTCCGGACACGTGGGCAGCCCAGGCTGCGGCGGTTCGTAGTTTAGTGGAAACAGGTCTGCTTGCAAGCCAAACAAGGGCTTGGCGAATCACCCCGGACGCACCGGCACGGCGCGTGACTGTCCGGATTCTCCGGGCTCATGCCATGTACATGCCCCCATTGATATGCACCGTCTCGCCGGTGATGTAGCCAGCGACGTCCGAAGCGAGGTACACCGCGAGCCCCGCGATCTCTTCCACGCTTCCGAGACGGCCGGCCGGGATCCGCGCGATCATCTGCTCGCGCTGGGCGTCTGTCAGCGCGCGGGTCATGTCAGTGTCGATCATGCCGGGCGCGATGGCATTGACTGTCACGTTCCGATTGGCGATCTCCTGGGCCAGCGAGCGCGTGAAACCGGCGAGTCCCGCCTTCGCTGCGGCATAGTTGGCCTGGCCGGCGTTGCCGGAGGCGCCCACCACCGAACCGATGTTGATGATGCGGCCAAACCGCGCCTTTATCATCGGCCGGATGAAGTGGCGGCAGAGGTGGAACACTGCGCTGAGGTTGGTCTGGATCACTTGTTCCCACTCCTCGTCCTTCATCCTGAGCAGCAGGTTGTCACGGGTGATTCCGGCATTGTTGACCAGTACACAAGGCGTCACCCCCGCCTCGGCGAGCGCACCACAAAACGCCTGGATGGAATCCTTGCTGGCCACATCAAGCACCATGCCGAGGTGGCCACCGCCCGCCGCGCCAAGCTCGGCCTGCAGGCCCGCCGCGCCCGCCTCCGTGGTTGCGGTGCCGACCACGCGGTAACCTGCGGCGACGAAGGCGTCGGCTATCGCGCGGCCGATGCCGCGACTCGCGCCGGTAATCACGGCTGTCTTCAGGGTATCCATGGCTCAGGCTCCGATATTGAGGGCGTTGCGCAGATCGTCCGGCGTGGCCAGCGATGCAGTGGCCATGCCGGAGGCACAACGCTTTACCAGCGGCCCAAGCACCTTACCGGGTCCGCATTCAAACGCATGCGTTACACCCTCGGCGGCGAAGCGTTCGATGGTTTCCTGCCAGCGCACCGAATGGGCGAGCTGGGCGATGAGGACCTCGCGGATCTCATCGGGGTCGCTGTGAGCGGACACATCAACGTTGTGAATGACCGGAATCTGCGGCGGCGAGAAACGAGTGGCCTCCACCCTCTGCCTGTAGTGGATGGCTGCCGGAGCCATCAAGGAACAGTGGGCCGGCACGCTCACACTGAGGGGGATGACCTTTTTTGCACCCCTGGCCTTGGCAAGCTCTCCCGCGCGCGCCACCCCGGCGGTGTCTCCGGAGAGCACCACCTGGCCAGGCGCGTTGAGATTGGCACACTGGGCGATGCCGGCAGCGCCCGCCTCACGGCAGACCTCGAGCAGTACCGGCAGGTCGAGCCCGAGCACCGCCGCCATGGCTCCTGCTCCAGGCACCACCGCCTCCTGCATGAAACGGCCGCGTGCAGCCACGAGTGCCACGGCATCGGAGTACTCCAGCGCCCCGGCACAGACCAGGGCTGAATATTCGCCAAAACTGTGGCCTGCCAGCAGCGAGGGTCGCGCACCGCCCTCAGCGAGCCAGATGTCCCAGATGGCAACACTGGCCGCAAGCAGCGCCGGCTGTGTATTCGAAGTGGCATTCAGGGTCTCTGCCGGCCCCTCATGCACGAGTGCCCAGAGATCAAACCCGAGCACCGCTGATGCCACCTCGAAACGTGCCCGGACCTGCGGGAACTCGGCTGCCAGCGCGTCCATCATCCCCACGGATTGGGCGCCCTGTCCCGGAAATATCATGGCCAGTTTCATCTCTGCTCAATCCACCTGTTCGTGCACCAACAATTCTTCCAGCAGGCTGCTGATTCTCTCGGGAACGGCCTGGGTTACCTGGGACACGGCCTCGTCGATGGCACGCCCAAACGACAATATGTCCGCGCTCCCATGACTCTTGATCACGATCCCCCGAAGGCCGAGCAGGCTGGCGCCGTTATAGCGCCGGGGGTCGGCGCGATCCCGCAGGCTGCGCAGGGCAGGTGCCGCACAGAGCGCACCCAGTTTACGCCACCAGGTGCGGCGGAATTCCGCGCGTGCGATATCGGCCAGCATCGAGGCGACACCCTCGGCCGCCTTGAGCGCAATGTTGCCGACGAATCCGTCGCAGACAATCACATCGAACTCACCGGAAAAGATGTCATCGCCCTCGGCAAATCCACAGTAGTTGAGGCTGCTCTTGTCCAGCAGCAGGGCCGCCTGTTTGACTGTGTCGTTGCCCTTGATTTCCTCCTCGCCAACGTTGAGCAAGGCCACGCGCGGAGAACTCTTGCCATCGATCGCGGTAGCGAGCACTGAGCCCATCACGGCAAAGCGGAAAAGTTCCTCAGAGCTTGAGTCCACATTGGCGCCGAGGTCGAGCACGCGCGTCGGCTGCTGACGGCCCGGCATCATGGCGCAGATGGCCGGGCGGTCGATGCCCGGCAAGGTCTTGAGCACGAAGCGCGCGATGGCCATCAGCGCGCCGGTGTTACCCGCGCTCACACAGGCGGCCACCTCCCCCGTCTTGACGAGGTCGATCGCAAGGCGCATCGAGGAGCCGCGCTTGCTGCGCAGCGCCACTGAAGGCTTGTCGTGCATTTCGACCCGCTCTTCAGCGTGCCTGATTTCCAGCCGCTCACGGGGCGGCGCAGGCAGGCCGGCGAGCCCCGTGGCGAGGGTAGCCTCGTCGCCAACCAGAATCAGCCGCAGGCCGGGATGGCGTTGCAGCGCGGAGACGGCCGCGGGCAAAACGACAGAGGGGCCGTGATCGCCCCCCATCGCATCGAGCGCGATAGTACAGGTCACCGGGGATGGATTTCGCTGGCGGGAAGACGCGGCCTCGGAGAGACCGCGCGGGTGGTTCATTCTTTCTCGGCGACGACGCGCTTGCCGCGATAGTAACCGTCAGGACTCACATGGTGGCGACGGTGGGTTTCGCCGGTGGTCGGGTCTTCCGACAGAGCCGGATTGGACAGCTTGTCGTGTGACCGGCGCATGCCGCGGCGGGAAGGTGTTTTGCGATCTTGCTGGACAGCCATTGCTGATTACTCCTCTGGATTCCTGGCCGCTGCGGGGTCAGGCGGCGGATCCTCCGCATTCTGCCGCAAAGCAGCGAGCACGTCGAATGGATTCTTGCGCCCGTTACCCGGGGATGTCTCGTCGGTTGTGACTGTTGGCCGGCAGCTCCCCGGAGGATGGCAGGGAATCATCGGACAGAGCAGCAAGAGCTCGTCCTCCACCAGCGCGCGCACCGGAACCTCCTTCTCTGCGAGGGTTGCCGCACCACCCGGCACCGGAAGGAACTCCTCGCCCTCCTCTTCCGGCCGGAATTCGAACTCGCTTTCGAGTTTGATTGTCACGGGCTCCAGACAGCGCTGACAGGTCGTTGTGATGCCTCCCAGCACCTCGCCGTGGACCAGCAAGCACCCGGCTTCGTCGCGCGCGAAAACGAGTCGCGCTGTGGCCTCTTCGACACTGGAGGCCTGCGCCGCGAGGCGGGGCAGCAGTCCGGCGGGACATCGCCCCTCAAGCACCCCGCCCTGTTCCGCCAGACGTCGAGCGTCCACCCGTTCCGGCAGCACCGGCAGCGAGTCACTGCTCATCGCAGACTGGTTCCGAAAATCCTTTGCGCGGCTTCGATACTGGCTGCTCCCAGATGCCGGGTCAGCTCTTCCACCAGCCCTTCCTTGGGCGTGAAATCCACGATTTCCTCAGCTTTGATTATTTCTCTAGCGACGAACCCGGACGACCCCAGCGCATCGACCAGTCCCAGTTCCAAGGCCCGCTCGCCGGTCCACACAAAGCCGGAGAAAATCGCGGGATCTTCTTTCAGGCGGTCGCCACGACCGCGCTTGACCGTATTGATGAACTGGGCGTGGATGTCGCCAAGCAAGGCTTTCGCGTGCGCGGTCTCCTGTTCATCGAGCGGGAGAAAGGGATCCAGGAAGCCTTTGTGATCGCCCGCGGTGAGAAGGCGCCGCTCCACGCCGAGCTTTGCAATAGCATCAACCAGGCCAAAGCTGTCCATGCGCACGCCAATGGAACCCACCAGGCTCCCCTTGTCGGCGTAAATCTCGTCGGCTGCTACGGCGATGTAATAGCCGCCCGAGGCGCAGACGTCCTGCACCACCGCATAAAGCTTCTTCTTCGGATATTTGTTCTTCAGGCGCTGGATTTCGTCGTTGATGTAGCCAGCCTGCACCGGGCTTCCGCCCGGGCTGTTGATGCGCACGATCACCCCCCGCGTCGCGGTGTCCTCGAAAGCCGCCCGCAGGCCTGTGATGATGCGGTCGGCGTCCGCTGCCGTCCCCGGTGCGATCACCCCCTGGATGTCCACCAACCCGGTTACCTTACCGCCCCCAATTCCACCGCGCGCAGGTGTGCTTTGCCAGGCTGCCGCCAGGAAGGCAAGGACGTAGCCGAAGGCAAGCAGCCGGAAGAAGATACTCCACCGTCGTGAGCGCCGCTGTTCGCGCAAGGCTTCGAAAGCGAAACGCTGCAGCAGCTCGCGTTCCCACTGCGCGTCGTTACCGGGTGTCTGCTGATTCATCCTGGTCTGCTTCCTGTTGTTCCATCGTCGGTTGGAGTCGCGCCAGAACCTGGGTCAGATCCTCGGGCAGCCCGGCACGCACGACCATGCGCTGCCCCCCGAGTTCGAACTCCAGGCGCGCCGCATGGAGGAACAGCCTGCGCAGGCCGAGTGTCCGCGCTGCCTCGTTGGCTGCATGATCCCCGTAGCGATCGTCGCCCGCAAGCGGATGCCCGAGATGCCGGGCATGAACGCGGATCTGATGGGTACGCCCCGTGGCGGGCTCGGCCTGCACGAGTGTCCAGTGCGCATGCCGACTCATCACGCTGAAGGTGGTCACGGCGTCGACCCCCGCCTCATCAATGATGGCATGTCGCTCCGAATCCCGCCGGTGCTCCACATCCATCGGGGCGTCCACCCGGATCCGGCGCCGCTCGAGCCGACCCGCAAGCAGCGCGGTGTAACACTTGCGGAACCGGTGCGCCGCCAGGCCCGCATTCAATTCACGCAGGGTCCGGGCATCCTTGGCCAGCAGCAGGCAGCCTGAGGTCTCCCGGTCCAGCCGGTGGACGAGATCGACCCGGGGCACATCCGGCCGCACCGCGCGGGCAATGTCCACCAGGCCGAGACGTATTCCGGACCCGGCGTGTACCGCGAGCCCCGAGGGCTTGTTCACCACGATAACCCGGGCGTCTTCATGCAGAATCGAACGCTCGAAGGCCTCGCGCCGACTCGGGCTCACCGCGGGACTTTCCTCCTCCGCCACGGGCCTGAGCGGCGGCACGCGCACGAGATCACCCGCAACGAGCCGGGTGTCTGCCTTGGCTCGCCCCCCGTTCACCCTGACCTGCCCGGTCCGGATTAGCCGGTAGACCACAGATTTGGGGAGCTTGCCGAGTTGGGAAGCGAGAAAATTGTCGAGCCGACGGGAGGCCTGGTCGGCACCGACCTCGAGATGACGCACCCCTTGGCGGACGGTTTCCTGATCATCCATCAGAATGCTCCACGCGCAATTGCCTGCGCCGGGCTGTGGCTGATATAGTTGGTCGGTCCCAGCGCATGAAAAGCGATTCCATTTTTGGACTGAGAGCAAGCAGTTAGCGTCGAAATCGGCGACATCCCATCAATCAGGGTCAAGGCCCCGCGGCCACGCTCGCAGACCCTCTCGAGACGCCTGCTCCAATCGATATTCAGAAATCGCTCCGTGCCGGGGTGACGGCAATGACAGATCCCTGCAAGTCACCCCCGCGCGGGCACGAGCACGCCTGCCACTCGATCTCGCATCGAGGCCGCTGGGGAATACGGCGCTGCCGCGCAAGCGTGAGTCCAGCGCCACACAACATGAATCAGCGTCCGCCATCGCGCCGAAGCGCGCGATAGTGCCGGGATCGAGCACAGCGATCAACGTGGGTCCCCTCCTGCGGCACGGGCGCTCAGCCAGGGAATTTCAGTTCGATGAAGAGAATGCTGATCAACGCAACCCATCCAGAGGAGTTGCGTGTTGCCCTTGTGGATGGCCAGAAGCTCTATGACCTCGATATCGAGGCCACTGGCAAGGAACAGAAGAAATCAAATATCTACAAGGCGCGCATCATGCGCCTCGAGCCCAGTCTCGAGGCCGCGTTCGTGGATTATGGTGCCGAGCGCCATGGGTTCCTGCCCTTGAAGGAAGTGTCCCGAACGCTGTTCAAAGACAACTCCAGGACCAGTGGCAAAGTGAACATCCGCGAAGTGCTGGATGAGGGCCAGGAGATCATCGTCCAGGTCGAGAAGGAGGAACGCGGCAACAAGGGCGCCGCGCTCACCACTTTCATCTCCCTGGCTGGCCGCTACCTCGTGGCGATGCCGAACAACCCCAAAGCCGGGGGCGTATCGCGCCAGATCGAGGGCGAAGCGCGGGACGAGGCGAAGGAAGCAATGTCCGCCCTTGTCATCCCGGAGGACATGGGACTCATCCTGCGCACTGCCGGAATCGGCAAGACCAGCGAGGAGCTGCAATGGGACCTCGACTACCTCCTTCAGCTCTGGTCGGCTGTCGATGAAGCCTCCCGCACCCGCAAGGCGCCCTTCCTGATCTATCAAGATCAGAACGTCATCATCCGTGCCATCCGCGACTACCTGCGCAGCGACATCGCGGAAATCCTGGTCGATGACCCCAAGCTGTACGAGACGGCCCAGGATTTCATGCAGCAGGTCATGCCGGGGAATCTCGGCAAGCTCAAGATCTACAAGGACAGCGTGCCGCTGTTTACGCGCTACCAGATCGAGAGCCAGATCGAGACCGCCTTCAGCCGCGAGGTGCGCCTGCCCAGCGGTGGCGCGATCGTGATCGAGCCCACCGAGGCACTCATCACCATCGACATCAACTCGGCGCGCGCGACCCATGGTGGAGATATCGAGGAAACCGCCCTGCTCACCAACCTGGAGGCCGCGGAAGAAATCGCGACCCAGCTCAGATTGCGCGATCTCGGTGGCTTGGTGGTGGTCGATTTCATCGACATGATGGCAGCCAAGAATCAGCGTGCGGTGGAAAACAAGCTCCGCGACTGCGTCAAGATGGACCGGGCGAGAGTCCAGATCGGGCGGATCTCGCGCTTCGGGTTGCTGGAGATGTCCCGCCAGCGCCTGCGACCTTCGCTCGCCGAATTCAGCCACGAGATTTGTCCGCGCTGTGACGGGGTTGGCACCATTCGCAGCCTGCGTCCTACCGGTCTTTCCGTGCTGCGGGTGCTGGAGGAGGAATCGATGAAGGATTCCACAGCCAAGGTCGTGGCGCAGGTGCCGGTGGATGTTGCAGCATTTCTGTTCAACGAGAAGCGACGGGAAGTCGCCCGCATCGAGGAGCAGCAGGAAGTAGAACTCCTGATCATCCCCAATCCCAACCTCGAGACGCCCCATTTCAACGTGCAGCGGATCCGTGAGCAGGATATCGCGCGTCGCGACATCGGCGAGAGCCACGAACTGGTGGAGGAAGCAGACGACGCCCCCGCCTACGACTTCAACCGCAAGGAGCAGCCCCGCCAGCAACAGGCTGCAGTTCGCGACATCGTGCGCAGCGCCCCGGCCGCCGGTGCGCCCACACCGGCGGAAGCCCCGGCGCCCACGAGCGGTGGCAAAGGGCTTTTCAAGCGCTTTCTCTCCGCCCTCTTCGGCGGCGACGAGCCAACTGCGCCGGTTTCGCAATCGCCGTCGCCAAGGAATGCATCACGGGATCAACGCAGCCAGTCCTCTGGCCAGCGCAGGGGCGCATCGGCAACCGACTCCTCGACGCAGTCCAGCCGTGGTGACAGCCGACGCGACGGACGCCGAAGCGGCAACCAGTCCACCGGTCAGGGCCAGACTTCAACACAAGGCCAACAACCCCGTTCCCGACGAGGCGGCGAGGGCCGCGGACGCAATGATGACCAGGGACGACGCCAGGAATCCCGCCAGGGCCAGCAGCCGGGAGCTGACGGAGGTGATGGCCAGAATGGGCGCAGAAGCGGTGGCGAGCGTCAGGAACGCGGCGAGCGCGGCGAGAGCCGGCGGCGTGAACGTCACCCGCGGGGAAGCGAACAGCGCACCGAACAAGCCGGGGCCGACGCAGAGGTGCAGCGGGAGTCTCCAATGCCGGCGGAGCCCGGCTTCACGTCGTCTTCCGCGACGCGCGAGATGACCGAAACCACACGTGAAGCGTCGCAAACGGCCTCTGAGCACATCACGCCCATGGCGACGGTCAGCGTGCCTGCGACCACTGGCAGCCCAGTGACACCTGCCGCCGTGGCCGAGCCCCCGCGTCAGCCTGTTGTGCTGGCTGCGCCAGAGGCCCGGGAAGAGCCTCGGGCGGCACCCATGGCCGTTGCCCAGGCAAATCCGAGGGAAGCCGAAGCCCCCGCCGCGCCCACAGCCCCTCCAGTGGTGCCTGCTGTCGCAGATTCCACCCCCTCAGCGCGTGAGGAACAGTCGGGCGCCTGAAACGGCTCTAACGGACAGGGACGCGGCGATCAGAGTATCGCCTCGTCCTCCCGGCGCAGGCTGACCTCGCGGGTGGCATGAAATTCCACCTCCGGCCAGCGTTCGGCGGTCAGTTGCAGATTGACTCTGGAGGGCGCCAAGTACGCCGGCAGGCCGCCGCCGTCCAGCGCGACATTGCCGCCCACCTGACGCATGAATTTCTCAAGCTCCCCCGCCTTGCGGCTCGTCACCCAGCGCGCCATCTGCGTCGAGACCGGTTCAAACACACAATCCACACCGTATTCATGCTTCAAGCGATAGGCGACCACGTCGAATTGCAGCACGCCGATGGCACCGAGGATCAAATCGTTGCCCTGCAGAAGCTTGAACACCTGGGCCGCTCCCTCCTCGCACAGCTCCGTCAGACCCTTGCCAAGTGCCTTGGCGCGCATCGGATCCACCGCACGCACACGGCGGAAAAGTTCGGGCGCGAAACTGGGAATGCCCTGGAAGTTGAGCTTCTCGCCTGCGGTGAAGGTATCGCCCAGCTGGATGGTGCCATGGTTGTGCAGGCCGATGATGTCGCCTGCGTACGCATCCTCCACCTGCTCACGTCCACGGGCGAAGAAGGTCAGCGCGTTGGAAATCTGGACATCCCGACCAAGCCGGACATGTCGCAAGCGCATGCCCGGTTCGAAGTGCCCCGAGCAGATGCGCAGGAAGGCGATGCGGTCCCGGTGCTGCGGATCCATGTTTGCCTGGATCTTGAACACAAATCCGCTGAAGCTGGATTCATCGGCCTTCACCATCCGCTCCGCTGTCGGTCTATCCAAGGGCGGTGGGGCAATTTTCACGAAATAGTCGAGCATTTCGCGGATGCCGAAGTTCTGCAGCGCCGAGCCGAAGAACACCGGAGTGACAGTGCCTGCCCGGTAGTCCTGCAGTGAAAACCCGGTGCCGGCTTCCGCCACCAGTTCGAGCTCTTCCTGACACTCGGCATAAATGTCGGCCAGCCGGGGATCCATCCTGGCCTGCTCGGGGGTCATGGATTCGGCCTCGGTCACCGCCGCATTGGCATCAACCTCACGGGCATAACGCACGATGCGCTGCTGCTCGAAGTGGAAGATGCCACCAAAATGCTGGCCTGAGCCCAATGGCCAGGTCACGGGTGCGCACTTGATCTTGAGTACATTCTCAATCTCATCGAGCAACTCGAGTGGCGGGCGGCTGTGCCGGTCAAGCTTGTTGATGAGCGTGACGATTGGCGTCTGGCGCATCCGGCAGATCTCGAGCAGCTTGATGGTGCGGTCCTCCACACCCTTGGCCGCATCGATAACCATCAGGGCGGAATCCACTGCTGTCAGCACGCGGTAGGTGTCTTCGGAGAAGTCTTCATGCCCGGGAGTATCGAGCAGGTTGATGACGCAATCGCCGTACTCAAACTGCATCACGGAAGAAGTCACGGAGATACCACGCTGGCGCTCAATCTCCATCCAGTCGGAGGTGGCGAAGCGTGCGTTCTTCCGCGCCTTCACGGTGCCAGCTGCATTGATCGCCCCACCGAACAGCAAGAGTTTCTCGGTGACCGTGGTCTTGCCGGCGTCGGGATGGGAAATGATGGCGAAGGTGCGGCGTCGCTGCACCGCCTGCTCCAGTGAACTCACAGGGGATAACTCTCAGTGCGACTCGAAGACGACGACGGCGGCCGCATATTCCTGCTCGTCGGTCAGGCTGATGTACATGTCGCGCACGCCAAGGCTGCTCGCCCGGGCGTTGGCGGCACCATGCAGGCGCAGGTGAGGCCTGCCGGAGGGTTCGTGCCAGACCTCGATTTGCCGCAGTGAAACACCTTGCCGGAAACCGGTGCCCAGCGCTTTGGAGGTGGCTTCCTTGGCCGCGAAGCGCATGGCCAGAAAACGTACCGGGTTGCGCGTGCCGGCAAAGGCTTCAAGCTCACCGGAAGCCAGTACGCGGCGGGCGAAGCGCGAGCCGTAGAGCTGGTATACGCGCTCGACGCGGCTGACCTGCGCAATATCGATCCCCAGTCCGCAGATCATGCGCGCGCCTCCAGAATCAAGTGCTTCATGCGTTTCACCGCCGCGGAAAACCCGCTGAACACCGCTTCGGCCACGATGGCATGCCCGATGTTCAACTCATGCATCTCCGGCAACGCGGCAATGGCCTGGACGTTGCCGTAGTGCAGACCATGACCCGCATTCACGCGCAGCCCGAGCGCACTTGCATGGCGGGCCGCGGCTGCGAGGCGCGCGAGTTCTGCCTTTCGGCTCATCGCATCCGGGGCATCCGCATAAACGCCTGTATGCAGCTCGACTGTCGGGGCCCCTGCCTGGAGGGCGGCTTCCAGCTGTGCAAAATCCGGTTCCACGAACAATGACACCTCGATGCCGACAGCTGCGAGCCGATCGCACGCTGCGCGGATGCGCGCAGCCTGGCCGCGCACATCGAGTCCGCCTTCGGTAGTGAGTTCCTCGCGGCGTTCCGGTACCAGGCAGCAGCAGGCAGGAATGTGGGCACAGGCGAACTCGACCATGGCGTCAGTGGCCGCCATCTCAAGGTTCAGCTTGATTCCGGGAAGTGCCAGCAACTCGAGCACGTCGCGGTCCTGGATGTGGCGACGGTCCTCGCGCAAGTGAACCGTGATCCCGTCTGCGCCGGCGGCAAGCGCAAGCTGCGAAGCAAGCACCGGATCCGGATAGGGTGTGTGCCGTTGTTGGCGCAGCGTGGCCACGTGATCGACGTTCACGCCAAGGAGTGGAAAGCCGGAGAGAATTTGCTGGGGATTCGGCATGGGATCAGCCTTGCATCCGGATCAGGCGGGAGGCGCGCGAGTGTAGCGGTTGGACGTCCATGGGCATAGCCAGCGCGGCGTCGTGCAAATCAGGATCGATCTTCAGCGACCAGCTCGAACAGGGCGCGCGCG
>Ga0315906_10003705_pt1 | contig 20149 bp, 13 predicted proteins | sample LakEriMetagenome_4_FD_203526 | JGI IMG/M metagenome (GOLD analysis project Ga0315906, IMG submission 203526) | Freshwater fungal communities from buoy surface, Lake Erie, Ohio, United States - Buoy 2 MA122 | ecosystem: Environmental > Aquatic > Freshwater > Lake > Lake biofilm | place: USA... | reverse complement strand
AACAGGCTGCTAAGCGACCCCAACGCTGAAAGTCAGTCAGGCCGTCTGGAGGCTGTGGAATCATATGGGGATGAATAGGGCTATCGTAGCTCGGCTCGATGAAGAGCGGGTCACCACCGCCCTTGAGAGAACGAGGATGAGAATCGTGAACCGAATCTGCTGGCCACGGCTTGCCACCATTCCGCTCCGACCACCACTTTCGAGCAACCTCACGGTTACGCTCGAAGAAATTGCGAGCTTGAGCAACCTCAGCCGGAGTTCGCATTTCTCCTGCGGGCAGTTCCTGTGTAACCCGACACGGCAACGTGGAATTAACCAAAGGCCGAACCTTTGGTGGGGCATCAACGCGTCGTAGCCATTCCTCAGGCACTAGCTCCCGCAGCTCGGGTTTCTCTGCCAGTCCCTTGCGGAGCGGTAGGATCGCAGTTTCGTCGCCGTCGGCGACGCGCTTCACGAGTGCGAGACACTCTTCCTTGGTCAGGTTGTGTACCCACGTCCCCGGTTCGCCGACGTGGGAGGTGTGGTCCTCCTCGACTTCGATGTTGTACGTCGTGAACGATTCGCCTGCGGCTGCGGTGTGGACTTCCACCGCCTCCACCTCCGCAATCGCTCCCGTCACTGTCACCACCCGACAGCCCGGTCGCAACTCCCGGGCTGGCACAAACCGTCGTTCGGACGCTTCGTAGAACGGATGGTTGCCGGTTGTTCCCAGCCTCTCCCGCCGACCGTCTGCCGTGACGATCGTCAGATGATACAGCTCGATCGGGTGCGTTTCAAAGAGATTCAGCACCCGCCGGGGCCGAGCGGGAAACTGCGTTGGGTCGCACGATTCTGGGCGTGAGAACACCCAGTCGCCGGACCTCGGCCAGATCCTGATCGGACTGAGAATTGTCAGCGGGCTGACCCAGCGGCAACTGGCCGAACGCCTCGAAGTGCACGAATCGCAAGTCTCCCGTGACGAACGGAACGACTACCACAGGGTCACAATCGACCGCGCAAACCGCATCATCAAGACCCTCGGCTTCGCGCTTCACTACACCGTCACACCCACAAAGCCTCGGCGAGCGTCCAAGCCCCGCCCCGTTCCCGCACGCAAACACTTTGTCGGCGGTGGCCGAATCCGGCCCGCAGCCGACGCGATGGGCGAGACGCCACCCAGCCCGGCCAGCCGCCAGCGCCACTAATCACGAGCTCCGATCGAGACCCCCTCAAGTCGGCAGAATGCTTCGACAGACTCCGAGCGACATTCGAAGCGCCGCAATCGCCCCCGCCCCTCAACCCGAATCATCCCGCTGATCCGCCGCGCCATGGACCGCGCTGCTGACCTGGAATTCTAGGAGTTTCTCGAAGCCAGTCAGAGAAGGCGAGTTGTCAAGATTGGTTGTCGTTGGAGCTTGCAATCTCGGATCACATGGGGATGAAGAAGCTGCCGAAACGCTCGGGGGAATGGCTGCAGGATATCATCCTGCGGCGACATGAGGTGCGGAGGACCCTGATGACGAGCAATCGTCCCTCGAGGACTGGTGGAAACTGATTTGAGACGCCCCATCGGGGACGGCGATCCTAAACCGCCTGCTAGAGAACTCGGAGGTGATCCAGATGACGGGCAAGAGCTACCGGCTCCGGGGTCCGCAGATGAGGGACCGGGAACTGAACAGCGCGAACAGGAAAACTCAAGCCGCCGCCCGCGGCGGGACGAACTGAAAACCAGCCAGAGGCGCCCCCGGGAATGGCGGTGCCGAGACAAGCCCAGACCCATCCAATCACCACACTTTTTCACAGCAATCCCCTGGCTGGTTTTGGGGCGCTCCTGGTTGGCCGGTTTTGAGGCGCCCACTGACACTGGCGCAGAAAAGTCTCCGAAACACATCCTTCCGCAGGACCCCGGTTGGGAAGCGGCACAAGCTTCTTCAGCGCATAGGCGTGGATGGCAGCCCAGGTGGCGATCCCCGTCGGGCCGCTCGCCCCAGCCAAGACGCCCAAGATGGCGATGACACTCGCGAGCGGATGTTTCCGGTTGACGGACGAGCGCGGATCCTCCAGCTTTGAGAACTGACAGAGGACCTCATCCATGACGATTCGTCGGGGGCTCATTGCAACTCTCACCGAGCGGACAAAAGAGCCCAACCACGCCAGCACTTCTAAGCCAGTTGCGCGCGAAGCGCCAATTACCCATCTTGTCTAATCATTCCAGACTGCGCGATGGTCGCGCGGAGGGATAACACGGGCCCTGTCACCGTCCGATGAAAGTTCCACTACTTGATTCCGCCAACTTCTTCAAGAATGAACCCAGCTTGCCGTCATGGTAGTCACCGATGCCGATGACATTGATTGGGATCGGAGTGAGACCGGACGCAATTTGTTGCCGCGAGGATTGTTCAAGATAGTCTAGGATCTGCTTCTGCAGCACTTCGGTGCTGGGCTGCGCTTTCCCCGTGCCCTCGACCGGAACGTCGGTCGCAGTTGGCTCGCCGTCTGTAAATAGTATGATCGTATCGACACTCGGGATCGCCAGCGCCGCCGTTAGCGCTGCCATGGTGTTGGTGCTTCCCCCCGGCTCCATCTGTCTCCATCGTGCTCGGAACTCCTCCAGGGTTACATCTGTCACTGGACGCAGCGCATCGTCAGACTCGGGATCAAGTTTCGTGCTAAAGGTTAAAAACGCCATTTCTTCGCACGGCAAAAGTGTAAGCCAGTTCTCGACCGTCATCCGAACAAAATCCCATCGGGAGGAACTTCCCGCCGTGCCCTTTTCTCCACGTGTACCGGGTTCGCGCTTCATGCTCTCTGATCGATCGACGATAAACACAACCCTGCGCATCTGCCCACCCAACGACCGCAGTCCGAGCAGCTCCTGTCGCAAGCCTTTTTCCTTTCCAATTCGATTCATCTCCTTTTCATTCATCGCCTCGATCTCTTCCGTCAATGCCGCATTGATAGCTGTAAGCCCTGTGATCTCGTCATTCGCATTCCCTATCTGCTCTAGAGTATGAGCGACGTTCCTCTGTAGTCCTTGATTCTCATTACTCAACTGCGCGTTCCGTTCCTTTAACCCCAACAGCGCAGCGACAAGCTGTCGGACAAATTCGTCGAGTCGGTCCCGGCGATTCGCGGGGGTCGCAACTTCTTCGGTGAGGCGCCAGTCAACCAGATTCCCGATCTCGCCCCGCCGCGTTAATAACCAATCAGTCATCGCCTTAAGCCATTCGGATAATGCCGCGTACTCGGTCGCTGAGTCATCAAGGTGGACTACTTCGATCACCTGTGCCTCGGCGTTCGAGCTACGTTCGGCCTTCGCCAACGCTACTGCAGTGGCGATCAATAGCACCACGACCACTCCGGTCAATTGCAAAATTGAGTCAAGGTTCGCAATCCATCCGACAGAATTCCGGTCACTTTCAAATCGCTCTAACGGCATGAGGACCTCACTTTTGTCTTCTAGGATATGTACGTCGAGGAGGGCGAGGTTCGCTTTGGCTGATTCAGTTGTCAATCATCGAATTTGGTGGACGCGGTTTCGGTTTTTGTCCCGACTGAGTCGCCACCGGTCCTTTGCGGCCGAAGGGCCACCAGACGAATCCTGACTTCGTCCTCCGGGCTCGCAGTTCACCCGGAAGTGTCAGCAACCGCTGGTCAAGACGCCGGAGGGCGTCGATCAGCCGATCCGACGACCCAGCCAGCGGGGCGAGCGATTCGAGCAACTTGCGAAGCTGTTGAGACGATTCGCTGAGTTCCGTAATCGTCGGACTTAGTGGATCAACGTTTTGCGCCAGTCCGCGGAGTATCTTGGTCGCGTCACGATGCGAGTCCGCCAACAATCGCACCATCGGCTCCAAACCTGTCCTGAGCGTATCAATGTATGTTAGCGATGATTCTGAAACTTCTGAAAAGACTTCGACGGCCGATCGCAGCTCCCCTGAGGCACTCTGCAACCCTCCGGCGTCGCGTCCCATCTGGTCGCACCTGCGTTGAAACTCCTTAAGCGAAAGAGTCGCCTGTCGCGACACCTCGGCCGACTGTGCCAGCGCCTGGCCCGAGTCAGCGACCAGCGATTTGTGCTGCTCGCAAATCGGTGCCAGGTCGTTTTCGACAAGATTTGCGAACACGGAGATCGCTCCTCCAAAACTCGTTTGCGACTGCTCCATGGAGGCTCCCGCACGTGCGAAGGCCTGCTGCGCCGCTGTCATCGCGGCTGTCGATTCGACGAGCGGTGTCTGAATCTGCGTTAGAGCCGAATGCAGGTTGCCCAAATCGTCGTGCAGCTCTCCATGGGCCGAACCCGACAATTGCATCATCTCCTGGACCCGGTCGCACGCCGCCCTCAATTGCGCACAACAGGCCGTCAATGTCTGACTGGCGGTCTCAAACGTCCCGATCTGGTCATTCAGCCGCGCCACCGAGTCGGCAGATGCTGCGATTGAACGCTCACAGTTTTCGGCGATTTTTAAAAATCGGTCGCCCAAGTGCGTTTCCGCCTCGGATACGAGTTGAGTCAAGCGTTTCGTGGAGCCGCGGGTCGCCGTGTCAAACGCTCTCGCGCTGGAGGAGACAACCCCCACCTGAGCGACGGCTGCCGCGAGTTCTTGAGTCAGCTCCTGACAACCAAAGACATTTTGCGCTGCCGATTCGACGAGCGCTTCCCAGCGTTTCGAGGCTTGGTCGCAGACATCCGCCAGAGAATTCATGGCCGAATCAAGAATCTGGCCATCTCCTGAGAATTGAGGGTTATGTGGATCAAGAGAGGGAAGCAGTACATCGTCCAACCACACATGAGCCGACCGACGCACCCGGTCGACGAACACCCCGGCCAATTGCATGACGAGCAGTTGGTGAAACAAGGCGATGACGACCCCGGCCCCCATGCCCAGCGACAGAGGTTGCAGGTACTCTCCAAGCAGCTTCACCAGCGGTGAGTCGCCATCCAGCGGTATTTTCATCGCGGCGAGCCGCCAAAATGCGATCGTTGTCAGCAGAACACCCACGAGCGGTCCCACAGATGAGAGTCGCTGTAGAAACACGTAACCCGCGTTGGTTTCGAGTTCCAGATCGAGCTCCGCCGCCGCTCGTTGCTGAAATTGCGCAGGATCCACCGCAGGGGACTCCCGAAGTCTCTGATGCAGCCAATAGAACCACGGGGGATCGCCAGTGAACGAGAGGGTGGCCGCAGTATCTCGTGGGGAGAACTGCTGTTGATCGCCCGGGGGATCGCCAGTCAGCGAGAGGGTGGCCGCAGTCGCGGCGCTTGAAGTCGCCATTTTCGCGAGATACTTCCGGCACGTCCGCCGCCAGCGAAGCAGTATCAGCGACTCCAAAGCTGCGACAGCTAGGGAGGTGAACACCACTAACTGCATGTGCGAAAAAATCATGACGGAATTCCCGGGATTCGGCGTTTGCGTTGGTGATGAATGTAACTCAGTCGCCAGGAGGGCACGTGTGGCGAGAGCCAGCGGCTCGGATCGGATTGGGAGGATGATGTTGCGCACCTCCGGGGACTCAAGTTCCGCGTGAGAGAATGAAATCGTACAGAGTGGAATTCATTGCGCGGAAGCCGGTTGATTCGGTCGAATCGCCACGATGCACCACCAATCGACTCAATCGTGCGTTGAATTGCGCTTCAAACTGTCTGGCGTGCGTTTTGGTGTTGACCGGCGGGCTCTCCAGGGCGGTATCGATCCAGGCGATCACCGGCGTGGGACAGCGGTTTTGAATTGTTGATCCAGAATTTCGATCGAGAAAACTGAGAAGGGGCGTGATCCGTTGAGTGCCCTGAACACCGTGGGACTGCGGAAGCGCATCGGGGAGACTCGCTACCAGTGCTACCACCGCGTCAACCGGCAGGCGGGGCGGCAACCCGGAATCGACGCAAATAGAAGTGGTTGGCAGGTGGAAGTGGAACACCTTGCGATCGAGGCGGGGACCGAAAATCCAAGTGAACCAGGGTCGGCCCGCAACCTGAGGGGGCAGGTTGTCATCCGCCGGCGCCTCAACACTCTGCACGATCTCACCCGGTGTCTCGGGGTCGCGGATCCAGGAATCAATCCAGCGGCTCCGGAGAGATTCCGAATCACTCCAGACGTGAACATGGAATTCGGGGAGGCCTCCGGTTCCGCACGGATCGCCGACCCGACAGTTCGGACACGACTTCGGGAGTTCACGATACGCGATGGTCCAGGCCATGGTCGGCAGTCGGCCGCTGCAAGCCTCCCGTTGGCAAGGGATGGAGGTCAGTCCGAGTGGGGAGGGTTGAGGGATCGATTGTGGCTGGTGGCAGGCGGGGCAAACGGGGAACCGGTGGGATCCGCAACCAGGACAGATCGCCTGATGCCGGCGCGACCGCCGATAGTGCGCGTTGAGAAATGGAGTCAACCAAATCACTCCCCAAGCGACACCGCCAGCGGCGAAGGATGCGATAGGGAGGAGCAAAGGCCATAGCCATAGACGGTTTTCAAGCCAAAACCGAATAATCACTGAGGTAGCTGTAGAAGCGATCTGTACCCCCGCCCAATTCGCCCCCAGGGAGAGCCAGCTAGAGGCGGCTTGCAGCCAACTCCAGAGCGCGAGTGACACGCCCCCTAAGATCAAGCCTACCGCCACCAGCGGACCAGAGGCGGAGTCGCGCTGTTCCTTCCAGAGGCCGATCCCAACGATCACGCAGAGAACAGTGGCGAGAACCGCAAGCCACGGGAGGATGTAAAGGCCAAACGCGACAAGATGCAATGCGAACCAGACGATACAGCCCGCCAGGAACGCGACAAGTGCCACAAGCGGGAGCGCCAGCGAGAGGGCAATCCCCACCGCGAAATTTCGCGTCTGCCAGGCAGGCTTCAGTGGGGGGATCGAATCAGGAGAACGAGACAGGAGCGGAACGCTCATCTGGATCCCCCGAAAAATGGGAAGTATTCCAACAGTCCCCAACCGTATAGTTTCTTCTGATTCCCCGGACGCATTTGTTTGTCAATCTCGGACTTGCACAATTGCTCAAAACTCTCGTGCCTCTCATCCGGTAGATTGGCGAGACAAGTCCGATAGGAATCATAAATCCGGTCCGCATTCTCCTGCGCCGTTCCACGACGACGCGAAGTGTCACACTGGAAACTCAAAGGAAATATTCGCCGTGCGATAAGACGGGCCGCCTCTTCAGCTCCTTTCACGGGATCCCGAAAAAGAGGAAACAATGTGGCGGCAACCGCTCGATAGTCTTGGTAAATGTGGCTTCCACCAAGTTCGACAAAATGTTCAATAACGTACGCATACCAATCAGCCTTACCCAGCAAGCGAAGAAGAGACGAGAATTTCAAGTCGAGATGGCTGATGCGCGGCTCGCAATCGGTTTTTTCCAAGTCCAGAAAACAACCCACAAACTCGTCACCGCGGTTCTCCCACCATTCCTTCAATCGCTTTCGAACAGCATCTTTATAGCTACTTTCTGAACGATCCAGGAACTCCGTCAAATCGCAATAGTCGGCTAACGTGACCGCCTTGCGTTTGAATACAATTTCCCTCAGGCGCAGTCTTAGCCCCAGTTCGGGGTCAGTAACGCGGGAGAGACGGTTGATCAACCCTAGTGACTCATTATGAGTTTGGAACCCCTCACCATCTCTCATCTCCTTCTCCAGAATCCAACGTCCGAAATCAACGAGCCCCTGCCTGGAGACGGAATCAGACTCGGAATCGGAATCGGACACTTTGCAGGCTATACCAACGAGGAGAAGTGACTTCTCGCGACTAGGGGGCTGAGGTAACTTCGCCGCCACTACGAGAACGCGGTCAAGAATCGGACGAATCGATGGGTGCGCAAGTGTGTTTTTCAGGAGTACTTGGAGTACACGATCGTCAAGGAGTAACTTCTCGTCCGCGTCCCGATGAATTTGATCGAGCAGCGTTGAGCCATGGCCCGGCGCAGCTGAAGTTGTCGCCCCTCCGCACGTCATTCCTTCCACGATGCTGCGAATGAGTTCCACAAAACCGTCGGTCTGCATGTCAGAAAGTGGTATAAGGTGGCCGTACCTTACGCACCTTTTGATCGCGATCCGTCGCACCGTCGAATTCTGGAGCAGGCATGCTCCACTCTGCACCTTCGATGAAAGTCGCGACAACAACTGCTCCAAAGACTCCAAGCTTTCTTGCGACTCATCCTCGTACCAGAGCTCGAGCAGCTCCAAGCACGCTTTATCCGGATACTCAAGCCAAGAAATCTGAATGTTATTGACAAAATTAAGAAGGTGTCTGGGCCACATTTCCTTAGCAGCCTCAATCAATCTGCGAAGAATTGGCTTGCTGTCATGCGACCAGCCCTTCAACGATTGTCGAATGTCCTCGTTGAAGCACGATACACCGCGAACTTCCAATAGCGGCATTAACCGACGAACCTTCTCAATCTCGCCAGCCCGGGCGGCCTCCAGCATAGCCTTGCCTGCCACCTCGGCGCGAGCCTTTACGAACGCCGTCGGAACGGCCGATTCGCTGTTGCTGACGTCTAAGTCGGTGCAAACGAACGTCAATGCCGGAAATGAGTCCATCTTGATGATCACCCAGACCTTGTCTGCGGACCGCCCGTCCAGTTCTTGCAGTGCGCCCGCAAGTATGCCCGGATTGTGACAGATCCACTCCGCTAAATCGCCACTGGATCTTAATTCGGTTTGGGAACCGGATAGATATCCCCGCAGCACCAGTCTCTGATCCTCGGGGCTTGAGATCGCCGGCAGCCGATCACGAGGGCACAATAAATCTGCACATTCATTCTCCGACGTTGTTGCGAGCCACTTATCGCGGTCCTGCTTCAACCGTTGATGCTGGCACCCTTCAGGCAACTCGAGCCATAACCGGCGCCGGATTGGGAACGCCGGCAGAGCGCCACCAGCCTCGTGCGACTCTGTCAGCTTCAGCATGAGGGTTTCGATTTGTACCGGCCAGGGGTTCCCTTCGTCACAATAGTCCCGCCAGACATTCAGATAAGCCTCAAAAGCTGGGATGTTTTCCTCGACGGCAGCGTTGCAAACGTACTGGGCGATCTTTCGCTCAACGTAGGCGCGATTGGATCCCTCAATTGAAGCGCGGCAAGTTTTCAAAAACTCCGCGTCCTCGCAGTTTTCGCAAACCAATTCGAGAATACGATCTATTGCTTGGGGAAGCTGCGGCACTATTCGTGCCAATTCCGGAAATTCCCAAAGCCGCTTAAAATCATTAATCGTATAGGTCGTGTATAGCCTGATCAAATCGGGGAGTTCCGCAAGGACATCGGGAGCTTTCACCGAGTTTTTGGCGGCGCATTCCACCACCTTATTCACCGCCGACCAGTCCCCGTCGGCGACGCGAGCGACAACCCATTGCACGTATTTGCGCACGGCGTCTGACAGTTGTTTTTCCAGCTTGTCCGCGTGGAGAAAGTTATGAACTTTAACTGGGTCGGATCGCAACTCTTTCAAAACCTCCTCTGGGAGCGTCACGATTCCAAAAGTTCCCACGTCGCGTTGTTCGAGCGTCGTAAAGGTCAAATCAATCAGGAGGTTCGGCGGCAACACACGGGTCAAGAACTGGATTCCTCGATTCAGTGAATCTCCAGTCGCGGGATAGAGAAGTCGCCGACGAGAATTGTGCGTTTCCGCTTCACTCAGCCAGAACCCGGTCAGCAGTTCAGCCAGCCTTCGTACGTCACCCGGGCTATTCAGCCAATTTGTGAGTTCGGCATCCGACAGTAGTTCACCGTCCGGCAGCTCGGCGACTTCGGGTAATCCCGGTTCTCCCTGCCAGGCAGCAAGCCAGAATGAGGAATTGGTGGCCGCAAGCAGTTTCGATATCGGTGTGTCTTCGGGAATGGAATACAGCGCATGGGAGAAGTAGTTTCCCTCCCGCCCGCCCTGCGCTCCCCCGACGTAGGCCGATCGAATCAGGTATCGTTCGCCGTTCGACTGTCGGCCGCTCGCCCACCGGATCGGTGGAACTTGATTCGGTCTCACCAGCTGCGCTGGATAAACACTCGCCTGTGTCACCTCAGGGGGGACATCGGCCCCGGTGCGACAGGAGGCGGCCAGGATGTTGAAACCGCTCTGTTTCGCGAATCCCTTGTCGTCGGGACAATTGGTGTAGTAGAGCTGCTGCACGAACACGACTCCAGTTTTGTGACTTCGACCGGACTGGGGATCCTGGATGGGCTACTGAGTGTTCGCTCGCAAGTACCCCAACCGATGCAACAGCCAGAACAACGGGTCAACAACGCGAATCGGGGCGTATTCATCGAGAAGCTGGACCTCCCCTTCAAGCCGTGGTTGCGAACCCAGTGCCGAGACCGCGGAGAAGAGGTGGTTGGGAAACCGCCGTTCGATTTTCCCCAACAATTTGCCGAAACCCCAGTCCCTGGCGTGGTCCAGCACCTCCGCGTGAAGTTGTTCGACGTCGTCGAGATCGAACCCCGATTCGTGATGACTTGGGAATGGAATTCGAGAGTCGGCGGGAAGGCTGGATCGCAGCGCATCGCACTTTGTAAAGACGAAGGCGGTTGGTTTGTTGATCACCTGATGAATTCCCAGTTGTTCCCGTTCAAATAGGCTGATCAGGTTGTCGAACACGTCGGACGACTTGGAATTCGGAGGCTGACCAACCGTCGCGCCCGCTTGTCCTTCGGCCGTCACTTGGCGCAGGCCTGGCAGCCGAAGCGGATCGGTAAGAAACATGATCGCATCGGCCTGCACCAGGTATCGATACCAGCGTCGCATGTTTTCTTGGTTTTCGAGATCTTCGCCGGCCGAATCGTACAGCACCAGCATGACGGATCGAAACGGCGCCGTCGACCACCCCCGGGATGCTCGGCGGGAAATCTGAAACCGGTAAATGAGCGGGGTACGCAATGCCGAATTGACCTTGCGGAGATCGGTCACGGGGACCGGTCGGCGGTTCTGGCCGTCGAGGTTGTCTCCCAGAATGTATCGCCCGAACCGTTCCTCCCATAGTTTTTGGGAGGTCTTTTTACGAACCGTGTCGGGGTCGAAGCTGTCTTCGGAAAGAAAATCGATTCCCGCCTCCTGCAGAACGTCGGAGTCGTTCAATTGATGGACCAGCGATGCGAAAAAGTTCGACTTCCCGGACCACCGGTCTCCGACGATGGCGATGAGTCGCGACTCCGCCTCACCCCTCGCCAGCGCGACGGGGAGTGGCAAATGACACTTGGGGCAGGCCCGATCGTTTTGCGACAATACTGAGTTGTCGAGGCGTAGTTTGCCCCAAAACGCGGGATCGGGCTTTTTTAGCGGTGGCAGAAGCGCTTCGGGCAGCCCCAGGAAATCCGCAAGCGCGGTGTCATTTTCAAATGGAGGGGGCTGGTCACCCGCATTTTCCAGGGGCCTCAAGGGAGCCGCGTACAACTGAAACCGCTCGAAGCAAAACGGACACAATGTCGACGTGAGCGGATTGGTCCAACCAGAGAGAATTTGCGTAATCCAAGTCGTGTTCATGATGCACTTCGTGTGGACTCAGGCAAAATGCAAGCCTTGGGGAGGGTTCGAAGCAAGCTCCAACCACGCGGAATCGCGCTCGTCGCGTGTGAACAATCGCCCTACCATCCTGGGCCCTTTGAACACATAATCGGGGAGATCAACAAGCAATGACTCGTCAGCCGGCAGCGCTAGTGGGTGAGGGAGATCCCACTGTTTCGAGGATTGCGTGAGTTCTCGAGGTGAATACCCCTTTTTCGCCGCCAGTACGAGTCGTGGGAGCTGCAATTCCCCAGCCCCCGGGGACCGCGACTTCAACTTCAATTTGCGCCGGTTCAGCACGTTCAGCACCAATTCGTAGTCGACTCGGTGGTGAACTGCTGGCCCCGTCCAGCGACATCCGGGCGCGGCACCGGTCGAACTCGCGCCCCCTCGGGACGGATCGCCGACCACGAAGACCGCCGCGTACAGCGTGCGACTTCCCATGCCTTCAAACTCCCACTTGTGACGCGCGACGCTTTCGAACGGAGGACGCCGGACGCGCCACACTTGAACCGCGTCGTCGCGCGAAGTCGGGTAACGGTCAAATCGAACCACAAGGTCGGCGGCGTTGACTCCGTCGGGCCAAGTCCAGGAACCGTGCAACCATCCCCTGCGAACCATCAGTCGCAACTCCTCGACCTCTGGTAGCTCACTCAGGGAGATGTGTGAACCGAACACCACGATCTGGTTTTCAACCCGGTTCACGAGTTGAAACCGCCGGCCGGCGACCGGTCGGCAGATTCGTGTGGGATTCTCGACCCCGAGCGAAGTTGCGTGGAATTGTTCAAGCCACTCGACGCCACGGACCGTTCCAATCGGGACCGCAGCATGCTGACCCAGCTCATACAGCACGGGTTCACCAAACGGAACGCCGTCCGTGGTCGTCGGGGGCCAGGAGATTATCCGATTGTCCCCTTCGGTGGCCACGGTCAATTCATACGGCACTGGAACGGGTTTTTCGCCAAACAGAGCGCGGCCTGCAGTCCAGCGCTCGGCCGGATCGGGATTGAGGCAACCGTTTAAAATGGACTTCCACGCGAGCGGCATTTTCGCATAGCCGGGGCCGGCGAACGGTCGATCGTTGGGCTTCACGCCAAGTTGTCGGCAGAGTAAAGCCGCGAATCGCGCCACATCATCTGCCGGCGTAGCGTCACTTCGCTCCAGTGGCGGAAGAAGCTTCCACGCCCTCGTTTGGTCACACCGGACGATCGAAGCGGGCTGCAACGCGCCGTGAACGAAACCTTGGTCATGCAACCTCAACAGAGAACAAAAGACTTGTTCATACAGCGTGTTAAGTTCGGGAGGGTCAAGTCGAGTCGAATCGAGTAACGATTGGGTCCACGGTTCCCCCACCGCCACCCACCAACCGTCCCAGGGCCCGCCAACAACCCGACCTGTCTGGTAGAGATCCCACAAATCGGACCCGCGCAGCAATGACAAGTTCTCCCACGCCGTGTTCCGGGAATCGGAACCGGGACGTACCAGAATCACATGACAATCCACAGCTCGAGCCGCTCCAGCCCGGGCCAGTTCGCTCGATTCGTCCCGCACGCGAAACGCACACACTCCCAGATCGAGGGTCTGGGGATCCTCCAGGCGCAAATACACAAATTCAGTCTCTTGCACGAGACAACGCAGCGTTTCACCTGTTCCTTGCTGATCTGATCGCATCGCCTTGCGAATTCCAAGATTTCGGGCGGGGATTGCCTAAGAACGGATTGTCGACCTGGATTTCGTTGATGTAGCTGGGCGAGGAGACTTTAGTATCGATGTGGAGTTCAAGGCGCGTCAACCTCCCACGTCAACAGATTCGGTCGCGGGAATCCAGCGCGCTGACAAACGGCCTCCCGATCGAATGTCGTTTTCAAAAAGGAATCGTGTTAGTGGACGGAGCACCAGCGTTTCAACCAGGGTCCTAACTTGCCGCCCTCCCATTTCGAGATTGCGGGGGTCACCTGACATCCGCCGGGAAATTCCCTGGGCGATTTCATCCCGCTGGATCTGAAGTTCGATTCCGTGGCGTTCGCGGGTGGACTCCACCAGGGCGTCGAGAAACTTGCGGGCGATCTGCTGGATGTATTCTGGGCGGAGGATGTCAAACACGAGGATGTTGTCTCCAAAGCGATTCAGCAACTCGGGCCTGCCCAAGCCTTCCGGCGCTGGGCGCGAAAAGAAATCACGAACCGCCTTCTGATAAGAGGCTCGGACCTCGTCATAATCGGGCAAACCGCGAGTCCGGCTCTCCTGCAGCCGTTCCATAAGCTGCGCTGATCCGATATTGCTGGTGAAGATGATCAGCGACTGCGAAAAGTCGGCGGTTTGACCCCGGGAATCTGTGAGGCGACCGTCTTCCAGAACCTGCAGGAATTTGTCCATGATGCGGGGATGCGCTTTTTCGACTTCATCAAACAGCAGCAGGCTGAACGGCCGTTCGAGAACCCGGTTCGTCAACTGCCCGCCATCTCCATAACCGACGAATCCCGGGGGGGATCCCGTCAGTTTTTCGCTGCTGTGTTCCATGGCGTACTCGGACATGTCGAACCGCGCGTACGCCGACTCGTCACTGAAAATCAATTCCGTCAGCCCCTTCGCCAGTTCGGTCTTCCCGACCCCCGTGGGACCTACGAAGAAAAAGACTCCCTTGGGTTTCGAACCCCGCGACGCCGGGGTCAACGTCAACCCGACGCGTGCCGAGATCAGCATCTGTTCGATCGCGTTGAGCGCGGGTTCCTGACCGATGACGCGCCGACGCAGTGTCTCTTGGGACGATTTGATCCGTGCATGGTACAATTGGTCCCACGGATTCTCTTTGGCCGAAAATCGATACCGGTCCACCAGTTTTCGGATTTGACTGACCGGTATTCGCTCTAGATGCGAGGTCCTCTGTAGCGCATGGAGATCGCGCGCCGTGAGTCCGTCGGTCAGGTCGGAGAACTCCCGGCACAATTCGATCGACCGATCATTCGTGAGTTCATGACCGTCGAAGAACCCTCGTCCGTGGGCTTGAAAAAACGCCACCCGCTCGTCCTGGCTCGGGCGGGTGACCGCCACCAGCGTTATCAGCGGATTCTCGTGATAAAGCCAGCGCGGAATCCCTTCAAGCTGGCTGGCGAGCAGGACCATCGCGTTGCGTCTGTGCGCCAGGGGTCCATGGCTGATCAAGGCCGCTTCTTCCAGGATCTTGCGAATCAAAATCACGAGCGGTAATTCGGGGGTTGACTGCCGCTGGGGATCGCTGACCAGGCGATCAGTGAAGTTGAGCGCGATCGCCGTCGGTTCCCGCGCCTGAGCAAGCAGCATGCGAATCATTCTCAATGCGCGATCCGGTGGTGGAGGAGGTTCGCGATTGACCCGACGCGCGGGGGGGACCGATTCGACGGGCCGACTGAACGGACTGAGTCCGGGACCGTTTTCGTTAACCTTTCGCGAACGTGCGACCGGCGTTGCTGGTCCTCCCGCGGACGAGGGGTTCGCGGGGGACGCGACCGGACCGGCGCTGGCCGGCGCATTCACCGCGGTTCGCACCGCCCCTTCAATGATTTGTTGCGCAATCGGCTGCATTGTCATCGGGTCGGCCCAGTCGAATCCGTCGACGACGTCGTACCGGCCAACTAGTGAAAAATGCTGATCTTGGAAATACTGGTCGAGGAATCGGCCGACAGTCCAATATTCGGACCCTTGAAAAACAAATTCATCAGACAGGTTGCCGTGCAAAATCACCTGACGACCACGCAACAACTGCTGATGCAGTTCCATGGCCCAGCGGGGTGCCGCTCCGGTGCTAAGATCCATGAAGGTTACTCCTTTGCGTCCGCTCCAAAGGGGCGTCCTTGGTTCGCTCGTCCGGAATCAGGAGCGCACTTCCCGTGTCGTCGGGAGGTGGTTGTCCCTCCCAGGTGATCTTTCCGGTCTTGATTCCCATGCTTCCCAGAACGGCGTGCAGCTCCAACAGTTGCCGCTCGGCCTCGTCGCAACTGTTCACAGGGCGACGCAGCCGGTCGTCATACCGCTCGTCTTTCGTGAACGCCCCTCCAACGTTGTATTCCAGTCGCCCGCTGGGTTCGACCGCGACATTGATTTTCCCAGGAACCTCCAACCCCAAATGACGCTCAGCCTGCAGGATGATCGCCGTGCTGGGGTTTCCCGGGACTTCTTCACCACTGTCGCAAACGAATCCCAAGTCGCGAAGTGCCTGTTCGATTCCCACCGCCAGTTGGCGTTGAATCGAAAACTGCGCCTCCAGTGGAGCGACAGCAGCGACCAATTCCGTGATGATCTTCGAAATTCCCTCAACACCTCTTACCGCGTCGCCAAAGCGTCCCGCTTCGAGCGAAGCCGAGGCACGGGCGACCTGCTCTGCCAACGCGCGGACGTCCGCGGCTTTCCAGCGGCAAACGACGGCGTCCTGCTCAATCGCGGCAACAGCGTCGCGAGCGACTGCCACACGCTCCGCCGCAGCGTCTCGCGCTCTTTGAAATTCGTCGTGTTGCGCGAGCGCCACTTCCCGATGTCTCGAGAGCAGCCGCGCCGCCTCTGACGCGTACCGCCGGCCCTCTTCAACATCCCGCCGGGAAAGCGCCTTGCCGGCAGCCGCCAAATGAACACCGACATTGTCCCGTCCCACCACGTCGAACCGCGAATTCGTCAGTTCGTGCAGCCCCTCAAGTTCCTCCTGAATATGAATGACCGTTGAATTCACATTGCGCAGTGCTTTCGCGACTCGCAGCTCATTCTCCAGGGATTCGCGATGAACCGTCACTAATGATCGCGCCCCTGTGAAATCCTCGCGTTCGATCGCCCGTGCGATCTCAACCAGGTCTCGTTCGACTTTCGCTCCGCGTTCCGTAAGCCATTTCCGCAGTTCGGCGTCGCCCCGAATCGCGGACCATTGCGTGGCGAGGTTGCGCTCTGCGTCAATCACTGAGTTCCGCGCCACGGTCCACTCCTGAACGGCGGCCGCGACGCGTTCAAGATACCGGCGCACCTGCTCGCGGCCTTCGGCGATCGCCGCGCTACCTCGTTCAAGTTCCCCTTCCTCGAGAGACTTCCGGATTTCGGTGAAGCGTCTAGAAATGTTGTCAAATTCAGCACCACCGAATTTTCGCGAGATCGACTCTTCCACCGAGTGAAACCGATCATTCAACTCTTCGAGTGCGGCTTCCTCGCGGGCGAGCGACGCCATGCGTTGTCTGGCGCGGGCCGTGATGGTCAGTTCGGACAATCGTTCCTCGATTCGAACCACTGCGGGGATGAGGGCGCGGGCGTCGGCCAGTTGTCGACACTTTTGCAGACGGCCGCGAGTCGGACCAAGCTCCGATCGGATTGGAGCAGTTTCCGCCTCGATCCAATGCGATTCAAACTCTAACGCGGCGCGGGTCAATTGTTCATCGACATTGTGCAGCCTCGTCAGTAGCGCGTGAATTCCCTCGGACGTGTTCTTCCCATGCTGAATCGCTTCACGCGCAGTGCGCTGCGCGTCCGCGACAGCGCTTTCCAACGAGTCCAGTCGGCCACCATCGCAGCTCCCTATCTGGGCGCGAAGTTGGGCGAACATCCCTTCGATTCGGGAAAGCTCGCCGGCTTCTGAAAACCCCGCCAATTCGGATTTTGCAAAGTCGATGAATTCGTGGCCGGCGCGCATGACAATTTGTTCGAGTGATCGGACGCGGTTGATTGCCGCAGTGGTGATCCGTTCCTGTTCACGAATCCTCAGATCGAGCGATTCGAGGACACTCGCAAGCTCGCGTGCGCGCGACTCAGTCATCCCCTCGCCCCTCAGAGCCGCGACAACCCCGTGAGTCGCGCTCTGGGCCTTGTTCGCGACGTCGATATCGGCAAACCGGGATCTGGGGTCGGCAAGCAAGGCGTCAATTCGCGACTGGAGGGCAGCGGCGGCGCGTCTGCAATCGGCCAGGAGTTGCGCCAGCCGCCGTTGCGCCGCTTCCCGCTCCCGCCGCGCTCGTTCCTCCGCTTCCTGCGCCCGTTGCTGCGCCTCGCGAATTAGTCTGGCGGCCGTGTCGACAAAGGAGGCGTGTGAACATTTTTCTCCACTCATGTCTCCACTCCAGTTCTGACCACGTTTCGATTTTCATCGAGAATCGCGTCCAAGGTGATCCCACGATCAGCCAATGCCGAACGAAATGCTTGTGGAAAACCCCGGGGTGGAATTCCCATCCAACCGACACCCGAGGCAGTGATTTCCAATTCGATTCTGGTGCCCCGATCGTGCATGCGGTTCGCCATTTCGCGGTATCGATTCGAAAGGAATAGAACCCGCTGGTTATCGGAGCCTCGCCAGATCAGGTCCGTGTGCCGCGTCGAAATGTACGGTCCGTCAATCAAAAGATCGAGTCGCGTCAGCAATTGCTGCTGGGCGGGAGTCCCCTTATCACGCAGCGTTTCGTAGTCAAATCCCGTGTATGCCGCAAACGACAAATCGCGTTTATTTCGGGTCGCGTCGATCAGGGCGACCAAGGCACCAGCCTGGGACATCGGCTCGCCTCCGGAAAATGTCACGCCCTGAATCTCTTCAAGCTCGCTGAGTTCATGCGAGAGGCTCTCTACGTCGAGTAACTCACCCCCATCAAACGGCAACGATTCGGGAACAACGCAACCTTTGCATCGGAACGGGCACCCTTGCACCCAAATCACGGCACGCACGCCCGGACCCAAAACCGTACAACGTGGGGAAAACCTAAAAATTCGAAGGAATTCCGTGGTCGCAGGCCATTCGCGCATCTTCCCAGACCCCCCAATGGCTTGACGTGAGCCGCGTCTCAATTCCAAATGCTTTACACTGGGATGAGGGTATCGACAGACGTGGAATTTGGCAAGCATTTTGTCGCTAACTGTCATTGCTGGAAGGACGAAAGGGGTCAGGTCTATTTGTTGCGCGCATGGGATGACCCAGCTTGGAGTACGGCGCTTCCGCCGTCGTCCCATGCGGCCAGGGCAAGCCCTCGAGCCGAGCAACCGCGCTCCCGCACAGATCGATCTCTCCCCGAGAACAGCGTTCGTCAACCCGACTCCGACCAATCGGTCCGACCGATTGACGAACAACTGCCAGGGCCGAGTCGTTTGTGTGCTGTAGCTGGCCGGTTTGGGGAACGCTCGGGTGTTGCTCAGGCGAACGGTCAGCGTCGGCTGGCTGGTGAACGCGTGGCGGGCGCGGTCGGCATGCGCATGGCTCATTTTGCCCCGTTTTTCGGTGATTTTTCTTTGTCGTGACTGGAGAGCCGCGTTGCGTTCCCACCGCGGGTGCTGTGGCCACGCGTCCACCATGTGGCTCACGCCACACGTTCGCCTGCCTTACGCCCGACATTGGGCTTTGCTTGGTGGGAAGATCGATGGCTTTTTGCGGTACGCCACTTGATGTTCCCCCACCCCCGGCCCCTCCCCCGCGACTATGCTGGTTGTGTTTGGCGGGGCGGGTGTCGCGGGAGAGGGGGGACGGGTGGGTCTCTTTGTTTGCACGTGAGTTGCTGTGATGCCGCGGTTGTTTTTTGGGTGTCCGGTTCCGCCCTTGGATTCCTTGCGGCGGTTGGCTGCTTCGTTGCGGGGGGTGCCTGGCCTGGGCCGGGTTGAGCCTGAGCCGAATTGGCATGTGACGGTCAAATTCCTGGGTCAGGTTCCCGACGAACGGGTTGCCTCCCTGATTGAGGTGGCTCGGCTGGTTGCTGCGGGGACTTCGGCCGCGTCTGTGCCTCTTGCCCGGGTGGGGGTCTTTCCCTCGCGCGAGCGGCCGCGGGTGTTCTGGGTTGGCTCCCCTGCCGCCGATGTGCTGGCGGAGCTGGCTGCGGGGTTGGAGGTGGCCTGTGCCGGGCTGGGTTGGCCGCGCGAAACTCGCCCCTTCGCCCCCCATGTGACCCTCCTCCGGCTGAGGCCCCCCGTCCCCGCTGAGTTCTGGGACCTGTGCGACGCTTGGTCCGCCACTCAGTTCGGCTGGCTCGATGTGCCGGAACTGTGGCTCTACGAATCGCAGCCCGATCGCCCCGGGGCTGGTTATCGCGTGCTGCAACGGTTTCCCCTGGCTCCGCCGTCATAAGACGCCTTCCGGCCGCCGGTTCCCCAAGTCGATGTTGCCCAAGTCGATGTTGCCCAAGTCGATGTTGCCCAAGTCGATGTTGCCCAAGTCGATGTTGCCCAAGTCGATGTTGCCCGGGCAGATGCACCGGGAGATGACGCCGGGGCGGAAGAGGCTGCTGAAGAAGGGGGCAGGGGCTGAAAACTTCCAGATGCGGTCCATTTCCTCGGGATTTTGCTGGGAACCCGAGTTGGGACCGATACAATCGGGGGGCCGACCCGGAGGTCGCTTGCGGCTGTGTCGGCTCGATTGGTGCGGGTTGGCTTGACCGGCTGGCTGGGCTGGCTGGGCCTGATTGTGACGATCTGGCTGAAGCGATCTCGCTGTGGCGATCTCGCTGTGGCGATCTCGCTGTGGCGACTTGTGCGTGGTGACTCGGGGTGGAGGGGATGGCGATGCACCGACGTGAACTGTTGCAGGTGGGGAGCCTGGGACTTGCGGGACTGGGGAGCGACCTGCTGGCTGGCCTGCAGCGGACGGTTCGGGGGGCCGAGGCTCCGCGGGCGAAGTCGTGTGTGTTTCTGTTTTTGTTTGGTGGCCCGTCGCAGATTGATTTGTGGGATCAGAAGCCGAAGGCTCCCGTGGAGATTCGCGGCGA
>Ga0315906_10003704_pt1 | contig 20151 bp, 19 predicted proteins | sample LakEriMetagenome_4_FD_203526 | JGI IMG/M metagenome (GOLD analysis project Ga0315906, IMG submission 203526) | Freshwater fungal communities from buoy surface, Lake Erie, Ohio, United States - Buoy 2 MA122 | ecosystem: Environmental > Aquatic > Freshwater > Lake > Lake biofilm | place: USA... | reverse complement strand
TAACTTCGACTACCAACCCACGAACCGTGCTTTCGCTGGTTTGCACCTGGGTGTATCTTACAAGTTCAGCAAGTAATCGACTGAACAACCAATAAACAAAAATCCCCTCCGTTTGGAGGGGATTTTTCATTTGCGTTCGATTTTAAATTACTTCTTCAAAACATTCGCCATGGTCTGACCAATCACTGCAGGTGAATCCACTACTGTGATGCCACACTCAGCCATGATTTTCATTTTGGCTGCCGCTGTATCATCTGCTCCACCAATAATTGCACCTGCGTGTCCCATACGGCGACCGGGAGGAGCTGTTTGGCCGGCAATGAAGCCAACCACGGGCTTGCGGTTGTTATCCTTGATCCAACGGGCGGCCTCCGCTTCAAGCGATCCACCAATCTCGCCAATCATGATGATGCCGTCTGTATCAGGGTCGTTCATGAATAATTGAACGGCCTCCAAAGTGGTGGTACCAATAATGGGATCCCCTCCAATTCCGATGGCTGTAGAAACACCCAATCCTGCTTTCACCACCTGGTCGGCAGCTTCATAGGTCAGGGTTCCCGATTTGGAAACAATGCCCACCCTACCCTGCTTGAAAACAAAACCGGGCATAATGCCTACCTTGGCTTCCCCAGGCGTGATCACACCAGGACAGTTTGGACCAACCAGTCGGGTATTGCGACCCTTGAGGTACTCCTTCACGGTGATCATATCCTTGGTAGGAATGCCTTCGGTGATACAAACCACCAAGCCAATACCTGCCTCAGCCGCTTCCATAATGGCATCGGCAGCAAATGCAGGAGGCACAAAAATGATGGAAACATTAGCACCCGCCTGCTTAACCGCATCGGCTACAGTATTGAAAACTGGCCTATCCAAGTGGTTGGTGCCTCCCTTACCAGGGGTAACACCACCAATGACGTTGGTGCCATATTCAATCATTTGGGTTGCATGGAAAGTACCCTCGTTGCCGGTGAAGCCTTGCACAACGATTCGGGAGTCTTTATTAACTAAAACAGACATAAGAGATTGATGATTTACGATTGAAGATTTACGATATAAGACTGTTGGTTGATGATTAACAAATGGACTTAAGTGAGTAAAGTCTATAATGTCAACATTTAAAATAACTGCGCAAAAGTACAAATTCAGAGGCATTGTGGATACAGAGGGTTAAATTTGCGGCTATGGAATCGCCTTTAACCAGATCTGAGCTCACCATTGCAGCCATAGCCACTCCTCCTGGAGTTGGAGCTATTGCTGTAATCCGGCTGTCGGGTAAGCATGCGTTTACTATCGGGGATAAGGTTTTTAGGGCATCCAAAGGCAGTTCCCTTGCGGGGATGGAGAGCCACAAGGCCGCTTTCGGCACCATACAAGACCAAGGCGAAGTTGTAGACGAGGTTCTTGCCCTGGTTTTGAAAAACCCAAGGTCATTTACAGGTGAAGACACCGTAGAATTTTCGTGCCATGGCTCAACCTACATACAACAGCGCATATTAGACTTACTGATCAAAAACGGAGCACGTAGCGCAGAGCCGGGTGAGTTTACCTTGCGGGCCTTCTTGAATGGCAAGATGGAATTGACCGAGGCGGAAGCCGTGGCTGATGTGATTGCTGCCGACTCGGCCGGCGCTCACCGATTAGCAATCCAGCAGTTGCGAGGCGGATTTGCATCAGAGATCCGAAACCTCCGTGAAAAGCTTATTGAATTTGCATCGCTGTTAGAGCTTGAGCTCGATTTCTCTGAAGAGGATGTGGAATTTGCCGATCGCACCAGATTGATCAAGTTGATTGATGAATCCGTGCACCGCTTGAATTCGCTTTCCGAATCATTCGCGTCAGGCAATGTCATCAAGGCAGGCATTCCAGTGGCCCTTGCGGGGAAGCCCAATACGGGTAAGTCGACGCTGCTCAATTTGATATTAAACGAAGAGCGTGCCATCGTTAGTGATATCGCCGGCACCACCCGTGATACCATTGAAGAGGAAATCGTATTGAATGGCATTAAATACCGTTTCATAGACACTGCGGGCATCCGACAGGCAACAGACGAGATAGAACGTATTGGTGTTGGCCGCAGTTATGATAAGATTCGGGAGGCATCGGTGATCATTTACCTTTTTGATCCTTCCGAAACTGCTCCCGATGAGCTTTTGGACATATTAAGTGAAATCAAAAAATCCAAAGCGGATACCAAACACCTACTGATACCGGTTGCTAATAAGTCGGATCGCTACAACATCGATTTCATGCAGGGCGAATACAAAAAGGTTCCCGATGTTATTTTCATATCCGCAAAGAACCACACGGGCATCAGCCAATTGATGGAATGTATCGCATCTTTTACTTTGGAGAACCTGACCGCGCAGAACCATACCATCCTCACCAACATCCGCCACAAGGAGTCGATCGACAAAACGTTAGCTGCTTTGCAAAACGCACGATTGGGACTTACCACCAACCTCGCCACTGACCTTGTCGCCATCGACATCCGCACCGCACTCATGCATCTTGGTGAGATCTCTGGGGCCATCACAACAGACGACCTATTGGGATCGATTTTCAGTAAGTTTTGCATCGGAAAGTGACCCTGTTGTTTCTCCAATCACCAAACACAATTGATGAAATTTTCAATGGGTGATTGAACAATGCGCAAAATACTTCCAAGTATTCAGTTCAGCACAAAAAAAATACATTCAGATAAAAAATATGGTATTGAGCTAGCAGTCTATTGTGAGCCTAGGACCTTAGCAGCTGAAAAGCATTGAAGCTATTTTGAAAAAAGGTATTTTCTTAAGAACTAAGTCAGGTTGAAAAAGGGGTTAAGTTCAATTTTCGAAAATTCGCTCACATCGTAGTAAATAATTTAATGAATCAATTAAATTAATCCTTGAGGCAACGGACAGACAACCCACATTCCTTGAGGTAGACGTATCTGTGAACACTGCCATTGAAATAATATAGGTGTAGATACCATGCTGTGCTTGTATAGTCCTCAGTCGAACTCCACCAGAGACCCTCGTAGCCAATGGGGCTGCCTAATCCCCTGTCGCCACGGCAGCCGCCCGGAAGACCTAAAAAGCCGATACTGTTGGTGCCGTTACCATTATCATACCATCCAATGGCACTTTTCATTTTTATGCCTGCAGCACTTTCTCCCCCTAAATAATCGGTTAGTGCTGTCCACTCTGAATCTGTGGGTATGTGGTAACCTTTTGGTGCTAGACCTCGTGAGTCGTTTACAGCATACCAATTGTATAACTTGCCGTACATAGATCCGTTGGCAGGGTCGTTATCATTATAACACCAAGCTGGCTGTTTGTTTTCTCCTGCTCGTCGCCATTCATCATCGGTTTTGGCATGTGGTATAGGGTCGCCATTCCTAAAGGTGGAAACATCCAAATTCTTGGTCATCCAAACTTGATCACCAATTTGAACTTCATTTTGATAAGAACCGCCCCCACAGGAGGTAAAAATCATTACAGTCAGTACAACAGCAAACAAAATTGAAACACCTTGTTTCATTTATCGGTTAATGTGAATTATAAATTTATATAAAAATCAAACAAATTAATCCTTGATGCAGCGAACGTAACTGCCACTTGTATAAAAGCTGTAACTCTGGAATAAATCGTCACAGCAGCTTTGAAGGATGCGGTGCCAAATAATATCACCAAGGTCCTCCATACCAAATACCGTAGTACTCCACCAGATAACTTCGAGACCAATTTTTTCAAACGTCCCAGCTGGTATACGGCTACCGCCCGGGAGAGCAGAGAAACCGCTACTATTGGTAGCATTCCCTTCATTTGACCAATCTTCTTTTGATTTCATTTTTCCACCAGCCACTTCTTCACCTCCCAGATAATCCGTCAATATGGTCCATTCTGCATTTGTAGGTATATGCCAACCTTTAGGGGCAAGTCCTCGCGGGTCGTTTACCGCATACCAATTGTATAGTTTACCAAACTTAGCCCCTTTGGAAGAGTCGTTATCGTAATAACACCAGGCAGGTTGCTCTTTTTCTCCTGCTGCTTCCCATTCCGCATCGGATTTGGCTTGTGGTATAGGGTCTCCATTCCGAAACTTGTCTACATTCAAGTTTTTTGTCATCCAAACCTGCGTACCTATGGTGACGTTTTGGCCTTGACCTGAGGTTGGGAACAACATTGCAGTCACTACAACTGCAACCAAAACTGAAAAAACTTGTTTCATTGTTGGGTTGGTTTGAATAACACATTATAACACAGGGATTCAAAACAAATAATGAACTTTCCTTTGAATTCTGTAACCTATTTGTTGACCTAAACCACAGTAAACCGAATATCAAAATCTAATACTTTTTGTATCGGGGAAATGATTTAACCAACACAATCAACTTTTATTTTCTTGTACCGAGTTTTAGTCTTGATTATGCTATTTTTTGAAAGCTTGTAGGATTGATATATTTGGTAGCAACTTGATGTCTTTTGATCGAAGTAATTATTATGAATCACCATTATTTCACCTTCACTTCCAATCCTTTCAAAACTATCGTAACCATCAATTTTTATAGCTGACAACTCTCCAGATGAGTGATTAAAAAACATATATTGTATGGAGAGGCATCCCGCCTGAGAAAAACACCCAGAGTTCAAAATCAACTCTCTTCTTTTTTTAACACCCACAACATCTGAAAAGTAAATTTCATATTTTCCATTTTCGCCAGTAGGCAGACCTAATTTAATGTTTAAATACTTATCATTTATTTGCAGTATAGCATCGAATTCTAATTCTGTTGCTCCTTCATGATGCTTGTTATCTTCAACAAACAACTTAACTACACGATACTCATTTTGATTAAAGATCGAATGATTAAGTTTATAAACACTTGTGGTTTTATTAAAATATTGATCTAATGGCTTTCCCAATTCATATGGCCATTCAGTAGGAAATTGTGCAAATAATGAATGGCAGAAAAAAACAAGAAACAAATAACAAAAAACAAACTTTTTATTGCGAAGCATATTTATAATGATTAACTTAATTCGATTACAAAGCTAATTTTTATCTATAAACCATAATCACCAAGCGGCTTAATCCTTGAGGCAACGCACCGAAAAGCCATTCTGCTTATAGTCGTAGTCTCGGCCCAATTTATTGTCGTCGTACCATAGGTCGCGGTACCAAGCTTCCGTATTAGAGTATTCGCTAGCACTCCACCAGCCTGCCTCGAGGCCAATCATGCCGCAACCCTCACTGTTTTTGCCTTTACCGCCTGGGAGACCTGAGAACCCGCTGCTGTTGTTTCCATTACCAGATCCACCTTCATATCCTTCTACTTCCCAACCCTCTTTTGATTTCATTTTATCACCGGCTGAGTCTCCCAAATAATCTGTCAGTATAGTCCATTCCGCATCCGTAGGTATATGCCATCCGATAGGAGCAAGACCGCGAGTATCATTTACAGCATACCAATTATACAATTTACCATACCTAGCCCCCTTGGATGGATCGTTTCCGCAATAACACCAAGCAGGTTGTTTGTTATCGCCTGCCTTTTTCCATTCTTCATCGGTTTTGGCCTGTGGTATTGGATCACCGTTCCTGAAGTTGGACACATCCAAATTCTTGGACATCCAAACCTGTGTGCCAATGGTTACGGTTTGGCCCTGACTTGAGATTGGATATACAAATACTGACAATATTATTGGCAGGAAATGATAAACTAATAATTTCATATATTGAATGATTTACATGTTTAGTATTATTAAAATAAAATAAATCAAACAGGAGTATACTTCCACTTATTTAAATGATGTTTGTTAATTAGGTTAAATTTAAAAATGAAAAGACAAGATATATTTAAAATATTATGAGGGATATAATCTTTTGAAATTAAGAAAAATAAAACTTAATCACACAACACTAAATTAATGAATAAAAAATGACATGTAGCATTAAATTAAAAAAATAAAAAATGTGTGTAATATTCTGATGCAATACTATTAAAAGAACAATTTAAATGTTCGATAATTATATTAAATTGTAAAAAAATACTTATTCAATTACCACACCAAAGATTCCTGTATAAAAGGATGTTTCATTTTCAAAACCACATGGCGTGGCATATCTATAAACAATGGCTAATTGATTTCTATCACGTGGATTTACAAAATAGCTATCTAATATCACCCTATTGCAACAGTCACTAAGATATTCCTCACTATAATTACATTCGATTTTGATGGAGTTTAGTATTTGGGGTGATTGATTATTTTTCCTTTGGATAAAATCAATTTTAGTTTTACCCTTTCTTAAAGAAAACTGATTGTTTTTGTATGAAAAAGCATTATCACTGATCTTAAAGTGGCTTTTAGAAAAATCAACTACTTTGGCAATACTGTATAAATGCTTTAATTTCAATTCAGTCCAATACATTTCATTCAACACAAAAAACTCTAAAGTATCAGCATTGGGATTCTCTTCCACTCCCATTGGATCAGGAAGATCAATACTATTGGAAACAACTGTTGTGTCTTCCGCAACATTATAAACAACCTGTTGAATATCACAAATATCACAAAGACAGCCACCAATTCCACTGTAGGATTCAATTAGTGAATAATAAAAGAAATCACCCGATTTACTCCATCCTACAGGGATTAAGATATCAGCATCTCCTCCATTACCGAAATATTTATCCTCAACATCAGGTTGATTAGAAAACAATTTATAAGGAAATGTATCAAAATAATAACTGATTCCACACGAACCATCATTATCGCTGATGGAAAAATGTTGATCAGATGGATCGGCATTTTGACCAAACAAAGCAGATGGAATCAGAAAAAATAAAAAAATCAAAATGTTTTGCATCATAATCTTATCAATCAAAAAATTAAAAAAATGATTTTAACAAAGGTGGTACAACAAAATACCAATTACGGAACCTTGGTTAAAGTGCCGCTATAGTTTGTATTGTTATAGGAGAAATCTACAGTAACCAAATTACCACCAAAAACTGCGTCACCACCAAGAAACATATTATTCCAATATCGGCCGGTTACTGTTACAGTAGAGCCAGCGCCTTGACCAGTTACAAGCGGCAAAAAAGTACAATGAATATTATAAAGATTACCTGTTCCAGCCTTTTCCACGATAAAAGTTGCGTCAGGTATAGATGCGTTAAATCCTCCAGCGGTTACAATATCACCCATGTAGGTACCTTCATTGATGGCCGATTGAGCGCCCGGAGGTAAATTTTGACTGTTTGATTTTTCGCATGAGTTGAAAATAAAAGCAACAAAAAATAGAATCAATATCTCAGCTTTTAAATAAAATTGCACATGTGTTCTCATTGGAATGGATTTAAGTTTCAGAAATATTCAGATCCTTAAAAATATAAATTAGTCTGAAATTAAAAAAATTAAATTAGTGTAAATGAGATATTGGACGTTCACTAAATTAACAAAACATAAATTTGATTATCAAACAGATACATTCTGATCTAAAGACTCAGTAATCAAGAAAAATGAACCACTGGATGTAACTTGAACAAAAACTAAGCGCAAAATTAAACCATCTAGATACACATGTATTCTTTCTAAATAATATCACAGATGATCAGCCTCAAAAACTTTAAGGTACTAAAAACGATTTAAATTTTAAATAATCATATTAGTTGATATAACCAACTACATTTAACCCCCAAAGCAATGCTAATAAAAACCACCACCAGTTGGCTCAACTGACGTTAAACGATATCCTGTTTTATAAGGGGTAAACATCAAACTTATAGCGGCACCTCCATCATAAAACAATGTATCACCCGTAAATTGATCAATCCGGTTGTAATCGCGGGAAACCGTTATAACAAAACCTCCATTTACAACATCTATATCATCTTGATAATTTGCTTTCAAACCCTTAAGACTTTTAATGAAATCTATATTGAAAACGCGATCAAATTGGTCGTTAAATTTGGCCATATACAACTCCTCATCATACAACAATCCGACCAATCCATACCACCCCTCCTCCGTTAAATATTGCTTCATCCTAGATTTCTGTTTATTGAGGATAATATTTATCACTTCATTGCGAATCCTCTTTAATTCAAATGTATCAACCATTTTTGCCGCAACCTTTTCTGATGAATCATCATCTATTGGTAGCAAAACAGAACTGGTGTCTACATGAATTTGAACATAACTAGGATCAACAGAAGTACCATTTTGATAAATTAAACCATTGGTATCATAAAAACATCCTGTGTAAGTTAGCAGAACAAAAATTACAAATAGATAATTGAACATATAAACTAATTTCAACTAAAGATACAATGCCCTATTACTTAACAAATGTATACAATCTTTAAGATTATAATAAAATAAATTTAAGTAACTAAGCCCAAATTAGCTGCACACAAAAGCCAACAATGGCTTGTAATATATTGACTTTAGCATACCAAGTAATAAGTGACCCTTCCCAATATACATATCCATGCAGCAAGAAATACAAAACACCATGGATGCATCCTTAACATATCGTCAGGTTTTACTGAAATCTCGGAAAGCAGCTATTACTCGATCGGCCTACATCCATGGTATTTGGATGCCACCACCATAGAATCGGAATTCCTAGAACTGAAATATGTAGCCATAAAACCTAATGTTTTAGCCATTGGCGAATGCGGTCTTGATAAGGTTTGCAAAACCGATTGGACATTGCAGGAAAATTGTTTCCGTATGCAGATTGAACTCGCCGAGCAGGTTCAAAAGCCCTTGATCATACATTGTGTGAAAGCATACCCAGAAGTGCTTGGCATACTCAAAAAACAAGTAAAAAAGGTTCCCGTGGTGTTCCATGGCTTCAATAAAAACAAGGAAATCGCATCAGAGATACTGCACCATGGATACCATCTATCATTTGGAAAGCACCTGTTCAATGAAAACACTTCACAAGTTTTTACAACTGTTCCTTTGGATAGATTATTTTTGGAGACGGATGCATCCGATATTCCCATCAAAGAAATTTATGAAAAAGCTTGCCGCATCTTGAATGTGTCCATCGAGAAACTACAAAATCAAATCGAGGCCAATACCATCGAAGTATTCGGCAAATCACTTACAGCATATGAATGACCTAGGTTGGCTATCGAGAACCAAATTGTTGATTGGGGAGGACTCCTTGGTTCAACTCACCACCAAGCATGTGATGGTAGTGGGTATGGGCGGTGTTGGCTCTTTTGCAGCAGAATTCATCGCACGCAGCGGTATCGGACAAATGACCATCATTGATGGCGATGTTGTGGATCCATCCAACCGCAACCGTCAACTGCCTGCCCTGGCTACCACGCACGGACAACCCAAAGTGCAAATCATGGCGGAGCGACTGAAAGCCATCAACCCAGAAATAAAATTGAATGTAGTGCAGTCGTTCGTGAATCCTGAAATGGTGAAGGAGCAACTGGAACACAAACCCGATTACATCATCGATGCAATCGACAGCATCACTCCGAAACTCACCTTCATTCATTCTGCGTACCAAAGCGGCATTCCCTTGGTAAGCAGCATGGGGGCTGGCGCCAAAGTGGATCCAACGCAATTGCGTGTGGTGGATATTTCCAAAACCTATAACTGTCCGTTCGCACAGCAAATCCGCAAAGGGCTACGCAAACTGGGAATCAAAAAAGGTATCAAAGCCGTATTCAGTCCTGAAGAACCCATCCGCGAAAGCTTGATGCTAACGGATGGCACCAACTTCAAAAAATCGGCCTACGGCACCATCTCCTACATGCCCGCCACATTTGGTGCGGTTACGGCATCGGTGGCGATACGGGATTTGATGCGAATTGGTGACCGGTGACCGGTGACCAGTGACCAGCTTTCCTCGTCGCAGGCGGGTGACCGGTGACCGGTGACCGGTAACCAGCTCCGCCCTGAGCCTGTCGAAGGGCCGAAGGGTGACAGGAGGCACAAAGAAATAGAACATGAATAGAACGGAGTGAGCGGATCAACACGGATTTAAGAATCGACAAAAAATTCCGCGTATATCAGCCAAATCCGATTAATCAGCGTTCCTGTTATGTAAACCGGAGGCCAACTTGCCTCGTAGCATGTTGTAGCATCATTTAATCACGAACGTCTCTAAGAGGCTCTTATCCCCTGCGAACGTATTCAAATCAATACGACCAGGAAAAGCATCGTGCTTAAAGCGATCTGTCATTTGCCAAAAGGTGTAGACACAACGTGGCTCCGACAAGTAATCACAAATCCAATAGTGATATTCACCTTTAAGTTCATTCTTAAGGTAACGCTTGTAAAAATTGCAAGTGGTATATATGATAGGTCGGTAGCCGGTTTCATTTTCTACGTGATTCAAAAACGCCTTTACATTTTTAACAATCCAATCCCGTTCCGGCATTTGATCATCCGCTTCGAAATCCAACACGGGCAGTAAATCGCCTTCCTTGATCTTGGCATGTTTCAAGAAATGGATGGCTTGTTTTTTACCATCAGTCCGATAGCTGAAAAAATGATAGGCACCAATGGGGACACCCAACTTATTAAATCCAGCGCGGTGACTGCGATATCGTGTATCGATATGCGATATGCCTTCAGTAGCTTTTAGAAACACAAAATGGGGTCGCAGGTCATCGAATCCGCTCCAGTCAATCCAATCTTGATGATGTGACAAATCAATACCCCATACTTCATCGGGCCCGGGACGATAATCCTTGAACTTGCCAAAATGGTCTTGATTCCGTTGGTTGAGCACAAACTCCACTACCCCACCAAAATAGTGCACCAGCATCTGTTTGGTAAGAACAGGATTCACTAAAAATCCTGCACCGAGTACAATCCCAACCAACATGATCAAGACCAGTACAAACAACAGTGCTCGCTTGATGATTCTCATGATAAATTCCAGTCGGAACCAGATAAAGTGTTCATACAGATTGCAATCAGGATAGCATCCTACGCAAGTAGTTCATTTGTCCAGTATGCCTGGATAAATGACAACTCAGTTGCATCAAAAAGAAACGAATAGTCCTACCGGAATGTTGTGGCGGTGGATCAGGCATTGGATGATCAAGCACTGCAGGATTCAATTGATCGAAGGCCTTCTCAATAGCAGAGATGGAATCGTCCATCAACTGAAGCAGCTCTGACTTCGTCAAATCCTTTCGATTGAACTCTCCATCGCGATCGCGCAAATACCCATCATGCGCCAAATTAGCTCCGATGAAGTGGCGCAAATTACCGGAAAGATGAAGTGCTATTGTGCCTACCGAGTTTGTGATACCTGGCATAACCTTCCACAAATTTGCCTCTGGCGTAGCATTCAACTCTTCTCTGACCACACGAATGTCACGCAGTATGATATACCGAATGTCGTTTAAGAAATCACTGTTCATGGGCAAGCTGTCAGATTGGCAAAACGATATTCCGGTCATCGCCCCAAATGTCCATCGACTTGGCATTGATGGCCTCAATGGACTCTTTGGAGAGCTTTGTTTCCCAGTCGTTGATGGTACCCGAACGGAAGAAAGTGTTGGGATTGAAATGGAAGCTACCTGGATTTTCAATGATGCTTTTTTTCATGGTATCGAACTCGGTGCATGAAACAATCATTCCCATTTGATCGGGAGTCAACTTCTTGTCTGGCACCAGGAATTCACTTAGCATTTTTGTGACCAGGTACTTTCGCTCCACCAAGTCCTCATAACGCAGCATCAATAATCGATTGGAAGCAATGCGACCATTGCAACGCTGCACCCATTTAAGCACGTGCTGATGATAATCTCCGAAATACAGGTTGCCATCCAAAAACATCTTCACAAATTCATCAATGGTGATGTCCTGTGGCATCTGCAGTAATGGGTGCGACTTATAAAAAAAGTATTGTGATACTGCGGCTCCTCGAGGATCACGGAAGACCATGATAAACCTTGTTTCGGGATGGATGTTACGAATGGGAAGGTCATTGTCTTCGCAGTGGGTATACCAAACACGGGGAAAACCCTCTGTTTTACTTCTAAAAGCTTCAAAATCCTCCACTCCATGCTGGGAAACCATCACTTCCGGCCAGGGAACAGTACTATGACCAATATCGCCTGTTGACATGGGATGATCTGCCGGATAATCGATGAGCTTCCGCAAAATTTCAACAACGAATTTCTTGGTCAGGTGGGTGCCTACCTTCTGATGTGTACAGATGATTACGTCATTGGCATCGGTATCCCATGAGTTCATGAGCCACTCCACCCATTTCGGATCAATGAAAGGTGGATAGATTCTACCTTGCCATTTCTTACAAATCAGGCCTTCGGGGATCAGCCGTTCAACCGGTTCGAGTACCTTGAATTTTGATTTTGGAGGTTGCTCAGACATGGGACATGTTTCACAGTCGGGCCACCAGCAGCCCGCATTCGGTGGCAATGATATGATTATTTATGCGGTTTTCAGTGAACCAATCCAAAAACGGTTGACATTCGGATTTACGATCGAGTACATTATCGGCTAAAATGACCGTTCCGGGTCCTACCAAATTCAACTCCACCAGGGATCGCATTTGGGGTAGGTATTGGTTCTTTTGCGCATCAAAAAAAACCAAATCATACCTTTTGGATAGTCGTGGAAACACCTCCAATGCATCTCCATGATGGACTTGAATAGGAACTCTGAGGCGATCCATGCGTTCTTGGGTGGTTTTAGCAACGGATTCATCAAAATCAATGGTGTCGAGCGTTTGACGATTGGAATCATCAAAGCCATCAACCAAATACAGGGCCGACAGGCCGTGGGCGGTCCCAATTTCCAATGTATGCTGGGGTGCCGATGATATGGAGAAAGCCTTCAATAAGGTTCCCGTGTCTTTGCGAACGGGGTTTCGCCATCCGTATCGGGATTTCCCATCAGAGTAGCTCTCCCCTTGTTTACTAATTGTTTCCAGTAATTCGATTTCCCTTTGGACCTCCACTTTATTCATACATCACAGTTTAGGCCTCCAAATTCCAGGAAATCGTTTTGGAATGATATGACTTTTGTCACATAGGGTTTGAAGAATATTTTCATTCAATCAAAAACCGGAACAACCACACCATCTTTTGATGGTATCCTTCGCACAGCCAATGTCCTGCCATTGAATTCTAAAATGATGGGGGTTTCATTGGGGCGAAAGACCATGTCGATGCCGGCCAGGAAAACTCCTTGCATGTTGAATAAACCGACGCCGTTCAAATCCGATTTGCCGTTTTTATTACCATCATAAAGAAACATGGCAATGGTGGTTCTGGATGGTTTAAAGAAATCTGTTCCGGTAAGTTTGGTTCCATCGATAGTGAGTGAGTCGCGTCCATTTAAAATAGCTTGAGAGGCCGAAAAAACCGCCAAAGCGGGACAGCTGTCGCTGGGTAATCCGGAAAACATCATGGTCAACATTCCGGAATTGGGGATCACCCGTAAATAGATGTTACTATTACTTTGCTTCACTTTTTCCCTGAAATAGTGGATTGGCTTGGCTGAAGAGTCGGCTCCGCGTGCAACGAACTCATAACTCGCGTTGAATATCGCTTTCATAGGTCCCCAGTTTCCAAGATGGTCAACCATGAATTGGCCATCGGGTTTTTTCCGCATGCGTTTTCCTGTTGTGACATCAACTTGAAAAACCTGAACACTTCCACCACGTAGGGGCGTGTTATCCCCTAGTGTTACCGCCTTTCCAGCCAGAACCACTTCCTGATCGGTATATACAGCATCAGAAATGAACAAATCCGCTTTGGTGATGAATTGGTACATGGCATTGAATGCAGCCATTCCAGTGGCCACTTCATAGTGGTCCTCCTTTTCGAGCTTTACATTGGCAGCCCCAGGAACATCGGCACCACCCTTTGCAACCAAATCGGCGGTTGAATATATGTTCATGGTTGGTATCTGGTGGTTATGTCCGGCGGTGGTGTCTTGGGCGAATCCACCAATAAGCACTACACCATTTACTTTATCTGTTCGTGCAGCATCTTTACAGTAGTTGTATACCAATCCCGAACCTGCCGAGTGACCTACCAAAAACACCTTTGAGCCACCGGCCAGAGCTCTGACGGAATCCACAAAAGCATCCAGTTCATTCAATGCATTGCCCCTGCCAAAGGACAGTGAGTTCCAATCGAAGAGATGCAACAGATTAGGATCATATCCATTGGCTTCAAACCTTGCGAGCTGGCCTGAATAGGTGTCACCTGATGCCAGCATTCCATGAATGAAGACAATTGGATTTCGAGGTGTTGCACCAGCATAAACGCAACCGATTGATGAAACAAAAATCAATATCAACCAAAACAGCTTTCGGAGATCGAGAATAGTCAACTTACCCATGTTATTGATTATAAAACTTTAACACCAAGATCGTCCTTTTTTCAATAATCTGGTATTAATTCCATTGAATTGAGCTAATTTCGTTCTATGTGTGGCAGATTTTCATTAACCCAGACCGAGTCGGACATTGAAGCTCGTTTTGGAGCCAAATTCTACTCCAACGATTTGGTTAAACGGTATAATGTTACTCCCAGCCAACTGGCATTGGTTATAACCGATGCCAAGCCCCAGGAGCTACAGCTTTTCAGATGGGGATTGATCCCATCCTGGGCCAAAGATGGATCCATAGGCAATAAAATGATCAACGCCAGAAGTGAAACATTAAGGGAAAAGCCATCATTCCGTACCTTGGTCCGTAAACGCAGATGCTTGGTTATTGCAGATGGATTTTACGAATGGCGGCCCCATGATCAGAAAAAGAAACAACCGGTTCGCATCACCTTGAGCAACAACGGTCTTTTTGCAATGGCCGGGCTATGGGATGAATGGAATGATCCCAATAGTGGAGAACTGGTTGACTCCTTCACCATCATTACCGCTCCGGCAAACGACCTGATAAGACCGGTACATGATCGAATGCCCGTCATCTTACATGCAAGTGACGAGCAAAAATGGTTGTCAGCTGCAACAATAGACCAAGACATCGATCGTTTGCTAGATAGTTATCCGTCGCACGAGATGGATTTGTATGATGTTTCCGAAAAGGTGAATTCGCCGTTAAACGATACGCCAGACCTGATATTACCCAAACAAAACCTATTTACATCATTATGAGAAGAAATCGCTTAATCCTCACTCTGTTTCTAATTGCTTTTCAATTGGCAAGTGCCTCCATTTTGGCCAAAGCGCAAGAATCGGAAAACGAAATCGACACCATGACACGTTGGCAGCATGTTAGACCCTATATGATGGAGGGCTGGGGTGTATCTACTGATCATTTTTACGAGGAAATCATGCCAGGAAAAAAAACAAAAACGATTGTGGTGGCTGTGATTGATGGTGGAATCGACACCTCCCACCCTGACCTTAGAAGCAACTTGTGGGTGAATGAGGATGAGATTCCATCTAACGGTAAGGATGACGACTCAAATGGTTACATAGATGACATATATGGTTGGAACTTCATAGGGGGACCCAATGGTGATATAGGTCCTGAAAACACTGAGGCCGTCAGGGTTTACAATAAGTTCAAGGATCGTTTCGCCAAGCTTGAAAAAAAAGATGTCAAAAAAGAGGACCGGGCTGATTTCGAATTGTACACCAAAGCCTCAGAGAAAATACTGAGTGAGCTGTTTGTTGCCGGATCAAGCCTGCCCACCTACGAAAAACTCAAAGGGCATTTGGATAAAATCCTATCCATTATGGGCGATGATGAATTTACAAGTGACGATTTAAGGGAGATTACCGACACGGATGAGGAATTCATTTCCACAATCAATGAAATCGCATACTACATGGATCTCGGAAACACCTTTGAAAATATTTATCAGGATATTTTGGAGGGTGTGAAGTATTTCAATGTGGCAACGAAATATCATTACAATCCAGAGTTCGATGCCCGACACATTGTGGGTGACGACCCGGAGGACCTGACCAATCGTTTTTACGGAAACAACAATGTCACCGGACCTGACTCAGAACACGGAACACATGTGGCTGGTATCATTGGCGCCATAAGGAGCAATAGTATTGGAATTGATGGCATCGCTTCCGATGTGCGCATCATGGCCTTGCGCGCAGTTCCCGACGGCGATGAACGAGATAAGGATGTGGCGAATGCGATACGCTATGCCGTTGACAATGGTGCAAAGATCATCAACATGAGCTTTGGAAAAGGGTTTTCACCCCATCAGCACTATGTTGATGAGGCAATCATTTATGCAACATCAAAGGGGGTGTTGATGGTTCATGCTGCAGGGAATGATGCTGAAAGCATCGATAAGAAACCGAATTTTCCAAACGTAAAAAACTTGACCAAAAACGGATTCATTCCTTGGATAGAAGTGGGCGCCAACGACATCTTAGGTCAAATGGCTGAATTTTCTAATTATGGTGCCAAATCCGTGGATATTCTCGCCCCTGGTGTCTACATCTATTCAACCATGCCGGGTGGAACCTATGATTATGAAAGCGGAACAAGTATGGCAGCGCCGGTTGTATCAGGCGTAGCAGCTCTTTTGTGGTCGGTTTATCCAGAGCTCACAGTAAAAGAACTCCATGCGGCGCTTATGGCTGGCGTGGTGGAGCCTATGAGCAAAGCAACTCAACCCGGCACCTCCAAACAATTACCCTACAAAAAAATGTGTAAGACCGGAGGAGTGGTTAATGTTTACAACTCGGCATTGATCATCGAAAAATTTGGCAAACAGTAATCATTGGGTGATGATCAGTGGTGCTATGGCAACACGATTGGAATACGAGATTTTGACTACGTAAAACCCTGGGTGGAAATACGCATCCGTTATTGGAAAGCTATTTATCCCATTTGAATGGCCGTAGTATTGCTCTTTAAAAGCAACCCTGCCGGTTGCATCTAGGAACTCTATACTCTTCATCTCATTCTTCGAGCTTGTTCCGATAGATAGGACTCCTCCTAATTGGATCGGGTTGGGATATAAATTCAATAAATCCTGGCTGGCTTCATTCTGTACGGAAGCCAGGGTGTCTAATACCAAAAACTGACCCATCATGCCACCATCCTCATGGGTCAGCATGTGGCAATGGTACATGTAGGGAACAACAGGGTCAGCATAATCATCAAAACGCGCTATGAACCGTACGACCCCACCCATTGGTGGTACCAATATCACATCCTTCCTACCTGCCAACTCCGGTGAAGGAGGAACACCATTGATATCCAAAACCCGGAAATGAACATCGTGTATATGGAACGGATGAGAAATACGGGTTTGGTTCGTCAGTTGCCAAATTTCTGTGGCACCAAGCATGACCGTATCGTTGATCATCATCATATCGTAAGGCATCATGTTAATCACAAATGGCCCGATCAGACTCCCTGTGGGACCCATAACTTGAGGCATGAATGTGAAGGTTCTGGTGTTGGTAGCAGCAGATGCAGGGATGGTTGTCAATGGTGGGAGAACAGTTGGAATAGTTAATACGCCATTGGGGTCGGGGGATCCTACATTCAAAAGCAGCAGGTTGAAGTTGCCACCATTCAGCGGATTTGAAGTGTAGTTGGTGATGATGTTTGGTCCCATGGCCTGGGGATTTGTTGCTCCATAAACCCCTGCAGGTATCTGCGAGCCATAATTCATGAGAAACACGGACTGTCCCTGCATGGCAGTGAAATCAACAAGTATTTCTGCGCGTTCTCCGGGCGAAAGAAGTAAGCGTGTGGTGGTATGCGGAGATGCAAGCAACCCGCCATCACTGGCAATCATGGTAAATGCCATGTTGTTCGAAAAACCAAAATTGAACGAGCGCTCCGTGGCGGCATTCAACAAGCGCAAGCGAATCACATTTGCCGATACATTCTTAAAAGGATTACTGGTACCGTTAACATATACATGGGTATCCAAGGCCGACTCCACAATGAATTGACGCTGGGAGTCGAAGGCGCGAGTCTGAACGGCTAAAGGAATATCATCCACACCATAGATTCGCGGCAAGGTCAGCGATGCTTCAACAGGATCACGAACAATGATGAAACCTGCTGCACCTTTAGTCACATGTTCAGCGGTTTTCATGTGCAAGTGCGGATGATACCAAAAGGTACCAGCCAAATCCTTCACCTCAAATGATGGAGACCAGGTGTCACCCGACAGAATATATACATGAGGACCCCCATCGGCTTGAGCGGGCACGTGCAAACCATGCCAATGTAAGGTGGTGGTATCGTTCAAATTGTTCTCGACGTTCATTTGAACCATATCCCCTTGGTTAAGGATAAGGGTTGGACCCAAATAGGAGCCATTGATTCCGATGGTGGAAGTGATAAATCCAGGGAAAATGACCCGGCTACTGTCTTGGATGTTCAACTGGAAAGATGTTCCTGAAAGCGTATCGGGTATGATCAGGGGATTTTGGCTGAATGATTTTGAAGCTGGCAAAACCATCAGTAGTAAAACAAGCAGGACAGAACTTATAAGATTAATATGTTTTATGTTCTGTGATAAAAGTATGTTCATGGCATCTTGATCTTTGATTCTGTAAAACTATGTTGTGAAAGGAAAGTGAGGTGTGACAACAGTCACATTATTCGCCCCGGTGAACCGAAATGTGTTAACCAAAAAACCAAATTGATCTTAGTGTTGCAAACTAAATAAATAGAAGGGGGCCTAGCACCCCCCACCCCGACTCAAAGATAATCGCCGGCGGCCAAAAACGGAAATTTCAATGGCCACTTAAACGTTTAATTTGAAATGCACTATTAGTCCAATGTGTTCAATAGATGATTTTCATGCTTTGGCTTTGCGTGGAGAGGGGTATTCTACGCGGACATGATAAATGCTCATGAGCATCTTTTTAAAAATCCTCTTGATGACCGTAATATCCCTGAAGGTGATGTCACAGTTCACAAATTGCTCCGCCTCGATTTGTCCGTCAATGATCTTGTCTACAAGATCATTAATGGCATCCGAAGAATGAACTGGCAAACTTCTGGATGCCGCCTCAACCGAATCAGCCATCATCAACACGGCGGTCTCTTTGGAGAATGGCAAAGGACCGGGATAACGGAAGGCCTCCTCATCGACAATCACCTCGGGGAAGTTCTTGAGGTACGACTGGTAAAAGTATTGCACCATGCTGGTGCCGTGGTGTGTACGGATAAAGTCTATGATTAGGTCTGGGAGCTTGTTCTTACGTGCAATTTCAATCCCACTCAAAACATGTCCAGTGATGATCGCAGCACTTTCCTCAAATGACAAATCATCATGCGGATTGATATTGGAGTTTTGATTTTCGATGAAATACATGGGTGAATCCATTTTACCAATATCGTGGTACAATGCCCCCGTACGAACCAACAATGCATTTCCGCCAATACTGTAAGTAGCGGCTTCCGCCAAGTTGGCCACCTGCATCGAATGCTGGAAGGTGCCTGGCGCTTTTATGGAAAGCTCTCGCAGCAGAGGCGAGTTGGTGTCGGAAAGCTCCATGAGAGAAACATCTGATGTGATACCAAAAAGCCGTTCAAAAACATAAATGAGCGGATATGAGAAAAGTGTCAGTAACACATTTCCAATAATCCAATACATATCAGTCAGTTGAATTGCTTGAATGCTGCCATCATAAAGCACGGTCAATGATGCATAACACAACAAGTACGCGAGCAGAACCAAACCAACCGAAATGAATAATTGGGCACGCCTCCGCAAATTGGTGACGCTGAAAATGGTGACCATGCCGGCAATGGTTTGCATGAAAACAAACTCGTATCCACCTGGTGCCACAAAGCCGAGCATGAGCACAGTAATGACATGAGTGAACAAAGCCAATCGGGTATCAAAAAACACCCTGATGATGATCGGTAGGATGCACATGGGAGCCAGATACGGGCTCAATGATTCGGCCTTCATGATTCCCGTGTAGACCACCACATGCAGAATGATCAACACCAAAATCAAGCTCACCTTGCGGTTGTCGGCGAAAATATCCTTTCGCAAAATCGACAAGAATAAAACGAGCATGGAAAGGGCTACAGCTACCAACACCATCTGACTTCCAAAAAGCCAACGGGCCGATGCGGGGTCAGGGTCCTTGAAATCAGCGGCGATTTTCAACGACTGAAGGACCAAATACTTCTCCTCCGTAATGGGTTGTCCTCTTG
>Ga0315906_10003698_pt1 | contig 20194 bp, 9 predicted proteins | sample LakEriMetagenome_4_FD_203526 | JGI IMG/M metagenome (GOLD analysis project Ga0315906, IMG submission 203526) | Freshwater fungal communities from buoy surface, Lake Erie, Ohio, United States - Buoy 2 MA122 | ecosystem: Environmental > Aquatic > Freshwater > Lake > Lake biofilm | place: USA: Lake... | reverse complement strand
TCGTTGTTGATCCAGAATCGGTACGGCGCACGAGGGGATGTCGAATCGCTGGCATCCAGCCGAACAGCCCCATCACGGTCAGCATCAACCGCGAGTCGGGGTGCCGGGGGCACACGCAGCGTCGCTGTCCGGGTGAACGTCGTGGAATCGGTGGCCCGCCCCTTTCCCAGAAGCGCCGGCGATCCATCGAGCACCACGAATCCCGGTGCACCGGAACGGACTGGGAGAACCTCCGCGTCGTAGGTTTGCGCCGTCGCCGTAGGCCGGTACTCCAACGGGGGCAAGAGCTGGATGGGATGGCTCGAGCCGGGTCTTACGAAGATGACCCGCTCGAGAAGTCCCGCGGTTCCAGATCCTGCTGTAGCCGTCTTCTCGTTCAACTCGATAGAGCCAACCCGCATCCCAGGGGCATGACACCGATAGCACCTGTCACCGCCCTCTCGGAACGCTCCTGCCGTGCGCAAGCGGATCGGGACCCAGTCCACACCCGCATCGATGCGCGACGCATCCTTCGTCGACGGATCCAGGCCAAAGAGCCCCTCCACGAAGTCATTGATCCCGTCGCCATCCCGATCTGCCAATTCGGGATCCGTGCCCCGCAGGAATTCCTCCCGATCCCCAAGCCCGTCCCGGTCGATATCCCCAACATGGTCGCTGGCCTCAAACGGATTCAGCCCTCGCGGGATTTCGAAATCATCCGGCAGGTGATCGCCATCCACATCCACAGGTGGTCTCGAAAGATCCGAGGAATCCGAGACCCGGACCGCGACATACGGACGCTGCTGACTCCCCCCCGTCAGACAGGCACCGGTCTGCATCTGGTCGAAGATCAGTGCGAGGTGCCGCGGCGGCGTGGAGGCCAGAGAATCCCTCTTTGGCGTGATTCCAATGGTGATCTCCCCACCGGGCATTCCTGGAACCCAGGACGGGATCGTTGCGAGGAGGCTTCCACCGTCCCCAGAGACCGCTGCGCCGGTGACGATGCAATCCGCAAGACTGAGGTCGCCCTTCGCCGTGAGTCGGACGGGTGTCCCCCCCGGAGTCGGACCCTGTGTCCGGAGTCGGACCGACCACGTCGCACCCTCGACCACATGCGATGCAGAGGCACCCAGCGTCACCACGTTCGCGGGATCCAGGAACCGGATGGGTTGGACGAGCGGCAGACTGCCGTTGGGATCGATGACCAGGGTCGCCGCCGGGACATCCGCGACAGGATGCACGGCCCTGAGCCCTACGGTCCGGGTCGAGACCCCACGGGGAAAGGTCAGGACCGAGCTGGATTGACCGTCGACCATCAACAGGTAGCTCCCACCCGCCCAAGCGGGGACATCCTTGAAGTCCTTCCAGACCGATTGCCAGCGACGCTTGCCGAGGACCTCGATGGGCACGGTCAGGGGCTGGCTCGTCCGGCCGAGCCGGGTCACTTCGATCAGGGCGGTCGCACCAACGCCCGGGGATGCCGCCGCAGCAAGGGTGCGTCCCAACAGACGGTTGGGTCCCGGATCCTCGATGCGGATCGTGGCCTCCGAGGCCCCGCCGATCTGGTAGTCGATCGATCCCGTCAGCACCAGGGTGACGGTCTCGAGTGGCTCCGCGTCCAGATCTGCATTCGGGGTCACCACGACCGACTCCTCGGAACGCCCTGCGGGGATCAGGACCTCACCGGGAAGTGCCGAGTAATCGGGCTTCGACTGCGTCGAGAAGGCCTGCGCGGTCCCTCCCACGCGGTAGAACACCCGCAGGGGTTCGGTCAGATCCCCGGTCCGCACAAACCGGAAAACCCCAGGATTCGGCGGATTTGCCCCCTCCACGGCCTCTGGATCCGAGGCGGTTACCGTCACGACACTCGGGATCGAGTTGAGGATGTGGACGCTCACGACGCCACCCAGTGGATCCACCCGGTAGGAGGGAGATCCTTCCGCGGTCAGGTTCACCTGGACCGGTCCACTCGTGAGCCCCGGATGGATCGGCACGATGGGGATGCGAAGGGTATTTTTCCCTGCTGGGATTTCATGGACCGGAGCGACGGCCTGGAAATCCCTTCCGGACGCAGCAGACCCGGAAACCCGTAATGACACCTTCAGGGGACTCTCGATTCGGCCTTCTCTCCGGATCTCAACCTCAGCCAGATCCGGGGCCTTCCAGAGACACCGTCGGGCAGTACCATCGATCACGGAGAGCCGAACCAAAGGTAGATCCGAATCCAGAACGGTGATCCGGGCACTTCCGACACCGATGGCATGGTCGGTCGATCGTTCCAAATGCAGACGGATCTCCTCGTCCAGCTCATCGACGCCATCGGCGATCGGCCAGACCGGGATCCGGATCTCAGCGGCCCCGGGAGGGAAGGTGGCCCGATTCGGAATCCAGCGGTAATCCCCCCCATTGGCCGCCGAGCCTCGAAGCTCCAAGAACACCTCCAACGCCTGATCCAGCGGTGGGGTCCGTCGAAGCACAAACCCACCCGATCCACTCCGTTCTGGAATGGCTGAGGCGGTGGCCACGACACTGACCGTGGAAAAGACACCCTCCGCCCCATGCCGGCCGATTCCCGAAGACGCCGACCAGACATCCGAAACCTCCACGCCCGCCATCATGGAATCCCAATCCCGGCCCGGGCCGGAACCGGTCGAATCCGTCTCATCCCCATTCGGATCCCGAGACGTTTCCGACGGCTCCTCGACCCGGTAGAAGCGAGTCGTACCGGGATTCTCCGTGGGGCCGATCCGGAACGGATTGTCCGGACCTCCAATCCGGCCGATCTCCCGCCACGGGCCTTCCAGGCTGGAGGCGCTGAACAGTCGCTCGGTGCTCCCTTCCCGACCGCCCTCGAGCCACAGGCGCTGGGACCCGGGATCCACCTTCAGGCGCGGCGGCCCGGACTGGGTCCGCTCGATTCGATGGGGGCGGATATCCGGGACTTCGGTCTGGGTGACGCGGGAACCCGGGGGTGACGCCTGGCCGCCGAGAAGGCAGGTCAGGGCGAGGGTTGCTAGGCGAGGTGAACAGGACAGTGGTTTCCAATGCATGCCTGCATCGGATCACTTCCCCGGGCAGGTCCACCATCGCCAGATCTAGTGAGGGACGCCGACTTGACGGCGTTGAGTCCCTCAACGGGCTCGAGCCCGATACCAGTCCCCACGGAGCCAGTCCGCGAGGATGCCGATCTTCTCCGCGTCGAGCTGGCCCGTCTCCGCAAACGCCGGCATGCGATCATTGCGCTTGCCGTAGAAGCGGGTGTGGGCGGGGTTGCTGATGATGGACACCAGCCACTCTCGGGATCCCCATCCGGTCAGATCCGGAGCGGTCGCATCCTCATCGGGTTTCCGGAACTGATGACAGTCGGTGCAATTGACCGAATCGCGGGCGAGGACCCGCCCCTCCTCGATCTGAAGCTTGTCGCGCTCGTCGAGCTCCGCCTGCGCCGGCAGTGCGGCCTCGGCACTCACCGCAAGGATGACCTTGGCCAGGTCGGCGCGCTTCGCATCGGAATACTTCGCCACCTTCTGTTGGACGAAGCGGACCATCTTGCCGTCCTTGAACTTCGTGCCGCCAAAGTAGTGGGCCGTCGCCACCTTCTCGGGGTTGAGGATTCCCGCCAGCCATTCGCGGGATCCGAAGCCCTTCAGATCCGGAGCGCTGGCCGCCTCCTGGACCGCGTTCCCAAGACCATCGTTCCCATCGAAACGGTGGCATCCGGCACAATGCTGCGAGAAGAGCCGGGGTCCCTGCGTGAGCGGATCCCGACGCAGGAGCAGGGCGGCCCCGCCCTCTGGAATGCCGGTCGGGGATTTGGCCAGCTCGACGGCGCGTTGAGAATCCCGATGGGCGCGCTCGACGGCTTTCCAATATTCCGGATCCCGAGCGTCCTGGAGCTTCGCCTCGAAGGTGAGGACCACTGCACCGAGGAGGATCGCCCCAAGGAAGAGGAGGTTGAACCGGTGCCCCAGCTTCCACTGGCCGAGCATCGGCATCAGGGCCATCACGCCCAGCACGAGTGACGGGATGATGATCGCGCCCCAGACCTCTGTGCCGCCCGGGAAGTATTTAAGGAACTGGAACAGGAACAGGAAGTACCACTCCGGCCGCGCCGCTGAGTAGGGCTCGCTCGGGTCCGCAGGCGCCGTCAGTTCCGCCCCACGGAAGTAGAGGGTGAGGGCCACCACGGTGAACACGACCGCCAGGGCGGCGACCGCATCCATGAGCACCTGATCGGGCCAGAATCGCGCGTCCGGCTTCCGAAAGGGTTTCTTGGCCGTGATGCCATGACGTCGGAACAACGCGATGTGTCCCACGACGAGCACCACGATCAGTCCGGGGAGGATGCCGGCATGCAGGGCGAAGAACCGGGTGAGGGTGAGATTCCCGTAGTCGGAGCCTCCCACGATCAGTCGTTCGATCTGGGAGCCGAACACCGGCGTGATGGCCGCGATGTTGGTCGCCACCTTCGTCGCCCAGTATCCCTTCTGATCCCACGGCAGGAGATATCCCGTCAGGGCCAGGCCCAGAGTGACCACGAGCAGGGCCAGACCGAACCAGAAGTTCACCTCGCGGGGCGCCTTGTAGGCGCCATCGATCACCACCTGCATCAGGTGGAGCGCCAGGAGCACCACCATGATCTGGGCGGTGTAGTGGTGGAGACCCCGGAGGAACCAGCCGCCCGCCATCTCATGTTGGATGTAGAAGACCGATTCCCAGGCAGACTTCGCACCCGGGCTGTAGGCAGCCCACAGGACAACCCCCGTTATGAACTGGATGGCCAGGCAGAAGGTCAGGGCACTGCCCCAGACGTAGCGCCATCGGGCACCACCCGGGATCTTCTCCATCAGGGCCTCCTGGGCCAGATGCCGGATCCCGGTCCTGGAATCCAGCCACTCCCACAATGCTTTCATGCCGTCGGAATCTTCTCCCGGTGCCCGGCCTGGAAGGTCTCGAACCGGACCCAGACCTCATTGCCTCGCACCTCGACCGCCAGGGTGTCCATCGGACGTGGGCTCGGGCTCCTGGGATCGTTGATGCTGCCATCCGAGAAGAACGAGCTGTTGTGGCAAGGACAGAAGAATTCGTTCTTCGCCGACCGGAACTCGACGAAGCAGCCCGCGTGGGGGCAGATCGACTGGAAGGCGGTCACATCCCCCTTGGCCGACCGGGACAGATAGATGGCACCCACGGGGACGTTGGGTGTCTTCGTCCAGGCATCCTGCTTGTCGGCGATGACGGTAAACTTGCGGGGTACCCCGTCGGCCGGGAGGGACTCGAGGCCGGTGATTCGGCTGAACGACGCCTTCCCATTGGCGCTGCCGGAGCGGAGCGGATCCGTCCAGACGACCAATCCAGAGACGATCGGGACCAGCGTGGCGGCTCCTCCCAGGGCCACGGCGGCCGCCTCTTTCACGAAGCATCGGCGCGGAAGTGCGTCAGGCGAGGTGTCGGACGACATTCTCCCGAACAAACACCAGCTTCATCAAAAGGGCGAGCCGGTATTTTTTGTGGGGAGGGCATGGTGAGGAACGGCGCTCCACGGGTTTCCCGGCACGTCTCTCGCAGGATCAGGACCCGGTCGAGGACGGGAGGATCGCCCCCAGTGAACTACCGTGTCTGAATGACAGCCCTGGTGACCTGAACAACCATGGGGGAGGGTCGTGGGGACCCATCCGGAAGCGGTGGTTGGTGTGGAGTGTCCTGAGGCGGTCGTGAGATCCTCCTTTCCAGCCGGCCTCCGAGAGGGCCAGAACCTCTCGAGCCGACACAGAGACATTTGCTGGATCCACAATCCACCGCCCCTGAGATGGGAGACGCCCGGAGACAACACGCGATCCCTTGCCCTCATGCGCCAGATCGAAGACCGCTTCACCTGGCGTGGGACTCCTGCGCGCTTCGCTGGAGTGGAATCGTGATCGGATGCCTTCTCTGGGGAGCGTCCGTGAGAGGTGCCGTTTCGTCCGAGGACGTCGTCCGGTTTGGACTTCCCCCGATATCGCAGCTTCAACCCAGTCCCGACGGGCATTGGATCGGAGCCATCGCCGGCGGAACGCCCTCGGGTTGGTTGGTCTGGAACCTCGAGATGCCCTCGGCCCCTCCCCGCCTCGTTCCCGGTTCCTTCTCAGGATTCCTCTGGGGAGGGACTGGATCGATCACTCTGCTGGACTCTTCCCTGACCAGGCTCGGCGGGTGGCATCTCCCGGATCCCCATTCCGATGGCGTCCCCTGGACCCTTTCCCCTTCCCTCCGCTGGGCCCGACCCCTGCGCCCCCATCCACCCAGATCGGACGGACTACTGCTCGAGGGTTTGGACAGTCGCTCGGTCCTACGCCCAACCGCCAACAGACCTCTGGACGTCTTCCGGGTGCCCTCCTCGGGAGGTCCTCCAGAACGGGTCGCCCGAAACCCGGGATCGATCGTCACCTGGATTGCCGATGCCTCAGGAGCCCTGCGGGCAGGCCTCGACGTCCAAGGAACCCAGCAGCGATTGGTGACCTTCCCCGGGGGAAGGATGGACCGGGGAGTGGTCCGGATGCGATTCGACCTGAAGCGGGATGCCGCCTTCGTGCTGGGAATCGCCGCAGATGGGTCCCGGCTCTGGTTCTCGGCCCGAGGGGACCAGAATACCCGGGGCGTCCATGAATTGGTCGTGGCCAATCCAGATCCGCCGCGCCGGATCTTCTCGGATTCCCGGTACGACTTCGACGGTCGGGGGGTAATCCACGGGAACAACCTGGTCGGCCTGGTGTCCGAACAGGATCGTCCCAAGACCCACTGGTTGGATCCGAGATGGACCCCCACCCCGGACTCCATGGGATTCCCGGTTGCTCTTCTGGGTGACGGTGACCGGGCGTTGTTCTGGAGACCCGAGGGTTCCGGCTTGGGGACAGCCTCGATTGTCACACGGCCCGACCTCTCCAAGAAGCCCCAACCGCTAAGCCCATTTGGAGGGACCCGACCTGCGGAACCCTTCCCAACCGAGGTCCTGCAGTGGACGGCTCGGGATGGCGTGTCCCTCGAGGGCTACCTATCCCTCCCCAGGGAAGGCACCTCCGGCGCCACGCCACTGGTCGTCCTCGTGCATGGCGGTCCCTGGGAACGGGATTACTCGATCAACCCTCCCGAGGCGGACTTCCTGAACGGGCGCGGATGGGCGGTCCTGCGGGTCAACTACCGTGGGTCCGACGGGTTCGGGGACCCATTCCAGCAACGCGGGGCCGGCCACTGGCGGGGGGCCGCACGGGATTTGATCGACGCCACCCGGGCGGTCCTGCAATCGGCTTCATTGGACTCCCAGCGAGTCACGATCTGCGGGAGCAGCTTCGGTGGTTTTCTCAGCGCCCTCACCCTGACTGAACCAGACTCCCCGTTCCGCGCAGCGGCCACCATCAATGGTCTCTTCGATGTCAACGCCTGGCTCGGGGATCGCCGCTCTTCACTGCTGCCTCGCGACCGGATCCGCGCACGCCACCGACTCCGTGGGTCCCGACAGCCGGACGTGGAGTCCATGCGGGTGGATGCAAAGCGGGTGTCGGCCCCACTCTGGATCGGTCACGCTTTGGACGACGACTGGGTTCCGCCCCAGCATTCGCGCCATTTCGAGGACTCACTGAGAAGGCATTCCAAAGTGTACGAATCCGTCTATTGGAGCGATGGAGGCCATCGGCTCGGAACGCCAGAGCAACGGGCTAGCCGTTGGGATCAGGCGGAACGCTTCCTGCGGCGAAAGACGTATCCTTGAGCCGACGGGAGATAAACTGCTGGGAAAGTCGCAGGAGGGCAGGTTCCTGTTGGGCTAAAAACCGGGCAGGCTTGTTTCGATCCCGTATGGCGCCAGCAAACCGGATTCTGAGCACTCTCAAGGCGGTGGAGAGAATCTGGGACGGTCCGAACCAGTAGATCCTCGAAGCGTCAGTTTTAGGGGTTGCCTCCGGGCGGTTGAGTCATGAAGAGCCGCTTGGTTTCCTGACTGATGAACGGGGAAATAAGACAATCACATCGTCTACCCAGTCTCGAATGCCTTCGACTCAAGGATCCAATTGCGGCTGGATCCTGAGGAAACGCCGGTCGCTGGACTCTGACAGCTGCTTGCGGTCGCGGATCACAAAGGCGCCCGGCCCATCGTCCAGGATCTCAACCTCTCCATCGGCCGATTTCCAACCGGCCAAGTCGTCCGAAACAAATACGTTCCACTGGACCGGGCGTTCAGGATGACGGGGCACACGGATCTCAAGATGTCTCGCTCCGCTGGAATCCTGGACCATGGGCTTAAGCCAAGCCTCCTTCGAGGGTTCGGTTCGGGTTAAGGGGGATCGTCCAAGGATGAACTCGACAACATTCGGGACACCGTCCTGATTGGCGTCATCCATTGGGCCGTCAGGTTCCTTGCTGGCCAATTCGACCTCCCGCCATTGGTTCCAACTGGTCCGAGGAGCGGAACCGGCTTGGACGTCCGAAGTGACGAGTTGGAGTTTGCTGGCGGTATTTTGGACGGATCCGAGAATGGTCCGATCGGCGTTCCGGGCTGACCAGACGCGGGGAACGGGGTTTGCTGGATTGGGCTTTGGCCAACGCCAGGATTCAGAGCGGAACAGGATCCATTCGCTTCGATTGGCCACGTTCCCAAAGCCCCAAACGAACATCGGATCCCCGGCTGCGATCCCACTCTCAAGTCCCGTGACGGTGGTGAGTGCTGTGAACCAGCGTGTGGTGGGATTGTAGCGGGTTCGCTGGATGGGAATCCAGTGAGCGGCCCAGTCGGAGGTGTTCTTCTGGGTGGGCTCGAAGCCCCTCGTGAAGGTCCCGAGCTCGAACTGCCACGATGCATCCAAGGGTTGCCCAGTGCTGGTCAGATGTTCCTGATTCGGAACGGAGCCCCAGCGGATCCGCTCGGCGCGTGCCTCCAGTGAAGGAAACCCCCATTGGAGAAGCAACGCGACGGCGACCCACCCGGGGCTGATCCGCGTTCGGACGCGGCCACGGGGGGTGTTTGCATTTGATCCGCCAGATCGGTTGTCGGTAGTTGGAAGGCGGTAAGGATGCTCAAGCGCCATGGTTGCAGGGAGCCGGAACGGGGCTCGTGATAGGGTTGTCGATATCTCGGGTCTCCGGCGCTGGGCTTGGCTTGGTCTGCCCCAAAGGCACCCATCCAATGAAGCGTCCGAGGAATTGGGATTTCGGGATTTATCCTGCGAACACGCCTCCCCGATCCAAGCCGGACTTGTTCACAATTTCTTCACTTCGCGGCCGCCTGACACATTTCAGCGGCTTGGACTCGGACTCGCGAGTTCGGTTAACTCGCCACATGCCGACCTTGGGGGATACAGCAACCCAACCTCCTGCAGATCTCGTTCTGCAGGTGGCTGATATCTTTTCGCCCACGGGGCTGTTTTCGCGGGCCCGGAACTTCGAGTTCCGCCCCCAGCAGCAGCAGATGGCGATGGCTGTGGCCCGGTGCCTTTCCGACAGACGCCACCTCCTGGTCGAGGCCGGGACTGGGGTCGGAAAGAGCTTCGGGTATCTTGTTCCGGCCATCCTCTACGCAGTCGCCCAGAAGAAGAAGGCGATCATCTGCACCCACACGATCAACCTCCAGGAGCAGCTCGTGGAGAAGGACCTGCCGCTACTCCAGAAGGTGCTGCCGGTCGACTTCAGCTTCGCGATGCTCAAGGGGCGATCCAACTACCTCTGTACCCGTCGGCTTCGGAAGGCCCGTCAGCAGTCTGCTTCACTGTTCACATCGTCGGAGCAGGTCGAACTCGACCGCTTATGGACCTGGTCCCAGGAGACCACGGATGGCTCCCTCACCGATCTCCCGGAGGCGCCTGATCCGAAGGTCTGGGAGAGCGTCTGCTCGGAACGGGGTCTCTGTGCCCCCAAGAAGTGCGGCTATGCCAGCGACCTGGCAGAGCACCAGCACGTCTGCTTCTTCCAGCGGGCCCGGCAGCGGATCCTATCGGCCGATGTCCTCGTCCTGAACCACACCCTGTTCTTCACGCTGCTGAACGGCATCGACGAGGACCGGCCGGGCGAAGGGCTCCTCTTCAAGAACGACTTCGTGATCTTCGATGAGGCCCACACCGTTGAGCAGGTCGCCGCGAGACACATCGGACTGAGTGTCGGCAGCGGGGCGGTGAAGTTCGCCCTCCACCGTCTCTACAATCCCAGGACCCAGAAGGGATTGCTCACAACGCTCCGCCAGGGTCCCGCAGTCCAGGAGGTGAACCTCGCCCTCGATCAGAGCGAGAGCTTCTTCGAGGAGGTCGAGAAAGCCTGCGAGTCCATCGCCGAGGCCAGTCAGCCCTCCAACCCCAGGGGGGATCGACGGGCGTGGAGCGAACTCCGGATCCGACGCCCCGAACTCGTCGCCAACACGCTTTCCCTCAACCTCACCCGACTCCGCGACCAGATCAGCACCCTGATCCAGGGCGTCGACGACAAGGAGACGGCCGAGGAACTCACCGAATGCAACGGCCGACTCCTCGAGATCCGTGACGCCCTGAAGTCGTTCCTCGACCAGGACGCCGAGGATCACGTGTATTGGGTCGAGCGCACCGGGAAGACCCAGCGCAACCTCTCCCTGAACGCGGCGCCGGTGGACGTCGCTGCGTACCTGAGGCAGAGGCTCTTCGGTTCCGAGACCAGCGTGATCCTCACCAGCGCCACGCTCGGGGTGAAATCCCTCCCGGGTTCAGTGGGGCCCGGGGACAAGACCCCCTGCACCACACTGAAGCTCGAGGTCCGCAACCCGGCCCTCGACTACGTCTCCCACCGGGTCGGCGGCGAGGAGGCGCTAAAGCTCCAGGTGGGTTCCCCGTTCGATTACGCCAACCAGATGCGGGTGCTCGTACCCCGTCACATGCCGGAACCGAAGGAACCGGGATACGAGGATGCCCTCGTCCGCTGGATCGAGCACTTCATCCGCCGGACCCATGGCAAGGCGTTCGTGCTCTTCACCAGCTTCCGCCTCATGCACCAGGTGGCAGAGCGGATGGAGGGCTTCTTCTCGGAGCTGGGTCTCGAGGTCTACGTCCAGGGCACCGGCATGCCGCGTTCCGTCATGCTCGAGAAGTTCCGCGAGAACGTCGATTCGGTGCTCTTCGGGACGGACTCCTTCTGGCAGGGCGTCGATGTGCCCGGGGAAGCGCTGAGCAATGTCATCATCACACGCCTTCCCTTCGCGGTTCCGGATCACCCGCTGATCGAGGCGCGGATCGAGCGGATCGAGGCCGCAGGTGGGAACTCCTTCGCCGACTTCAGCCTGCCCGAGGCGATCCTCAAGTTCCGACAAGGGGTTGGGCGACTGATCCGCACGGGAACCGACCAGGGGATCGTGGTGGTCCTGGACAACCGGGTCCTCGCCAAGCGCTACGGCAAGCAGTTCCTCGATGCCCTCCCGCAGTGCCCTTTGGAGATCGTCTAGGGGCGGTGGTGTCAGGTCCCAGAGAACCAGGGCGACAACCTCACTCGTGGAGCAGGCTCAGGAGGCGCCGAGCCTCCGGGAGGAGGAAGTGGAAATCGGTGAAGGGCTCGAAGCCGATGTCCTGCCAACGCACGCGGCCGTGGCCATCCACCAGGAAGACTCCGTGCAACGCCGTGCCCTCGAAATCATCGTGGGCATGCCATTGTTTGAAGGCGGCCAGCGTCGGATCCGACGCGAGCGGGAACGGCACTTTGCCATCCTTGCCTGCCTTCTCCCGCGTCTTCGCCAGGCCGTCCACGGTCTCGGTGCTGATGGCGAGGAGGTCGATCCCGGCCTTCTTCAACTCCCCGGTCCAGGGGGCCAGGAGACGGAGCTGTTCCACGCAATGGAGGCAGCCACCGCCGAGATAGAAGACCAGGAGGACCGGTCGACCCTGGAAGTCCTGCAGGCCGATGGGTTTTCCATCCGCACCGGTGACCTGCAGCGGAGGAGCCGGCTGTGGACTCCAACGGAACGACCCCAACGAATCGAGTGCCGGCCGGACACCGGAATCCGCCGGGTAGGACGGTGCTGGGCGCCAGTCTGGGGCGAATCCTGCAGCAGCGATCACCGGCGCCAGTCGTTTCAGGATCGGCAGGTGGGGATCCATCCACGGACTCAAGCTCCGCAGTGTCGCAAAGTGGGCCAGCGCCTCCTGGGTCTGACCCGCCTTCCAGTGGATTTCGGTCAGAACCGCCAGCGGATGCACCTGGTTGGTCCCACCCTCCACGGCTTCCCGTGCGAGCTTGAGGGCCTGGTTGGTGTTGCCGATCTGGAACCACATCGCCGCGAGACGTTCCTTGGACACTGATTTCAGCCCCTCCAACCGTTTCGGGAGGTCGTTGGTCTCACCGGCATCGAGATCGAGCCCCACCCGGAGTTCCTCGATGAAGTTCTCCAGGGTCTCCATCGACTCACTCGTCCGCTTCACGGCCTCGGACATCGCCGCCTCGATCTCCCCACGCCCTTTCTTGTCGGCCTTGGCCTTCGCCTCCGCGGCATCGACGTGTGCCTGACGCTCCTCACGCAGCAGGGTCATGGCCGCCTCGATCGACTGGATCTGCCCGGTGACGCCGTCACGGCTTCCCTTGCCCAGATGGGCCAGGCCCAGCAGCCGGGCCCTGCGACCGCGCTCCTCGGCCAGGACTGTCGGCTCAAGGATGGGGGTCCCGCCCAGCCGGAGGGCCTCGTCCCACAGCTCCCAGCGCAGCAGCGTCTCCATCAGACGCCGACGCCCCTGGAATGCAGTCCCTCGTTTCTCGTAGGGGATCCCATTGGTCTGCTTGTCGAGGGTGTTGAGGGCCGGGTGTCGAGGCATCTCGACCATGTTGGCCGCCAGTTCCGTGGCACGGTCCACCTGGCCGAGGTAGTTGTAGGTCTGGACCAACCACTCGCTGTTGTGTGCGTAGTTGTGGATCTGGTCGGGCAGGAGCCGGTCGGCCATCAACTGGCTGTTGTCCAAGCGGACCGAAGCCTCCTGTTGCCAGGCCATGTCCGGGTAGCGCTTGAGCTTGTTGAAGGTGTGACCCGCCATGTGCCACTGGTGGGCCACTCCCGGGGAACTTTGTCCAGACTTCGAGGCCGATGGGACGGCCCGGATCGCCGACTCATCCTTCTCCCCGTCCCAGAGGTGGATCCGGTAGTGGTGTGCCGGGTGCATCGGCTGCTGTGCGAAGATCTCCTTGAGCAGGGACTCCACCGCCTGGGCGCTTCCGATCGGCCAGCCCTTGTAGCTGCTGTCCCAAATGTGGAACACGAGGAAGGCCTTGGCCTCCACGTCGTCGGGAAACTCGAAGAGGATGTTCTCGAGGGCCCGGGTATAGTCACGGCGGCGATCCTTCTCGTCGCGCTTCGGATCCTTGTGGAACTCGGCCAGGGACCCGATCCAGAGCTTCTCTCGGCGGCTGACCGGGCCCTTCCGACGGTCGGCCTCCGCGATGAATCCAGCGGCCCGGGTCGCGTTGTTGGCATTGGCCATGGCCATCCCCCAGTAGGCCATGGCGCAGTTGGTGTCGTGGAACGCCGATTCCCGGAAGGACCGTTCCGCCTCCAGATACCAGAAGCCATGCAACTGCCCGACGCCCTGCAGGAAATAGGTCCGGGCCAGCGCATTGGTCGTGGTGATGTCGAACCGGATCTCCGGCATCCCCGACATCAGACGAGCCCTTTGACGTGGTCCCTCGTTGAAGACCTGACCGTGCATGGAATGACCAGGATCAATGGTCTTGGCGTCATCCGGCTTGGCTGCGGGACCTTCGGCTGCGTTCAAACCGCCGAAAAAAACACTCCACATCAGGAGGATGGTCGCTCCGAGCGCCTGTCGCCAGGATGCCGATCGACGGAAGGAGGGCGAAGAGAGCGGGTGGCGAGGCAGACTCGCCGGGAAGAACGACAGGGGCTCAGGTGGGCGGGAACTCATACGGTCGGCAGGGTGCTGAGATACTCCCCAGAAAGGATCAAGACCAGTCTACAGACCCGATCAGGTGATTGGGCTGAGGTCGGGGACACCGGTCTGGGCACAGTTGGGAATCGGGGCTAGCGTCGGCCCGTGGAGGGTATCGGCAAATCGCTGATCATGGTCGGACTCGTGTTGGTCATCCTCGGTGGCTTGCTATGGTGGACTGGAAGCCGCACAGGCGTCCCTTTCGCCCCGCAACCGGGGGATCTCGTGATCCGGCGCGGCAACTCCACACTGTACCTCCCCTGGGTGAGCTGCCTCGTCCTCAGCCTCTTCCTGTCTCTCCTGGTACGCCTCCTCAACCGATGAATCCAGCCACCGAGCTTGTCGTGACCTGTCCCCAGTGCCGCAATCGCGGGAAATGGTTCGGGACCCGATGGGGTCCCTTCTGCAGCGAGCGCTGCAAGCTGGTCGACCTCGGGACGTGGTTCAACGAGGAGCAGCGGATCTCACGGGACCTGCGTCCTGGGGATTTCGGGGAGTTCGAGGATCTGCCGCCCGGCATGCATCTGGACAAGCCCGAGTGATCGAAGGGGATGGTGCGAATCGACACGGAGGTGCGCTCTGGATGACCCTCAACCCCGTGGATGTCGATGCCATCATCGTAGGCGGAGGCGCCGCCGGTCTGTTCTGTGCCCGGACGGCGGGGTTGCGGGGGAGAACCGTCGTCGTCCTGGAACACAATGCGCGGCTGGGGAACAAGATCCTCATCTCCGGTGGGGGCCGCTGCAATTTCACGAACATCGGCGCCACCGCAGCCAACTACGTCACCTCGGGCAGCCCCAACTTCGTCAAATCCGCCCTCGCACGGTTCACTCCTGCCGAGTTCCTCGCCCTCGTGGAACGGCATGGTATCCAATGGCATGAGAAGAAGCTCGGGCAGCTCTTCTGCGACCAGAGCTCCAAGCAGATCCTGCAGCTCCTCGAGGACGAATGTGCGACGGCCGGGGTCCCGATCCGTCTCAACTGCCGGATCCATTCGGTGCATCGACATGAGATGGCGGAAGCAACGGATGGGGCACCGACCTGGACCCTCGGGACGAACCTTGGGGAATTCCGGTCCACCTCGCTCGTGATTGCCAGCGGGGGGCTCTCGTTCCCGAAGCTTGGCACCACACCGTTTGGCTACGAGGTCGCCCGCCAGTTTGGGCTCCGGGTGGTCGAGACCCGTCCCGGACTTGTCCCGCTGACCTGGACCCCGGCGGATCTCGAGGCGTTTGGCCCCCTCAGCGGCTTGGCGGTGGACTCCTCGGTGGCGCTCCGCGGCGAGGGGCCTCGATTCCGGGAGAACGTCCTGTTCACCCATCGGGGCCTGAGTGGTCCGGCCATCCTCCAGATCTCCAACCATCGTCGCCCGGACGACCCGATCCGGATCAATCTCATCCCCGACTCCCCGGCACTGCCACTTCTCGAATCCGAACGCCGAACCGGGCGGGACCTGAAGGCATTCCTGAGGGGCCGTCTTCCAGAACGCCTCGCCACGGCCTGGATCCAGCGTCACGGGACTCCACGTCCCCTGGCCCAGGTCTCCCAGAGGGACCTCGAGGCCATGGCGCGGGCGCTTGAGGCCTGGGAGATCCAGCCGGCCGGCGACGAGGGCTACTCCAAGGCCGAAGTGACACTTGGTGGGGTCGACACGGCAGAACTCTCCTCAAAGACGCTCGAGAGCCGGAAGGTTCCCGGCCTCCACTTCATCGGAGAGGTGGTTGATGTCACCGGATGGCTGGGGGGCTACAATTTCCAGTGGGCGTGGTCGAGCGGCCACGCAGCGGGAACTGCCATCTGACGCCAGGCCAGGCCGAGGGTCCAAGAACCCCAGCTGATGGGATGGATGTGTCCGGCCTCAGGGTTTCGGAATCACGCGGTAGAAGCGCAGCTCGGAGTCCACGGCGCCCAGCGGCACTACAGTCCCGGAGATGGAGGGGGTCACGTCCGCGCTTGGCTTCCAGTTCTGCAGGTCGGAGGAGGTCTGGATCTGGAACGTGCAGGAGCCGGAACCCGCGACCACCAATTCCAAGGCCCCCGCTAGGGTGACCCGGGCTGCGACTCGCGCAATCTGGGAGGCACAATCCGAGGTTCCCACCGAGAACACCTGCTCCGCGACCGGCTGGGCGGCGTAGTAGGGATTGAACCGGATGGCCATGTGGTTGGTGAGGAAGCCGGTCTGCATGGGCACCAGATCGTAGACCAGGCGGAAGACCACCGGATCCTTCGTCCGCGCGAACCGGGTCAGCACCCCGTCGGAGGTCCGCTCCATGCGGACCAGATTGGTCGCGTTGGAGGGCTCGACGGATTCGACCTGGAATCCAACCACCTCGAATCCGCTCGAGATGAGGTTGCTGAACAGGATCGCCCCTCGGTCACAGCCTCCCACCTGGATGACATCGGTCGCGACCCGGACGACCTGCCCAACCCCAATGCTGCTGGGGATCCGGTCTGTGGTGACCTCCAGTCCGAGCGAATCGCAATCCCCAAGCCGCATGAGCCACGACGCCGCGTTGAGGAACAACGCCCGGCGCTCAGCCAGGGAGTCCCATTCGGAACCCACCGCCACCAGGAAGTCCTGGGATACCACGCGGGAATCTCCGAGATCCGGGTCGGCCACCCTCGGTCCCGACATCATCACTGGACGCCCCTCCCGCTCGAGGACGACATCCAGCTCCTCCTCGAGGAGGACAGTCGCCTCGGTTGGGTTTGGATAGCTGAAGCCAGAGACGGTCCCGTACTCGGTGCCGAATCGGGGTCGATCCCGGTCGGGGTCGAGGAAGCCAATGGGCCCGGTGGAGGTCTTGCTGGCGATGGGTGCGATCTGGGTCAAGGCCTGCCAGAGGGAAGCCGCCTCGGTCAATCGTACTGAGTTGGCTGCAAGGTGCTCGCCGATCAGGTACAGCGGGATCCCCATGGAGCGGAGCTGCACCAGCAACTGCACCTCCTTGTCCGTGGGAGCATTCTCGAGGGCACCCAGATCGTCCCAGAGGACGAGCTTGAAGTGGCGGAGGATCTCCGGGCGCAGCGTGTCCGGCGTGGTGATGCGGAGGTTGGGGGACCGGAATGCGAAGGGACCGTCCGGGATGCCAAGATCGATCAGGTAGTTGAGGACCACATCGGTCTCCACGTCACTGGCCCTGGAGATCAACAGGATGTCTCCATCGAGATCGACGACCTCGACCCCGACCCGGGCACTGTCGGTCGTGGCGCCGAGATCGTCGAAGGCCCGGGCGAAGAACTCATATCGCCCAGGGGCCAGGGCGGGATGCTCGAGCGCAAACGGTCCTGAGAGGACCTGACCCACCCCGATCGAGGCTCCCGCTTCCACCCTGTAGAATTCAACACGGGCCACGGAACCGTCGAAATCCTCGGCCCGCGCCTGGAGCATGAACGGGACTCCCGCCCTCACCAGACCTTCTGGCTTGGGCTCGGTCAATGCCACCACCGGGGGTTCGTTGTAGGCGGTGATGAAGAGGTCCTTGGTCTCGGTGATCGGGGGGATCCCCGGCGCGTTGAGGGTCAGACGGACCGTGTAGCTGCCCACCTTTTTATAGGCATGGGAAGGCGCGTACTCGGCACTGGTCTGGCCATCCCCGAAATCCCACAGATAGGCCGCTCCGGCGATGGCCTCACCGGAGGGCGTAACTGGTTTGTTCGTCACCGTGGAACCGGCGTCCGAGGGGAAGATGATCCGGGTGGGCCACGTGGGGTCACCCGTCTGTATCTGGTCGGCCCAGACCAGGACACCACTCGCCGTGTCGTAGTCGGCGACATGCCACACCGAACCCGTTCCCGTGGTTGGGACTTCCCGGACACCCAGTAGACCATTCGGGTTGTAGACCCGGAGGGTCGCCCGCGATCCGGCCATCGGCCCTGGGGAGGCGGGATCGAACTTCTTGGCGTAGACCCGGTAGATGCCGTCGAAGAGGCGGCTGACCGTGATGGTCTCGGGTCCGAAGCCGTCCTGGATATCGACGTCGAGCCGGGCGAAGGGTGGGGCATCCAGCCTGCCCCGATCCGCATCGATGTACTGCACATGACGCGGCTTCCCGTCGATGGGCGGGACCAGCAGATGGAGGTCGAGGTCGGCAGGGATCTGTCCCCATCCGAGGACCATCCGTAGCCCGTCGGTGAGTGGGGACAGGATCACGCGATTGGTCACGTATTGGCCGGGAGGAGCCTCGAACTGCCGATCCTCATAGGTGCTGTAGCCGTCCTTCTCGCAGCGCAGGAGCACACGGGAATCCGTGGAAAGATTGTTGAAGCGGACCGGTTCGTTCAGCCGGACACGCCGCTTGTGGCTGTCGAAATCCACCCTGGCGCCGGAACTGCGAGGCCCGATGAGAAGGAAGTTCCCAGCCGAATCCGTGACGGCCGAGTAGGGTCCGACCGAGACCTTGGCCGCAGGGACGCCGAGGGAGGTGGTGGCATCGGTGACCTGTCCGACAACGATCGTCCCAAGGGTCAACTGGACCGGCCAGCTGTTGGTGCTGCCGTATTCGTTGGAGAGAAGGACCTGGTATTCACCCTCGTTGGCGGGCTGTGCGTTGCGGATCTGCAACGTGGAGTTGGTGGCCCCGGGTATGGACTGGCCCTTGAACTGCCACTGGAACTGGATGTCAGGACTCCCCCAGACACCGATGGAGAAGCTGGCATTCTCCCCCTGCCTCACTGCCACATGGCGGGGTTGGTAGAGGATGATGGGCGGCGAGACGATCTCCTCCGCCTGTACCGACATCCGGATGAGCCCTTCCTCGAGATCCCCGCGTCGCCCATCCACCGCGATCTGGAAAACCCGGTTCCGGGCCGCGAGGAAACTCACCCTGCTGGTGATCTTGCCGCCGGCGTTGTCGTTGTTGGTGATCGGTGTCAGTGATCCGAGCTCGGCACCGGTGAAGACCGACAGAAGGGTGTCGAAGTCGCTTCCCTCGAGGTTGACCGTCACCAGGGAAGGCGCCGGGGACTTCCAGGTCCACCACACGGAGTGGAGGGGATTCTGTCCCGCATGGACAGGTTCACCCGATTCGGCGGTGCCGAAGTAGTTGGACCCCAACGCCATGGAGGTGAAGTAGTTGGATCCCCCGAGGGTCGACAGGGTGTTGCTCAGGGCGAGGCGCGAGGCAAAGAAGTCGTTCGGCGGTGGCAGCATGACCTGCACGGCCGCGGACCGGCTTGTCACAAGGCCATTGGCACTCCGGACCACCACATCGTAGTTGCCGGAATCGGACAACTGGGCGCTCCGGATGATGAGCTGGCAGGTGGTCTGATCACTGCCGGGATTGGTCACCGGAACCACCTCGATCCGGCCTCTGGGGACCAGAGGTTGGCCATCCTTCCGCCATTCGAAGGTCAGATTCCGACAGCTCCCGATCCTCACCGTGTTGGTGAAGGCGGTTCCAATCAACACCCGACGAAGCTTCCCCGTCCCCGGCTGTGTCAGAACAACAGGGCTCGGATCCACGGCAAGCGCCACGGGATCGCTGGTCACGGAGCCGAACTCGTTGGAGATGCGGACGGTGTAGTTCCCCGCAGACTGGGGTTCCGCATCGAAGATCAGCACATCCTCCGCGGCACCGGGGATGGGTCTGCCGTCGAGGAACCACTCGATCGTGGTGGTCCGGCATCGGGGCGCGTAGTTGAACTCGGCGAGGACCGTCTCACAGTCGAACACCTTCGAGGCGGACAGGGTGAGCTTGCCCACAAATGCAGGTGTGGGATCGAAGACGACCTGTGCCACCCGACTTGTTGTGGAGCCTGCGGCATTTCTCACCACGGCCTGATACTCACCCGATTCATCCACCCAACCCCTTTCAAATGCGAACCGGGACTTTGCCTGGTTGGCCACGCGATTGCCGTTGTAATACCACTCCACGGTCTGCGGGTAGCATCCATCCTTCACCGTGATCTCGAGCGGCTTGGAAAGGTCGCACTCCCGGTTGGTGAATCCCGTGGGATGTTTCTGGAGGATCGGCAGCGGACTCACCACCAAGGTGGATGGAGCACTGGTGACGGATCCCGGGACTCCCTGGTTCGAGACGATGACGCGGAACTGCCCAGTCTGCGCCATCGAGAGCTCGGTCAGGGTCAGTGTCTTGTTGGTCGCCCCCGGGATGTCCACCCACGACTCCCCGGCTGTCCGTGCAACACCGAGCCAGGAATTCGGCCCGAGGAGGTTCTTCAGTCCGGGTGGCACACCCAGATCCTGGGCCTTCTTTCCCTCCAGATCCTCCGATGTCAGCGCGCGGAGGTTGAACTGCCACCGGTGGACGATGGGAAGCAACCCGCCCGCATCGATGGAGTAGTTC
>Ga0315906_10003697_pt1 | contig 20195 bp, 18 predicted proteins | sample LakEriMetagenome_4_FD_203526 | JGI IMG/M metagenome (GOLD analysis project Ga0315906, IMG submission 203526) | Freshwater fungal communities from buoy surface, Lake Erie, Ohio, United States - Buoy 2 MA122 | ecosystem: Environmental > Aquatic > Freshwater > Lake > Lake biofilm | place: USA... | reverse complement strand
CGGTTGGCGCGGGGCGCACGTATGTAAACCCATCCGACCGCATTGCGGCCCTCAACAAAGGCATGAAGGCGGCGACGTGCGTGCACTCTTCCCTCGTGGCATTGCCGAAAGACGATGCTATGACCGAAGATGTGGCAGCTCCAAATTCAAGCCCGCCCTTGAATACAAGTGCCAAACTAGTCACCGCAAGGGCATTGCTCGGTGCACAGTTGCCAAATGGCGCGGACGCAGATTCGGCACGGGTGTTCGGCGCTGCGCAGGACCGATTGACCGCCGCTTTGGCAAAGGGCGAAAGCGCTCAAGCGTTGGCCAAGCTTGCAGATAAGCTCTTAAAGAACGCGCCTAAAACTGCTGGCGCCACACTTATCGAAATTGAAACGCAAGTCGACAATTTGATCATAAACGGTACCCAAGACTTGAATTCTGCCCTTGCCCGGATCGAAGCAGGCGTTATTTCTGCGCGCGATTTAATCGGCCGTCGCAACGAATTGCGTGGCTCAACTAGCGGGCAAGTTGCCGCCGCCAACATTGTTGATGCGAGCAACAACGCCCGGACAGTTGCAAAAGTTATGTCCGACCTTGCCGTTGATCTGGAAACGATTTCTGAGAGACTCACAGCGGCTAGCACGGACATTGAGACTAAGAATAGCAACCTTATTAAGTGTGGCGTGATTTAGCAGCACCTAGCTGCGATCCTTGAAAGCTATTCTTGCGTAACTTCAATACCCAAACTCGACAGAAGTTGGAGGACGCCAGAATGGAGGAGCGCGGCAGAATTTTTCGGTTTCTGGCGTCGACCAACAACACGTTCCATTGGGCGGGTCGCACGGTTGCAATGGCGGCAATGCTTGCTCTGGGCGCATGCGCGACGCCCTACGATCCGCCCAAATGGGATCCCCAGGAAGAGGCCAAGGGCATCGCGTTTCAGGGCTTGCGCGGCTACCTGCGAAAGGGCGAAACGCTCAATGTGCTGTGGGTACACGGCATGTGTCGGCACGACATGGACTGGGCCATCGAGCGGTCTAGGCTTGTCGGAGAAGCCCTCGGATTGAAAGGCGCGCCGCCAAAGCCAGTTCCTCGAGCAGTCGCGCCTGTCCAAACCGCGACTGCGCGTTTCTCGACCGACGACGGCGATTTGCAGATCACGTTTCTGATCTGGTCGCCGCTGACAGACGGCCATCGCAACGCGCTCAAATTCGACACGCCCGACGAAAAGCGTCCGCCCTATCCCTTCGAACGCGCGAGTCTCAACGCAGCGCTCAAGCGGTCGCTGCTCAACGACTGTTTCGTCGATGCCGTCGTCTACTCCGGCCCGCAAGGTGACCCGATTCGCACGGCGATGCGAACGGTCCTTTGCGACACGCTTGGCGGTGCGGCACGCAGCGACGAATCATGCGCGATCGCACCCGGCAAGGGGTCGCGAATCGTTCTTGTCGCCGAAAGTCTCGGAAGCAAGATTCTGTCCGACGCGGTGCGGCACGTTGTGCAGCAACCGGGCGCAGCGCCAAGTCCTGCTGCGACGGCGCTCAATGAAAGACTTTCCGGAATCGACGCGCTGTTCCTGATTTCGAACCAGGTTCCGCTTCTCGATACCGCCGACCGCCCGGCGCCGAAAAGTGCACAGGTACAAGGCGCCGCCCGCATCGCCGCAACGCCCGGCGAATCGAGTCTTTTCGACGCATTGTCCTTGATTGCGGACGCGCGCCCGGCGCGACTTACGCTTGGCTTGACGGATTCTGCGCCGATCCAGGTGACGGCATTTTCGGATCCCAACGATCTGTTGAGCTATCGATTGCCGACCGAAAGATTGGCCATTCCGGAAATTCGCCTGGCAAACGTGATCGTCTCGAATGCGCCGACTTATTTCGGCTGGGTCGAACGGCCCGACAATGCCCACTGCGGTTATGCATGGAACCCCTACGTGATCGGATTCGTCGTCGACGGGTACACGCCGGGGAAACCGTGGACCAAAGGGGTAAACTCGACCAAGAACTCCTGCTTCGGCGGCCCCTAACCCAACCTATTGATCCCGTCAAAGGCCGCCGTTTTGTAGCATTCGGCCAAGGTCGGATAGTTGAAGACGGTGCGCACGAAGTAATCGACCGTGCCGTCGAAGGCCATCACGGCTTGGCCGATATGGATGAGCTCCGACGCGCCCTCGCCGATGATGTGCACGCCCAAGAGCTTGCGCGTGTCGACGTGGAACAGGAGTTTGAGCATGCCGATCTTGTCGCCGATGATGGCTCCGCGCGCGATTTCCTGGTAGCGCGCCTTACCGATCTCGTAGGGCACGCCCTCTTGCGTGAGCTCTTCTTCGGTTTTGCCGCAGGTCGAGATTTCCGGGATCGTGTAAATACCGTAGGGGAAGAGCTCCGGCACCGATTTGGTCGCAACGCCGAAGGCGTGGCAGGCGGCAAGCCGGCCCTGCTCCATCGAGGTCGAGGCAAGGGCCGGGAAGCCGATCACGTCGCCGGCCGCGAAAATGTTCGGAACCGACGTGCGGTAGTGCTCGTCTACCGTCACGCGGCCGCGACTGTCGCCCACGAGGCCGGCGGCCGGCAGATCGAGCGCGTGGGTGGCGCCTGTGCGGCCGATCGAATAGAGCGCTTTTTCGGTGAGGATGGTTTTGCCCGAGCGCAGCTTCACGCGCACGCGCAGGCCGTGCTCTTCGTCCTCGACTGTGTCGATGCCTTCGACCTCTTCGCCCAAGCGCAAGGTCACACGGTTCTTGCGCATCTGGTAGACCAGAATGTCGGTGATTTCGTGGTCCACGAAATCGAGTAGGCGCTCGCGCTTGTCCACGACCGTCACGCGCACGCCGAGCGTGGAAAACATTGTCGCATATTCGAGGCCGATCACGCCGGCCCCGATCACGCACAGCGATTTGGGCAGCTTCGCGAGGCCCAGAATGTCGTCGCTGATGATGATGTTCTGGCCGTCGAACGGGATCGAATTCGAGCGCGTGGCGGCCGTGCCCGTCGCGATCACGACGTAGCGCGCGCGCACTTCGCGCCGCCCCCGCCCGTCGAGGCCGGTCAGCACGATCGTTTCGGGGCCCGCGAATTTCGCGTCCGCGACGATGAGCTCCACGCCGTTGCGCTGCATCTGGTGGCGCACCACGTCGAGCTCGGCCTGGATCACGGCCGACGCGCGGTAGAGCAGATCCTCCATCGTGATGTTCTGTTTGACCTGGTAGGAAGCGCCGTAGACGTTGCGCTCGCGGTAGCCAGACAGATGCATCACCGCTTCGCGCAAGGTCTTGGACGGGATCGTGCCGGTATTGATGCACGCTCCCCCGACCACGGCCTTGTGCTCAATCACGGCCACGCGCTTGCCGAGTTTCGCACCCTGGATGGCGGCTCTTTGGCCTGCGGGGCCCGAGCCCATCACCAGCAGGTCGTAGTCGTAATTGCCGTTTTCCGTCGTACCCATCTTCGCCTCGTATCGGTTAGCCCTGCAGCAGCGTTTCAGCGAGCAGCAGAATGTCGGATTCCATCTGGTCTTTGACCGAGCGGTAGAGATCGCGGATCGACACGATCGCCACGATGCGCGTGTCCTCGATCACCGGCAGATGGCGGAAACCCTTGGCCGCCATGATGTCGAGTGCTTGCTGCACGGTCGCGTCGGGCGCAATCGTGATCGGATCGGGCGTCATCACGTCGGCGAGCGTTGTCGTCGCGGGATCAAGCTCTTTGGCGAGCACGCGCGTGAGGGCATCGCGCTCGCTGAAAATGCCCACGAGCTTTTCGCCCTCGACCACCATCAAAGCGCCGATGCGCAAATACGCCATCATGCGCGCGGCCTCGACGATCGTGGCGCCGGGTTCGAGTGTGGCCAGGCTCTGTTCGGAGACGGCGTGCGGGACGACGGTGCGTTCGGTCTGGATCATCAGAAAAACAGCTTCTCGAGATCGACCGACGAGTCCGTCCCGATCACGTCGAAATTGGCGGCAAGCCATTGGTCGGCGCGTTCGCGGCCGAGCTTGCGCAAGGTGCACAGGAAATCCCAGTCGAGATTGTATTTGGACGACACGCCGAACGCGGCCATTTCCTCCTCCGCCTGGACCATGTGGAAGAAGATGCGCCGCAACCCCGACCGCCCGGTGAGGCGATGGCGCTCGAGCAGCCTTGTGACGAAGGCGATCGTGCGCATCTCGCGCATCATCGTGGCGTTGAAGCTGATCGAGTTCATGCGATCGGCGATGCCGCGCGCGGTCGTCGGCAGCTCTTCGATGCGGATCGGATTGATCTCGACGAGCAACACATCGGTCGCGCGGCAATTGTAGATCAGCGGAAACATCGCCGGATTGCCCATGAAGCCGCCGTCCCAGTAGTGCTCGCCCTCGACCTCGACCGCCTGGAAAAGATGCGGCAGGCACGCCGAGGCGAGCAGCACGTCGGCCGAAAGCTCGTGGTTGCGGAACACGCGGATTTTGCCGGTGCGCACGTTGGTCGTCGAGATGAACAGCTTGACGCCGTCGGCCCCGCGCACCTTTTCGAAATCGATGAGCTTGGTCAGCGCCTCGCGCAGCGGGTTGGTGCCCTGCGGATTGAGCTGGTAGGGCGACATGGTGCGCGTGAGCAGATCGAAGCCCTGGTAGAAGGGCGAAAAATCGAGATTGGCCGGGTTGCCGAACATGCGGTCGAACAGCGAGGGCTGGAAGATCGAATAGCGCCCGCTCTCGGCGACCTGTTCCCAGAAACGCTCGAGCAAAGCTTGGGCGGCCGGTGCGCCGCCTTCGGCCATGCCGGCCACCACGACGGCCGCGTTCATGGCCCCCGCCGATGTGCCGGAAATGCCCTCGATCACGATCCGGTCGTCTTCCAGCAGACGGTCGAGCACGCCCCAGGTAAATGCCCCGTGCGAGCCCCCGCCTTGCAGCGCCAACGTTAGATTTTTCCGCCCCTCGGACATCGTCCCTACCTTCCCGGCGCGCACTCTAGCAGAGTTCGCGTCCAGGGCTAGATAAGGAGTTGAAATGTAACGATTACGTCGTCAATGCGGCGGTCGGAATGCCGTCCAACGCGGCATGAATGGCGTGCACGAGGGCCGATTGGGCGGCCGCCTCGCGGCTGCGCGGGGCGGGCAGGTCGATGCGATGCACGCCCGCAATGCGCGCGGGCGAACCGGCCAGCACCACCACGCGGTCGGCGAGATAGACCGCCTCTTCCACATCGTGCGTCACGAAAATCACGGTCTTGCCGGTCGCGGTTGCGACGTCGCGCAGCTCGTCTTGCAACGTGCGGCGCGTGAGTGCGTCGAGGGCGCCGAACGGCTCGTCCATCAGCAGCAAGGCTGGTTCGACCGCCAAAGCGCGCGCCAACGCCACACGCTGGCGCTGGCCGCCCGAAAGCTGGTGCGGCCATTTCTCGGCATGGGCCGCGAGCCCGACGCGTTCGAGAGCGGCCAAAGCGCGGCGATGGCGCTCATGCTTCGCAAGGCCCAAACCTTCGAGCCCGAGTGCCACGTTGGCCGCAATGCGCCGCCAGGGCAGCAAGCGGCTGTCCTGGAACACGAGGCCGGTGGGGCGCAAGGCCGCACGAATATCGACGTCGATTTCGAAGCGACCGGCACTGGGGGCCGCAAGGCCGGCCAAGATGCGCAGCAACGTCGACTTGCCGACGCCCGAGCGGCCGACGATCGCCACGAACTCGCCGCGCGCGACCTCGAGATCGAAATTCTCGAAGATCACGCTGGGCGTTGAATTCGCGCGCGCCGGAAACGCGAGCCCGAGATTTTCGACGACGATGGCAGGATTGCTCATGGTTTCCACCGCAGCAAACGGTCGCGCAGTTTGACGAAGCCCCAATCGATGGCGCCGTAGAGAGCCGCCATCGTCAGCATGTAGACGACGACGAGTTCGATCGCGAGCAGGCTCGAAGCCTGCATCATGCGCTGGCCCAGGCCGGGTACCCCGAACAATTCGGCCGCCACCACGGCCATCCAGGCCTGGCCCAAGCCGGTGCGCAAGCCGCCGAGGATGGCAGGCGACGCGGCCGGCAAGATCACTTTGGTCAGGCGCCCGAAGAAACTGCCATGGCCGAACGCGTCGGCGACTTCGACCAAATCGCGGTCGACCGCTTGCACCGCACTCAGCGCCGCGAAGAAATTGATCCAAAACACGCCGACCGCGACGATGAATGTGGCGGCACCCGTGCTCACGCCGAACCAGATGATCGCAAACGGGACCCAAGCGAGCCCCGGGATCGGCCGCAGGATGCGCACGACATAGGCGAGTGCGGCATCCGCGCGCGCCGACGCACCTGCCGCCACGCCCAACACGATGCCGCCGATCGAGCCGATCGCCAGACCCATCGTGTAGTGGCCGAGGCTCGCGAATATCGCGCGCTGCCATTCCCCGCTCGTGAGCTCGCGCCAGAACGCCGATGGGATTGCGCTGGGTGGCGGCAGCAGCATGATCGGCACGAGGCCCAATCGCGGCACGGCTTCCCAGACCCCAAGCAGCAGCGCAAGGCCGAGAAGGCCCCACACAGGTGCCGGGAACGGCCACAGCCGATCGCGCACGCGCGCGGTTTGCACGGTCGGAGCCGGTGCTGCGAAATGGCCAGAAGCGTCGGGCATCGTCAACCTTGGGCGGCAATCGCGCGGCGGTAGAAGCTCGCATCGAACAGCCCGTCGAGCGAAGCAGCACGCTGCAAGGCGCCGATCTTGACCTGGAAATCCTGCAGCTTGGACGTGGCCGCGACGATCGTCTCGGGATTGTCGGCGAATTTCGCACCCGGCGAGCGCAAGGCGCGCTTCATCGTGTCGAGATCGACAATGCCCTTGCCGAGCGCGTTCAGCACATGCGGCGCTGCCCGGTCGGGATCCTCGCGCAGCAGCTTGGTGGCGCGCACCGTGAGGTCCACGAGCTTCTGGCTCGCATCGGGTGCACGCTTGATGAACCCGCCCGTCAGCGCAAACACGCCGCCCGGCTGGTCGGGGAACATCTGGCCGCCGGACGCCACGAGGCGCGCATCGCGCGCGCGGTCGAGGATGATCGTAAGGGCAGGCTCGCGCACCGTGGCCCCGTCGACCGCTTGGGCCAGCACGGCCTGCTGCGTGGCGTCGATGCCCATGGCGACGATCTCGACATGCGCCTTGTCGACCTTGCCCACTTCCCACAGCCAGTATTGCAGGATGCTGTTGGGCACCGAACCGGCGGGCTGAGTTGCAAGACGTGCGGGCCGCTTGTTGGCCTCGAAGAAGCGCTTGAATGCGTCGGCGGGCGCGGCATTGGAAGCGAAGAACGGCTGCAACTTTCCGCCGGCCACGAAAGCGAGCTCTTCGGTCGCGGTTGCGATGACGACGCGAATGTCGAGCCCGCGTTCGCGCGCCACGCCGAGCGGGCCCACGCCCGCCCAATAGGCGTCGAGCGTGCCCGAGGCGAGGGCTTGGATCATGTTGGGGCCGGAATCGAACTGCGCCAGTTTGAGATCGATGCCGGCCGCGTTGGCCCAACCTTCCTAGTCTATCACGAACAGCTGAGCCGAGCCGACGACCGGGATGAAACCTGCGCGCAGCAGCGGGCGCGCGCTTTGCGCGCGCGCCGTCTGCACACGCAAGGCCGGGGCTGCAAGGGCAGCGGCGGCGACACCGCCCAGAAATACGCGACGCGAAGAAACGCTCATGGCAACCCTCGAAAATCCGATTGGGGGGCCACACGCGTACAGGCGGGCTCGTACTGCCGCCAGACAGTTCTTCTAAAGCGGTCCGGTACTTATTCTAAGCACCTCAAGCGGCCATCAGCGCTTCGACATGCGCGGCCGCCGAGCGGCCAAGCGCATCGAGGTCGTAGCCACCTTCGAGCGCGGAGACCACGCGGCCCTTGGCGTGGCGGTTGGCCACGTCCATCAGGGCGCGCGTGACCCAGGCGAAGTCGCTTTCGTGCAGGCGGAGGCTCGCAAGCGGGTCTTCCTCGTGCGCGTCGAACCCGGCCGAGATCATCACCAACTCGGGTGCGAACGCATCGAGGGCAGGCAGGATCTTGGTCTCGAACGCGCGGCGGAAGGCGAGCCCCTCCGAGCCGCTCGGCAAGGGCGCGTTCACGATGTTGCCGAAGCGTCCGGTTTCGTCGCTCGCACCCGTGCCTGGATAGAGTGGCCATTCGTGGCTCGACGCGTAGAAAAGATCGGCATCGTTTTCGAACATATGCTGCGTACCGTTGCCGTGATGCACGTCGAAATCGATCACGGCCACGCGCCGCAGCCCGTGTTTGACGCGCGCATGCAGCGCCCCCACGGCGACGTTGTTGAAGATGCAAAAGCCCATCGCCTGCGCCGCCTCCGCATGGTGGCCGGGCGGGCGCACGGCGGCAAAGGCGTTGCGCGCGGACCCGCTACACACGGCATCCACGCCTGCGATCACGGCCCCAGCTGCACGCAAAGCCGCATCCTCGGAGCCGGGCGAGACGATCGTATCGCCGTCGATCTGGTGGCGGCCCATCGGCGGAATGGCGCCGAGCACGGCTTCGACAAAAGCGCGCGGATGCACGAGGCACAACGCGTCGTCGCTGGCGCGCGGGGCCGCGACGCGCTCGAGCCCACCGAAGCGCGCATCGTCGAGAGCGGCCAAAACGGCCGCAAGCCGGCGCGGATTTTCCGGATGGTGGTTGCCCGGATCGTGGTCCAGACACGCCGGATGCGTGATGAGCTGAGTTGCCATGTTTCCCCCCGATTTGCGCCAGTGTGGCGCATCGGCGGGCAAATGCCAATCAGCCGCGCGCCGCAGCCATGAGCCCGCGCATTCTGCCGATCGCAGCGTCGAGGCCTTCGAACACGGCAGCACCGACGAGAAAATGGCCGATATTGAGTTCGACCAATTCCGGGATCGCGGCGACGGGGCCGACATTGTCGAAGGTGAGGCCATGGCCGGCATGGCATTCGAGACCGATTTTGGCGGCGTACGCCGCAGCCGTTTGCAGGCGCGCGAGTTCGCGTGCCACCGCCGCTTCACTGTGCGCGTGCGCGTAGGCACCTGTGTGCAGTTCCACGACCGGCGCGCCCACAGCTACGGAAGCGTCGAGCTGGGCTTGGTCGGGGTCGATGAACATCGACACGCGAATGCCCGCCGCTTTGAGCTTGGCAACGTAGGGCCCGAGTTCGCTTAAGTGCCCCGCCACGTCGAGCCCGCCTTCGGTCGTGACCTCGGTGCGCTTCTCCGGCACGAGGCAGCTTGCGTGCGGCTTGAGTTCGCACGCGAGCGACAGCATCTCGGCCGTCGCCGCCATTTCGAAATTGAGCGGGGCGGCGATCTCGGCGCGCAAGCGGCGCATGTCGGCGTCGCGAATGTGGCGCCGGTCTTCGCGCAAATGTGCCGTGATGCCGTCGGCGCCCGCCGCGATCGCCTGTTTGGCGGCCGCAACCGGATCTGGATAGAGGCCGCCGCGCGCGTTGCGCAACGTCGCCACATGGTCGCAATTGAAGCCCAAGCGCAGCTTGTTCATGGGGTCCGTGCTCCTGTCGCCCGTTTTGTCGCCAACTCGTCTGCCAGCCGCAACGCCGCCAGCAGACTGCCCGGATGGGCAAGCCCCTTGCCCGCAATGTCGAGCGCCGTTCCGTGGTCGGGCGACGTGCGCACGAAGGGCAGACCCATCGTGACGTTCACGCCCCCGTCGACGTCGAGCGTCTTAAGCGGGATCAAAGCCTGGTCGTGGTACATGCAGATTGCGACGTCGTAGCCTTCGCGTGCGCGCGGGCTGAACATCGTATCCGGCGGCAGCGGGCCGAACGCGTCGATCCCGCGTTCGCGCAACTGCGCCACGGCCGGGGCCACGATGGCGGCGTCTTCCGCCCCCATACTGCCCGCCTCGCCCGCATGCGGGTTGAGGCCGGCGAGCGCCAAACGCGGCCGCGCGATGCCGAAATCACGCTGCAGGCCTTTCGCGACGAGCAGTGCCGTCGCCACGATCGCGTCCGTCGAAAGCGTTGCGATGGCGGTGCGCAGCGCCAAATGAATCGTCACGGGTACGACGCGCAATTGCGGGCACGCGAGCAGCATCGCCACGGGCACGTCGCCTGCTTTGGCCGCGAGATATTCGGTGTGGCCCGGATAGGCGAAGCCCGCATCGTAGAGATTGGATTTCTGGATCGGGTTCGTGACGATGCCGCCAGCCTCGCCCGCCAGCGCCAACGCGACCGCCCGATCGATCGACGCGATCGTGGCGGCGGCATTCGCCGGATCCGGATGGCCTGCGCGCGCAGGAATGGCAAGCGCCACCGGCAGCACCGGCAAAGCGCGCGCGAACACGGCGGCGGCATCGGCGGCCGACGCAACAATTTCAATCGAAACGTCGAGGCCAAGCAACTTTGCGAGTTCCGCAAGCCGTGCGGGATCATCGAGGGCCACGAAGACAGGTCCTATGCCGCGCAACGCAAGCCATGCGCGCAAGGTAAGCTCGCCGCCGATCCCGGCAGGCTCGCCCATCGTGAGGGCAAGCGGCAATGTCACTGGAAAATCTCGGTCAAAGGAAAATCTCGGGGCTGGCTGCCGAACGCGTGCCCGCGAGCGGCGGATTGTCGGCCGCCCGATAGGTGTAGACGAGCGAGAATTTGACGGCACGCGAGGCGTTTCGCCCCGCCGCATGGAAGAGGCGGCTGTGGAAGAACAGCGCATCGCCCGCCTCGAGTTCGACCGCACGCTTGGTCGCGATGAGCGCCTGGTTGGCGGCAAGATCGGGGCGCAGAAACTTCGCGGCGTCGTAGCGTTCGGGTTCGATCTCGAGCACATGCGTGCCCGGCAGCACGAACAGCCCGCCGTTTTCGGGCCGCTCGGAGCCCAAGGCGAGCCACAGCGACACAAGCTCGGGCCGTGCGAACGACCAGTAGCGAATGTCGCGATGCCAATTGGTCTGGCTGCCGAAATCCGGATGTTTGGTCATCAGGCAATTGTGGTGGGCACGCGACAGCACGGGCGGGCCGCCAAGCAATTGCGCCATGCGCGCGACGGCATCGGCCCCGCACGCCCAGTCGCGCATCGCATCGTCGCGGTCGACTGCCCCCAAGAGGCGCCGCACCGTGCGCCCGCCGGCCGCGTCGAGCGATTGCGGTGCGCCCGGATAGCCCACGCTTGCTTCGTATTCGAGCGGCGCTTTTGCCGCCGCAAGGTCGCGCGCGCCCGCATCGCGAATGCGCGCGCACAGATCGCTCGACGCAAGCCCGCGCACGATCGCGTAGCCATCGGTCGCGAATTGCCGAAGTTCGGCAGGCGTGAACAAAGACGTTTGGGCGCGGGCGGCGTTTTCGACCATGTGAAAAGAGATAGTCGAACTGCGCCCCAAACAAAAGAACCCCTTGGAACTCAATTGTTTCGCGACAATTCCGCGCACGCCTTCGAATTTGCAGCGCCCTCAGCTGCGGTCGAACACGGCGGCACAGGCTTCGTTGGCGGGCAGCGGGCGGCCGTAGAGATAGCCCTGGCCGTAGAGGCAGCCCATTTCGCGCAACAGGGCGGCTTGCGCTTCGTCTTCAATACCTTCGGCGATCGCGTCGATTTGGAGCTGGGCGCCGAGTGCAAGCATCGCGCGCAGAATGTCGGCGGATTTGCGTTCGTCGAGGGCGGCGGCCACGAAACTGCCGTCGATCTTCAGATAGTCGATCGGGAATTTCGACAGATACGACAGGCCCGAATAGCCGGTGCCGAAATCGTCGAGGCTGATCGACATGCCGCGATTGCGCAGCTGCGCCAACGCCTCGCCCGCTTTGGGATTGGAGATGAGCGTGGATTCCGTTATCTCGATCTTGAGCCGCTCGGCGGGCAGCTGCGCTTCTTCGAGGATTTCGGCAAGCCGTGCGGCAAGGCGCAGATCGGCGAAATGTGCGGCACCGAAATTGGCGGCGACGAACACCGGCCTGCGCCCGGCGAGCGTGAGGCGCCGGTTGAGCGCCCCCACCATGGTCGCCGCCTCGCGTACCACCAGCAGGTCGAGCGCTTCCACGAGCCCTGCGCGCGCCACGGCCGGCAGCAGCGCCTCCGGCCCCAGCACGCCCAAGCGCGGATGGTGCCAGCGCGCCAATGCTTCGAAGCCGATCGGCACGCCGTCGTCGAGCCGCACGATCGGCTGCAGATAGGCTGCGATCTCGCCGCCTTTGAGCGCTTGGCGCACCTCGTGTTCGATCTTGATGTGCGCCATCGCCTGGGCCGTCACGTCCGGGATCACGGCATTCGCCCAGATTTGCGCGCCTGTGTTCGCCGCGCGCAGACGCAAGATCAGCGTGCGCAAAAGCAGCTGCATCAAAGGCGTCGCGCGGTCGATCTCGCGCAAGATTTGTGCACGCTCGACAATCACGCAATCGGCGTCTTCGAGTACGCGGGCGCCCGCCGAGCGCGGCGTATCGTCGACGAGCGCCATCTCGCCGAAAATTTCGCCGGGCCCCAACAGCGACAGGCGCTGCACATCGCCCGCATTGCGGACGAAAATCTCGACCCAGCCTTTTTCAACGATGTAAGCGGCATCCGCTGCATCGCCGGCTTCGAACAAAACATGACCGGCGGCAAAGTGCCGATGGGCAAGCGACTCTGTCATTGCGCGATTTACCTTATCTATTACGTCCTGTTACCGAAGCAGCCCTTTTCTTTCGCCGTTCGACACATTACATGATTTCCGCATGGCATAGGTGGTATGCAAACTCTGCCACGCTTGGCGCGGGGATTGCTAGCATTGGCCTGAATTCAACACACTCCGACGGTAGTCAGGTCCGCTCATCTCTTGAGCACGTTCGCAGATAAGGCAGCCAGACCATGCGCGTGATCACCCAACTCGCCATCATCGCGGTTCTCGGCGCTGCCGGCGGCGGCGGTTGGTATTATTACCAGAATATGGGCGGCCAGGCCGTTGCCGCCGCACCGGCCGCACGGCCGCAAGCGCCCGCGGTCGGGGTCGAATACATCAAACCAAAGCGCCAGTCGGTGGTCGAAAAGGTCGAGGCCGTGGGTACGGCGCGCGCCAACGAATCGGTCGTCGTCGCCGCCAAGCAGACCGGCAACATCGCGCGCATCAATTTCCAGGAAGGCCAGACGGTGCGGGCCGGGGCCGTGCTGATCGAACTCGAAAGCCGCGAGCGCGCCGCCGACACCGAGGCCGTGCGCGCCGAAATCGCGCAGTCGCGCGCCCTCGCAGACGAAATCCGCCAGCAGCTCGATCGCGCGCGTGCGCTGCGCCAGAGCGGCAACGCGCCCGAAGCGCGCGTCGACCAGCTCGAAAGCCAATTGCGCGCCGCCGAAGGCCGCGTGCGCCAGAACGAATCGCGCCTGCGTGCGGCCGATGCGCGCTTCGAAGATTTCCGCATCACGGCCCCCTTCGAGGGCCGCGTGGGCCTGCGCCAGGTCAGCCTCGGGGCATTGCTGCAGGCAGGCACGCCGATCACCACGCTCGACGACGTGCGCGTGATCAAGATCGAATTCTCGGTGCCCGAACAGTTCTTGGGGCAGCTGCGCGTCGGCCTGCCGGTGGCGGGCATCACGCCGGCCTTCGCGGGCCGCGACTTCAAGGGCGAGGTCAGCGCCATCGACACGCGCATCGATCCCGCCACGCGCGCGGTGCGCCTCAACGCCTCGTTCGACAATACCGAAGGGCTCTTGAAGCCCGGCATGTTCCTTACGATCTCGCTGTCGGTCGCCACGCGCGAAAACGCGCTCGTGGTGCCCGAAGACGCGCTTGTGGCCGAGGGCGTGCGCCAGTTCCTGTTCATCGTCGTCGACGGCCGCGCGCAGCGCCGCGAAATCAAGCTCGGCATGCGCATGCAGGGCGAAGTCGAGATTCTGAGCGGCATCGGTGCGGACGATTCCGTGATCGTGCGCGGCCTGCAGCGCGTGCGCCCGAACCTGCCCGTCGCCGCCCGCCCCTTCACCCCGCCTGCTTCCTGAGCTCTCGCGCGTCGTCTTTCCCGCCTCCCACAGCACAAAGCGGAAAAAACATGCTTCTGTCCGACGTTTCGATCAAACGCCCCGTCTTCGCGACGGTGATCAGCCTGCTCATCGTGGTGCTCGGCGTGGCGGCCTTCTTCCGCCTGCCTGTGCGCGAATATCCGGCGATCGATCCGCCGATCGTGTCGGTCACCACGGTCTACAAGGGCGCTGCCAACCAGGTCGTCGAAACGCGCGTGACCGAGATCATCGAAGCGGCGGTCGCCGGCATCGAGGGCGTGAAGTCGATCAACTCGCAGAGCCGCGAAGAGCGCTCGTCGGTCACGATCGAATTCCGCCTCGGGCGCGACATCGACGCGGCCTCGGCCGACGTGCGCGACCGCGTGGCGCGCGTGCGCGCGCGCCTGCCCGACGGCGTGGACGATCCGATCATCGCGAAGGTCGACGGCGACCAGCGCGCCATCGTGTGGTTCACGCTCTATTCGGAACGCTACAACCAGCTCGAACTCACCGATTTCGCGCGCCGCAATCTCGTCGATCGTCTGTCGATCGTGCCGGGCGTGGCCCAGGTCAACATCTCGGGCGAGCGGCGCTTCTCGATGCGCGTGTGGCTCGATCGCCAAGCGCTCGCCGCGCGCGGCCTCACGGTCGACGACGTCGAAGCCGCGATCCGGCGCCAGAACGTGGAGCTGCCGTCGGGCCGCATCGAGTCCACGCAGCGCGAACTCACCGTCAAAACCGACTCGCGCCTGTCGAATGTCGAGCAGTTCAACAACGTCATCGTCGCCACGCGCCAGGGCTACCAGATCCGCTTGGGCGAGGTCGCGCGCGTCGAAGTGGGGGCCGAAGACGAACGCTCGGGCCTGCGCGCCAACGGCAACACGGCCGTCGGCCTCGGCATTCTGCGCCAGTCGACCGGCAATACGCTGTCGGTCGCCAAAGGCGTCAAAGCGGAGATGGACCGCCTGCGCGAGACCTTCCCCGACGGCATCAATTTTTTGATCGGCTACGACGAATCCGTGTTCATCGAACAGTCGATCTACGAGGTCTACCACGCGTTCGGCATCGGCATTCTTCTGGTCGTGGCCGTCATCTTTGTGTTCCTGCGCTCGTGGCGCGCCACGATCATTCCGGCGGTCGCGATTCCGGTGTCGATCATCGGCTCGTTCATCGTGCTGGGGGCCCTCGGATTCTCGCTGAACGTGCTCACACTCCTCGCCTTCGTGCTCGCGATCGGCATCGTCGTGGACGACGCGATCGTCGTGCTCGAGAACATCCATGCGCGCATCGAAAAAGGCGAGCCCGTATTGCTGGCCGCCGTGCGCGGTGCGCGCCAGATTTCGTTCGCCGTCATCGCGACCACGCTCACGCTCGTGGCCGTGTTCCTGCCGCTGTCGTTCATGGAAGGCAACACGGGCCGACTGTTCACGGAGTTCGGCATTTCGCTTGCCGCCGCCGTGCTGTTCTCCGGCCTCGTGGCGCTGACCTTGTCGCCGATGATGTGCTCGAAGCTGCTCGTGGCGCATGCGGGCGAAAGCAAGTTCTACACGATGACCGAGAAGGTCTTCGTCGGCATGAACAACGTCTATCGCTGGATGCTGGAGCGCTCGCTGCGGGCACCCGTGCTGGTGCTCGCGATCGGCTTTGCGCTGTGCGCTGCCGCCTACGGCTTCTGGGCCGTGCTGCCCAAGGAGTTCACGCCGACCGAAGATCGCGGCAACGTCGTGATCCCGGTGACCGCGCCCGAGGGCGCTTCCTTCTCCTACACGTCCGATGCCGTGCGCCAGATCGAAAGCATCCTGCAGCCCTATATCGACAAGGGCCAGGCTGCCGTCATCATGGGCAACATCGCACCCGGCTTCCAGCGCCCGGCGCCCGTCAATTCGGGGCTGCTGTTCTTGCGCCTGAAGCCGTGGGGCCAGCGCTATCCGGGCTCCGAGACGGGTGCGCCGCCGCCCGAGGGCAAGGAAATCACGCAGCAGCAGATCGTGCGCGAGATTTTCCCGCGCATCGCCAACCTGCCGGGCGTGCGCGCGTTTGCGATCAACCCGCCGTCGCTGGGCCAGCGCGGCTTCCAGCCGCCGATCCAGTTCGTGCTCGGCGGCTCGGACTACGAAACGCTGCGCGGCTGGCGCGATCTCCTGATGCAGCGCACGGCGCAGGATCCGCGCTTCCTCAACGTCGATTCCAACTACCGCGAGACCAAGCCCGAACTGCGCGTGCGCATCGACCGCGCGCGCGCCGCCGACATCGGCGTGTCGATCGAGACGATCGGCCGCACGCTGGAGACGATGTTCGGCGCGCGCAACGTGTCGACCTACGTCGATCGCGGCGAAGAGTACAACGTGATCCTGCAGGCACGGCTCGCGGACCGCGCCACGCCGAGCGACCTTGCGAACGTATTCGTGCGATCGAGCACCACGCAGCAGTTGATCCCGCTATCGACGCTCGTGACGCTCACGGAAGCCGCCGGCCCCGCCGAACTCAACCGCCTCGACCGTCTGCGCGCGATCACGATCTCGGCCTCGCTTGCACCGGGCTTCACGCTCGGCGAAGCGCTGACGCTCATGGAGAGCTTCGCGCGCGAAGTGCTGCCGCCGGAAGTGCGCATCGGCTATCTCGGCCAGAGCCGCGAGTTCAAGGAATCGGCCTCGTCGATGTACTTCACCTTCGGCTTGGCCCTCCTCGTCGTGTTCCTGGTGCTTGCGGCCCAGTTCGAAAGCTGGATCCATCCGCTGATCATCATGCTGGCCGTACCGCTCGCGTTGACGGGCGGCCTGGGTGCGCTGTACCTCACCGGCATCTCGCTCAACGTCTACAGCCAGATCGGCATGATCCTGCTGATCGGACTCATGGCCAAGAACGGGATTCTGATCGTCGAGTTCGCCAACCAGCTGCGCGACGAAGGGGCCGACGTGCGCTCGGCCGTGCTCGAAGCGTCGGTCGCACGCTTGCGCCCCATCCTGATGACCTCAATCGCGACGGTGTGCGGTGCAATCCCGCTCGCCGACGCGCGCGGCGCTGGTGCCGAGAGCCGCGAGGCGATCGGCTGGGTCATCATCGGCGGCGTGTCGTTCGCGACCGTGCTGACAAGCTTCGTGATCCCGTGCCTCTATCTGCTGCTGGCGCGCTTCACCAAGCCCGCGGGCGCCATCGCCCAGCGTCTGGCGCAGCAGGAGCGGTCGCACAAGGGTGCCCACCCCACGCCGCACGCGGCCGAGTAAAGCGGCTGCGCACGGGCACGCGCGTGGCGCAAAGCTTCGACGTTGCGGTCGTGGGTGCGGGCATCGTCGGCGCTTCGGCCGCGATGGCACTCGGCGCCACGCATCGCGTGCTGCTGCTCGAAGGCGAAAGCCAGCCCGGCTACCACACGACCGGGCGCTCGGCCGCCGTGTTCGAGGAGGCCTATGGGCCCGCCGCCATCCGCAAGCTTGCCAATGCCAGCCGCGCCTTCCTCGCCGATCCGCCGCCGGGTTTTTCGGAGCATCCGTTGCTCAAGCCCCGCGGCGTCGTGTTTGCCGCCGCCGCCGCCGCCAGTGCCTCGATCGACAAGGCGCTGATCGACGCCCTGCCCGGCACGGTCGTCGAAATCGAGCGCCGCGAAGCCGTCGCCTTGTGCCCGGCGCTGGATGCCGATTGGCTCGACCGCGCCCTCTACGAAAAGGGTGCCATGGACATGGACGTCGCCGCGATCCATCGCGGCTACTTGCGCAAATTTGCGGCGGCGGGCGGCACGATCGTATGCAACGCCGCCGTGAGCGGCCTCAAACGCGCCGGATCGAGCTGGCGCATCGCGACGGAAGCAGGCGATTTCGAAGCCGCGCACATCGTCAATTCGGCCGGTGCCTGGGCCGACGTAATCGCAGCGCTTGCGGGTGCGGCATCCATAGGGATCGAGCCACGCCGGCGCACGGCCCTCGTGTTCGCGGCCCCCGCCGACGCTGGCCCCACGCACGCCTGGCCGATGGTCTGCGAGATCGACGAGGCCTTTTATTTCAAGCCCGATGCGGGCCTGCTGCTCGCCTCGCCCGCCGACGAAACGCCGTCCCCGCCGTGCGACGCGCAAGCCGAAGAGATCGATGTTGCGACGTGCATCGACCGGCTCGAGACCGCCACACGGCTGCGCGTTGCCGCCGTCAAACGCAAATGGGCGGGCTTGCGCTGCTTTGTTGCCGACCGCCGCCCGGTGCTGGGGCCCGATCCGGCAATCCCCGGCCTCCATTGGGCGGCCGCCTTGGGCGGCTACGGGATTATGACCAGCCCCGCCACGGGCCGCATCGTCGCGGCCGGCGTGCGCGGCGAAGATCTGCCCGCCGACTTGATCGCGGCCGGCTTCGCGTGGACCGATTTTTCGCCCGCACGCCTGAGCCGTTGATCGCCTGCGCGCGAAAAACCCCGCGCGCACGTACCCCGATAAGCGCTAGATTGGCAAAGTTGGATTCGAAAAGCCTGCCCGGATATTGCCGATGCGCCCGATGCTCTCTGTTTTTGCTGTTTTTCTTGCTGTTGCCGGTGCGGCCCCCGCTTCGGCCCAAACGACGCCCGCCGCCCCTTCGCCCACGCCGGGCGAAACCGTCGATCTGCGCGCACCCGGCCGGCTCAACGCGCAAGCCTATCGCGACGTGCCCGCGACCGGCTCGGTACGCGTGCGCCCCTACGACGACACGCGCGAAAACCGGCGCCTGCAGACGCAGATCGAGCGCGCGGTCGAGCGCAAAGGCCGACGCATCGAAGACAAGGCAGCCGACCTTTCGCTGAGCTTCGAGATCGAAGTGCGCCAGGTCGGGCGCGCAGGGCCGCCGCAGGGCATCGGCAGTTTCACAGCCGACCGCAACGACGCACGCCTGCGCCTCAATCTCTATTCCAATTCCGAGGACAGCCTCGTCAATCCGCGCCGTGCCGAACTCGGCAGCTCGGGCTCGGTGCAGTACACGATGGTGATCTCGCTCGACGATGCGCGCGGCACAAGGCTGTGGCAGGGCACGGCCACCTTGCTGGGCGCCCCCGGCGACGAGACCAGCGCCTACGGCTCGATGGCGCGCGCCCTCATCGACGAATTCGGCCAGACCGCGCGCCAAAAACCCTTCCGCGTCGAGTAGCAACAATGGCCGCGAAGGATCATGGCCACGACGACGACCATCACGGCCACGATCATCACAGCCATGACCACCACGGCCACGACCACGCGCATCGTCACGGCCACGGTCATGCGCATCTGCCTGCCAGTTTCGGCCGCGCGTTCGCGATCGGCATTGCACTCAATCTCGGTTTTGTGATCGTCGAAGCGGGCTACGGCATCGTCGCCAACTCGATGGCGCTGCTGGCCGATGCAGGCCACAATCTTTCGGACGTGCTGGGCCTGTGCGTGGCGTGGCTTGCGACCGTGCTTGCACGGCGCAGGCCTTCGGCGCGCTACACCTACGGCCTGCGCGCCAGCTCGATCCTTGCGGCCTTGTTCAACGCGGCGTTTTTGCTCATCGCCGTCGGCGCCATCGCGTGGGAGGCGGCCCAGCGCCTTTTCGATCCTTCAGGCGTAGAAGTGGCGGCCCCCACCGTGATGGCGGTTGCGGCAATCGGCATTGCGATCAACGGGGCGACCGCGTGGCTGTTCGCGCGCGGGCGCAAAGGCGATCTCAATATCAGGGGCGCTTACCTGCACATGGTGGCCGACGCCGCGATCTCGGCGGGCGTGGTGGTGGGCGGACTTGCCGTGCTGCTGACAGGCTGGGCCTGGATCGACGGTGCGGTCGGGCTCGCGATCTGTGCGGCGATCGTGTGGGGCACCATGAGCTTGCTGCGCGAAAGCGTGGCGTTGTCGCTGGCGGCCGTGCCCGCAAACGTGGACCCGGGCGACGTGCGCGCGTTCCTCGCAAGCCAGCCCGGCGTCGCGGGCCTGCACGATCTGCACATCTGGGCGCTCGGCACCGACCAAACGGCGTTGTCGGCCCATCTCGTGATGCCCGCAGGCCCGCCCGGCGACGCGTTTTTGGGGGCACTCTGCGCGCAATTGCGCACGCGTTTTTCGATTGCCCACGCGACAATTCAAATCGAGACGGATGCAAGTGCGTGCGCACTCGTCGCCTGCGGTGCGGCGTAAAGCGGCACGCAGGCGCCCGATGCAAAATTTTTTGATCGCGACCTCGGATCCATCTGGGTCGAATGGGACGCGATTGGAGGATTTGGTAATTTATCCTATAACAGTGTATTTGCTCAGTTCTTGAAATATTCCTTTTCCCGTGCTTTGATCAAGCATCGCTGCTGGTTTTATCCCCGGCCGCGTCTGCTGTTTGACATGTGAAGAAAGACGAAGCGGATCCCACTCAAACGCGGGT
>Ga0315906_10003695_pt1 | contig 20210 bp, 18 predicted proteins | sample LakEriMetagenome_4_FD_203526 | JGI IMG/M metagenome (GOLD analysis project Ga0315906, IMG submission 203526) | Freshwater fungal communities from buoy surface, Lake Erie, Ohio, United States - Buoy 2 MA122 | ecosystem: Environmental > Aquatic > Freshwater > Lake > Lake biofilm | place: USA... | reverse complement strand
CGTCGCGCGAGTCTAATTGCGTCCCCCCGATCGGGGTCTCTGCTTGCCCGAGGCCGGGTAGCTCAGTTGGTAGAGCAGCGGATTGAAAATCCGCGTGTCGTTGGTTCGATTCCGACCCCGGCCACCAAAATCAAGCGCCCAACTGTTCTCAGTTGGGCGTTTTCGTTTTGGCGACCCCCAGACTGTGCGGGGCCCGGCGCAACTCTACGTGTGCCATACCCCTCCAGCATCCGAGGCGGTAATGCCCCCCAAATCTCATACTCCGCTCTCTCTTCTCAGAAAACTTCTGCGAACACTGACGATTTGGCACACGCAAAACGCCTTTCACGGCAATAGCTTATGCGTGTGTCGGATACGAAGGTTTTGCATTTGGCGTGGAGAGGCAAACCATGAGGTTTGTGTGTTGTCGCACACAACGGTTTGAGAAAACGCTTCAGAAAGTAGTCACCCAGCGGAGCACGGCATCGAATAGAGCCCCTGTCGCTTCTGTGTATCCACCAACTTTCGATATGCGATCAGGGGAAGGTCGGCTCCCGGTTTTCCTTTGTCACGGGACTTCACCTTAAACACGTCGATTGGTTTGTCGCTGCTCAATCGCGCGCGCTCCATGATTCGCTCGGCTCGCATCGGCTCACCCTTGAACGACCAAAGCGACTCGAACACGGAGGCCTGTGCCTCGGTGAGGTTGATGTGGCCATGCTCTGGTAACAGCACCGAGCGGAAGTCGTCGGTAAAGGGGCCGTAAACCGGTTTAGCGGGCTCACGTTGCGTTTCTGTGGAGCGCTGGCCCTGTGGGGCGATAAAGGAGATGCCGTCGCCGTAAAAGGCGAACCGCTCCTGAAGTGGCAGCCACTCGATGTCGGCAGCGAATGGGTGAGCAGTCTGGTCCATCGGCTTGGGTGTGATGACCCGCAGGCTCGCACCCTTGACTCGGAAACCATCCAAGATCTTAGGCGCGCGCACAAGGGTGGACAGGCTCCGAGCCAGAATGACCGGCCCCTGCCTAGCATCTCCCAGCCGCCAAATGCCTGGGCCAACCTGATCAATGCCGTCGCGGCTGTTGATCTCCAATGCCAAACGCAGCTTCTGGCGCAGCCATTCCTCGTTGAGCGCGACCGCAGCCAGATCCTGTGGCTCGATCTGGACGGGGCCGCATTCGGGGCATTGGCAAAGTCTGCCGCCCTTGCCATCAGCGACGACTTGCCCTCGGTGCAGGTTGCAGTATGGGCAAAGTACGTATTGCTGATTGACGGCAGCAGGCTTTATGGCGGAGCCAAGCAGAGTGCATGCAGCGAGCTCGTGAGGCGACAGGGCAGACCGAAAAACTGGCGTCCCCTCAGCGAACAATCTGCACACCAAGGCCCAAGCATGATGTGCGGTCATAGTCACTCCTGGAAGGCTGGCTCAGACTGAAACGCATCTTCGCCGGGCTGCTGCTCGTTAGCACTGAGCGTTTGACCTGCATCAAGAATGCCAAGGGTGACCAGGTAGCTCTCGAGTTGCGCCTGCATCTTGGCGTCGAACTTGTGAAGGTTCAGTCGGCCTTTGCGGGTGATCTCAATGGTGATGACCTTCGATCGCATCTTGCCTGGCTCGGGTGGGTAGTAAAGGTTGATGTGCGCCGAGTTGATCTGCCAGTTACGCTTGAGCGGGTTTTCGTTGGGGAAGGACTCGGCGATCAACTCAGTCACGCACTGCTGGTCGCTTGATGCGGTTGCTGTGCATTCGACCTTGAGGTCGCCTTGGGGGCTGAGCAGCGTGAGGGTTTTGACTTGCAGCGCCATGAACCCGTCGGTGGTCAATGCCTGGGGCACATCGAACCCCAGCCGCAACGCAGACAAGTCAAGAGTGGGTGGTTTGATGCGGTGGGCATCGACCTTCGTGCCCAGCAGATGTTCGGCGAAAGCCTCCAGCATCATGGTGTGGTACTTGACTCCACCCTTGACCAAGGTGCGCGCGACACCGGTCTTGGCCGAGTACTCCAGCACCATGTGAATGTTGGGGTTGCCGACACGTCTGGTCAGATTCGAACCTTCGAACTCCAGACGCAGCATTTTTTATACCCCTACGAAGGAGAGTAGAATTATTCCAATAAAGATAACCTTCGGGGGTGATGATGCACTGGTATCTTGTCCATACCAAGCCAAGACAGGAAGTGCGCGCTCAGGAAAACCTCGAGCGGCAGGGTTACGAGTGCTACCTCCCAGTCTTCCCCAAGGAAAAACTTCGTCAGAACCGCGTGTCCATTGCCAGCGAGCCTTTGTTCCCGCGTTATCTGTTCATCCGTTTGGGGCAAGGTCATGCCGACCAAAGCTGGACGCCGATTCGCTCAACGAAGGGTGTCAGCCGCTTGGTGAGCTTTGGGATGAACCCTGCCAAGGTGCCAGATGGTCTGATCGATCACCTGCGGTCAACAGAGGCCATTGTGCAAGCGAATCCCGAGCGCTTGTTCACTACAGGTGACCAGGTTAGGTTGAGCGATGGAGCGTTCGTCGGCATCGACGGGGTCTTCCAAATGGCTGATGGTGAACGCCGTGTCATGGTACTGATTGAGCTTATGGGCAAGCCGGTTGTCATAAAGGTGGACGTAGCCAGTTTGCAAAAGGTCATGTAAACCCATCTTGGCCAACAAATGGGCTGCATCACCAGACAAATTCATCGATTTGTCGAAATCTCTTCTTAAAGTTATCTGGATATGAGACAATCGTTCGTCCGATGAACGAAGGTTGGCGCAACAGTCACCCCGCTGTCTCACTCGAATCCCCGGATTGCTTTACCCCTGACCGCGCTTGCTGATCGTGAAACAGCACGGCGGTAGCGTGTCTGAACCGACTCGGTGTCGTCTTGAGCCTGATATCCCCCGTACAGCGACTCGCTGGTTTCCAAGAGGAAATCCAGTTCGAAGTCCTGCGTCGTCTGCATCAAAGCCCTGATCTCAGCCAGCGAATCCTGGCCAAGGAGCTGGGCATCAGTCTTGGCAGCATCAATTTCTGTTTCCAGGCTTTGATGGAAAAGGGCTGGATCAAGATGCATAACTTCAGTCAGAGCAAACACAAATTGCGCTATGCCTACTTGCTGACTCCGGCAGGTATTGCTGAAAAGTCAAAGCTGACTGCTGAATTCCTGAAAAGAAAAACAGTTGAATATGAGGATCTGCAGCGGGAAATAGAGCAGTTGAAAGCCGATATTGACAATGACTGAATCTCAAAAACCTTATGAGGTAACGCCTGTCATCCTATGTGGTGGTTCAGGCACCAGGCTTTGGCCCTTATCCAGGACAGGCTTTCCGAAGCAGTTCTTGTGTTTAACGGGGAACGAGAGCCTGTTTCAACAGGCCGCTAAACGCTTGGCTGGTTTGGGTAACACAAGCATTCAAGTGACCGCGCCGCTCATCGTCACTGGCGAGGATCATCGGTTCTTGGCCTCTGAACAGCTTCGCGAGATCGGTTTCGAGTTGCGCAGTGCTTTGTTGGAGCCCGTAGGGCGCAACACCGCACCGGCCCTCACGCTTGCTGCGCTGGCTGCGGTCGAAGGTGGCAAAGATCCTGTCCTGGTAGTGACTCCCGCTGATCAAACGGTTACGGATCAATCAGCATTCACGGTAGCTACTCAGTTAGCCGTTCAAGAAGCAGCCAGTGGCAGCATCGTCATTCTGGGCATTACCCCTGACAGACCCGAGACAGGCTATGGCTACATACAGTGCCGTCAAGCTGGCTCTGTGGAAAAAACACTCACGGTTCAGCGGTTTGTAGAAAAACCAGATGCTGCAACCGCACAAGCCTATCTGGCTGAAGGCGGGTATTTCTGGAATGCGGGAATGTTTGTGCTCAGAGCATCGGTTTGGCTCAAAGCCCTCGAAGAGTTCCGCCCAGACATCCTGGAAGCTACGAAGGCTGCTTGGTCAAGGCGCAGTGCCGATGCGCAATTCGTGCGACCGGGCAAAGCCGAGTTTGTCGATATTCCATCAGAGTCGGTTGACTATGCAGCCATCGAGCAATGCCCTGGCAGCAAGTTCCCGATCAAGATGGTGCCGCTCAATGCAGGTTGGAATGATCTGGGTGCTTGGGATGCTGTTTGGAATGTGCTGCCCAAAGACGACCGAGGCAACGCACACATGGGTGATGTGTTGAGCTCCGACAGTCGAAACACCTTAGGTGCACGCCACCAGTCGTCTGGTGAGTTTGGTTGGCGTTCAAGACCTCATCGTGGTGGAAACACCAGATGCTGTCTTGGTGGCCGACAAATCCCGCAGCCAAGACGTCAAGTACATCGTCGCCCAGCTACAAAATACCAATCGTGAGGAACACACACTGCACCGCAAGGTGCACCGTCCATGGGGTTGGTACGACAGCATCGACGAAGGTGGCCGCTTCAAAGTCAAGCGAATTCAAGTCAAACCCAAAGCCAGCCTGAGTCTGCAAAAGCACCATCACCGAGCCGAGCACTGGATCGTAGTGACGGGCACTGCCGAGATTACCAAAGGCGACAAGGTGCTGACCTTGACCGAAAACCAATCCACCTACATCCCGCTTGGCGCAGTACACCGCTTGGCCAACCCTGGCACCATTCCGCTCGAAATCATCGAGGTGCAGTCCGGTGGGTATTTGGGCGAAGATGACATCGTTCGCTTTGAAGATAAATATGGCCGCAGTAAAGCTTGAACTTAAAACTGAAAACTTAGAAAAATGAAAATAGCTGTAGTGGGTGCTGGATATGTCGGCTTGTCGAATGCAGTATTGTTGGCCCAGCACCATGAAGTGGTCTTGCTGGATGTGGTGCCTGAAAAAGTAGCCAGTCTGCAATCTCGCCAGTCCCCCATCAACGATGAAGGGTTGCAAGACTACATGAGCAACAAGCCGCTCAATTTGGTTGCAACTCTGGACAAACAGGCTGCATATGTCGGTGCGGATTTCGTCATCATTGCGACGCCCACCGACTACGATCCCGAGACCAACTACTTCAACACGGAGTCGATCGAGTCAGTCATCCGCGACGTCATGGCGCTCAACCCCGCTGCGACCATGGTGATCAAATCGACAGTTCCCGTTGGCTACACCCAGCGGATGCGGGAAACACTCGGCTGTGACAACCTGATCTTTTCCCCCGAGTTCCTCCGCGAAGGCCGCGCCCTCTACGATAACCTGTACCCTTCACGCATCATTGTCGGAGAGCAGTCGGAGCGTGCTAACGTTTTTGCCGGGTTGCTGCAGCAGGCGGCTATCCGTATGGACGTTCCTGTGCTCTACACCGACAGCACCGAGGCTGAGGCGATCAAGCTGTTCGCCAATACCTACCTCGCCATGCGCGTTGCCTACTTCAATGAGCTGGACACCTATGCAGCCGTACATGGGCTGAGCACCCGCCAGATCATCGAAGGCGTCTGCCTGGATCCGCGCATCGGCAACTATTACAACAACCCAAGTTTTGGATACGGTGGCTACTGTCTGCCGAAAGACACCAAGCAACTCTTGGCCAACTACCAGGACGTACCCCAGACCCTCATTGGCGCGATCGTTGAAACGAACACCACCCGCAAGAATTTTGTGGCCGAGGACATCCTGGCGCGCCAGCCTAGTACCGTGGGCATCTATCGGCTGGTTATGAAGGCGGGGGCTGACAACTACCGTGCCAGCAGTGTGTTGGGCATCATGAAACGGCTCAAGGCCAAGGGCGTGCATGTCCTCGTCTACGAACCCGTGATGAAAGAGCCGGAATTTTTCCACTCCCGCGTCCTCAGCGACCTAGAAGCCTTCAAGCGTGAATCGGACGTGATCGTTGCCAACCGGTTAACCGACCAGATCAGCGATGTGGCGCATAAGGTGTATACCCGAGATCTTTTTGGTCAGGACTAATCCCATGAGAAACTACAACCCGCGCAAGCGCATCCTCGTGACCGGTGGCGCTGGCTTCCTGGGCTCACACCTTATTGATCGTCTTCTTGCACAAGGTGACGAAGTTGTCTGTGCCGACAACCTTTTTACCGGAACCAAGCGCAATATCGAGCATCTGCTTGATCACCCTCGCTTCGAATTCATTCGTCACGACGTGACGTTTCCTCTGTATGTGGAGGTGGACCAGATCTATAACTTGGCCTGCCCTGCCAGCCCGGTGCATTACCAACATGACCCGGTTCAAACGACCAAGACCAGTGTGCACGGTGCTATCAACATGCTGGGTTTGGCCAAGCGCCTTCAGGCTCGCATTTTTCAGGCCAGCACCAGCGAGGTCTATGGGGACCCGAACGTTCACCCACAGACGGAAGACTACTGGGGCAACGTCAACCCCATCGGCATACGCAGTTGCTACGACGAGGGCAAGCGGTGCGCCGAAACGCTGTTTTTTGATTACCACCGACAGCACGGTTTGGACATCCGCGTTGCGCGCATTTTCAACACCTACGGCCCGCGCATGCACCCCAACGACGGCCGCGTGGTCAGCAACTTCATCGTGCAGGCCTTGCGTGGGGAGGACATCACGATTTACGGTGAAGGTTTGCAAACCCGCAGCTTTTGCTATGTGGACGATCTCGTCGAAGGGTTTTTGCGATTCATGGCCCTTCCATCTGGCGAGGATGGCAAGCCCGGGTATCCTGGCCCGATCAATTTAGGCAACGCGGGTGAGTTCACCATTCGCCAATTGGCAGAAAAGGTCATCGACCTGACGGGGTCTTCATCCAAGTTGGTCTTCAAGCCGCTGCCAAAAGATGACCCAATGCAGCGACAGCCAGACATTTCCCGCGCGCGTGAATGGCTGCAAGGATGGACGCCCCAGATCGAACTTGCTGAAGGCTTGCAAAGAACGATTAAGTATTTTGACGAACTCCTGGTCGACGATGGCCTGTGAGTGCCTTGCCGGAAGAACACCATGAAGTATCTCGCCGTCATACCCGCGCGCGGAGGCTCAAAGGGCCTGCCAGGCAAGAATCTCCGATTGCTGGCGGGAAAGCCGCTGATTGCATGGTCTATAGAGCAGGCTCTGGAGAGTAGTCGCATTGATTGCGTGCATGTCTCTACGGACGATCCTGAGATAGCGGAGGTGGCTCGTGCACATGGTGCCGATGTTCCTTATATGCGTCCCGCAGAACTGGCGCAGGACACGACGCCCACAGAGCCGGTGTTGACCTATGCCCTGGACTGGTATGAGAGGGCAGGGCGGACGTTTGATGCGGTGGTGCTCTTGCAGCCGACCTCACCCCTGAGGTTTCCGGGAACATTGGGTACTGCGCTGGAAGCGTTCGAGGCCCGTGGTGCCGAATCGTTGTTGGGGGTTTGTGAGAATCACCACTTCTTCTGGCGCAACAGTGAGGATCCTGTGGCGCTTTACGACTACCGCAACCGGCCTCGCCGCCAGGATATCGGGCCCGAGGATCGCTGGTACCGTGAAAATGGATCCATCTACGTGACGCGCGCGTCCGCTTTCCGGCGACACTCCAATCGTCTTTGCGATCCGATTTACATGCACGTCATGCGCGAAGAGGAGGGCTGGGAAATTGACAGCCTGGCCGATTTCATGGTCGTGGAGGCCCTGATGAAAATGAGCTACAAATCATGATTCTTGATCGTAATCTCACTAAGTTTATTGTTTTTTCGGAAGACTCGCTGCACAACGCACTGCGCAAGATCAGCGAAAACAAGGCACGCATCGTGTTCTGCGTGTCTTCAAGTGGCGTGCTCGAGGGGGTACTCACCGATGGCGATTTCCGTCGCTGGATTACCGAAAACCCTTCGTTTGACACCGGCACGCCAGTGCTGACGGTCGCCAACAAATCTTTCACCTTTCTGCCGCACGATGCGTCGCACGAGGAGATTGCGCGCCAATTCTCGGATCGGATCAGCTACGTGCCGCTGCTCGATCGCCACAACCATCTTGTGGCGGTGGCGCATCGCGGTGCCCCGGAGATTCGGATTGGTGGTTTCACCATCGGTCCGCATGCGCCGTCTTTTCTGATTGCTGAAATCGGTAACAACCACAATGGAAGCCTGGATACAGCCAAGCGTCTCATTGATGAGGCCATTGCGGCTGGCGCCGACTGCGCCAAATTTCAGATGCGCAGCATGGCCCACCTGTATCGAAATGCCGGCGATGCCAATGACGCCAGTGCCGATCTGGGGGCGCAATACACGCTGGATTTGCTGTCGCGCTTTCAGTTGTCTTCAGAACAGATGTTCCAGGCTTTCGACTACTGCAAGGAAAAGGGCATCTTGCCGCTTTGCACGCCGTGGGACCATGACAGCCTTCAGCAACTGGAGGGCTACGGGATGCTGGCCTACAAGCTGGCGAGCGCCGACCTGACAAACCACGACTTGCTGGAGGCCATGGCCCGCACGGGCAAGCCGATCATCTGTTCTACCGGCATGTCCATCGAAAACGAAATCGTTGAGGCTGTGAAGTTGCTCAAGCGGCACAACGCGCCTTTCGTGCTGCTGCACTGCAACTCCACCTATCCGGCGCCATTCAAGGACATTCACCTGGAGTACATGGATCGCCTGCGTCTGGTGGGCGACTGTGTGGTTGGCTACTCAGGGCATGAACGCGGTATCGCGGTGCCCATCGCCTCTGTGGCGCGCGGCGCCAAGGTCATCGAGAAACACTTGACGCTTGATCGCAACTGGGAAGGCAACGACCACCGGGTCAGCCTGCTTCCCGACGAGTTTCGCGCCATGGTGCAGAGTATTCGCGAGGTCGAGCAGGCCCTGGGCTCGGGCGAGGCACGCCGTGTCACGCAGGGCGAGATGATGAACCGCGAGGTGCTGGCCAAGAGCCTGATCGCCAACCGCGACATCGCCGCCGGAGAGGTGGTGGGTGCCGAGATGGTGGACGTTCGCAGCCCGGGCCAGGGCCTGTCGCCTAACCGCAAGGCCGAACTGCTGGGCCGAAAGGCGGTGCGTGCGATGAAGGCCGGTGACTTTTTCTATCCGTCCGATCTGGACGACAGTGCCTCGCGTCCACGCGCTTTCAAGTTCCGTCGCCCTTATGGCGTTCCGGTGCGCTACCACGATATCAAGCGTCTGGCCGCGGCAGCGCCCTTTGACTTGTTTGAGTTTCACCTGAGCTACAAGGACATGGAAGAGGACATCGCAAAGCATCTGGGCAACCAATGCTACGACATGGATCTGGTGGTGCATAGCCCGGAGCTGTTCGCGGGCGACCATATCATGGATCTGTGTTCACCCGACGCCGATTACCGGCAGCGCTCCATTGATGAACTCCAGCGTGTGATCAATGTGACCCGGGCCCTTGCGCCGTATTTCAGCCGTGCGCAGCGTCCACTCATCATCATCAACGCTGGGGGATTCTCGGCCGACGGGGCGATGCCTGTCGCCGCCAGGGGGCCGCTGTACGACCTCATCGCCGAATCGCTGGCCCAAGTTGACCAGGCTGGTGTGGAAATCATCCCGCAAACCATGCCGCCGTTCCCTTGGCATTTTGGTGGGCAGCGCTTTCACAATCTGTTCATGGTTGCGGACGAAATCGCGACTTTCTGCCAGCGCCATGGGTATCGGGTATGTCTCGACATCTCGCATTCCCAGTTGACCTGCACGCACTACAAGGATTCCTTCAAGGACTTCCTGGAGCGCGTCGGCCCTTACTCTGCGCACCTGCACATGGTAGATGCCGAGGGTGTGGACGGCGAAGGATTGCAGATTGGCGAAGGCATGGTCGATTTCGCGATGGTGGCTGAGATTCTGGACAAGTGCGCTCCGCATGCCTCGTTCATTCCTGAGATTTGGCAGGGGCACAAGAACGATGGGGCGGGGTTTTGGGAGGCGTTAGGCAAGCTAGAGAGATGGTTTTAAGGTGAGCACTAATTGGAATCAGCCACTGGTGTTGGTGGCGGGTACAGGGTCCATCGGCAGGCGACACATTGGCAATCTGCGAACACTCAAGCCCGGGGCACGTTTTGTGTTCGTGCGTGCGCAAGCTCGGCACGACCCACTGTCGGATGAACTGGGGGCTGAGGTGGTGTCCGACCTCTCGGCTGGCCTGAGCCTTGGCCCGACACTTGCCATCGTCGCTAATCCTTCGGATCAACATGCCTCCTTCATCCTGCCCTTGCTGAAGGCTGGAGTGCCCACGTACATCGAGAAGCCGGTGGTCATACGTGATGAAGACGCTATCGCGCTTGCACAGATTGATGCTGTCTCACTGCCGACCACCCAAGTGGGGTGCAATCTGCGTTTTTTGCCGTCGTTGCGCCAGCTCAAGGATTGGGTTGCTGAAGGTGCGCTGGGTCGAATTATTCGCGCTTCGTTCGAAGTCGGTCAGTGGTTGCCCGACTGGCGCCCGTCGCAAGACTATCGACGCAGCTACAGCGCCAGTATCGAACAAGGTGGCGGTGTGGTGTTTGATCTCGTGCACGAGATCGACCTTGCGTATTGGCTGTTTGGCCAACTTGAACTAGTCGCAGCACTAGGTGCGCGCCGTTCGAACCTCGAGATCGCTACAGAAGACGTGGCTACTATGATGATGACGGGCTCAGATGGTGAGCAGATCATCGTACAACTTGACTACGTTTCGCGCATGTTGGTTCGTCGCATTCACGTGGTGGGTGATAAAGCTTCCGCGTTCTGGGATCTCCCGGCGCGCATGCTTGGCCTGAGCTGCCCCGGCGGTGGGAGGCAAGAGCAAACCGATGGCTTCGATATGACGCATACCTATGTCGATGCGATGCGCGAATTCATCAACGCTGCTGAATCGGGAGGAGTGACTAGCTTGCCGCTACCTGAGGCTCTACCTGCCACATCCATGGCTATCCGGGTCAACCAATCCATCCGAAATTCCTCAACTTTTACCACCAGCGTATGAGCACCATTGCTACTATCTGCGCGCGCGGCGGCTCCACAGGTCTGCCGCGCAAGAACGTGAAGCACTTGCATGGCAAGCCGCTAATCGCACACACAATCGAACAGGCATTAGCCTGTAAGCGAATCGAGAAAGTCTTTGTCTCAACTGACGACGAAGAGATTGCCGAGGTCGCGCGACGGCATGGCGCGAGCGTCCCCTTCATGCGACCAGCCGAGCTGGCTACCTCGTTAGCTCCCAAGCTGCCAGTGATTGAGCACCTGATTGAAGGCGTTGAAGCTTTGGGTACACGCGTGACCCGCATTGTCGACCTCGATCCTACTTCCCCGCTACGTCTGCAGTCCGATATTGATGCCTGCATCGACTTGCTCGACAAAGAAACCGACGTAGTAATTACCGCGTATCCGGCCGAAAAGAATCCCTACTTCAACATGGTCGAAGCCAAACCCGACGGCAATATCGGTCTTGTCAAAACCATTTCCGGTGGCGTCGTGGCGCGCCAGCAGGCACCAGCGGTTTACGCGATGAACGCATCGGTCTACGTGTGGCACCGCCATTCGTTCTCCAAGGGCTTGTGGAACGGCCGCGTGAAGCTGCATGTGATGCCGAGGGAGCGCTCCATCGACATCGACGCGCCCATCGATTTCAAGCTAGTGGAGATGTTGATGCAGGAGGCCATGCATGCGTAATCAATTCGATCTCAGCGGCCGCGTGGTTGTGCTCACCGGTGGCGCCGGCATCCTCGGGCAGCGCATGGCGCTGGCGTTGGCAACGCACGGCGCGCGCCTGGCGCTTGTCGACCGCGATGCCGAGCGCGTCGAAGATGCCGCCGACAAGGTACGGGCCGAGATCCATGGCTCGTTCGTCAGCGGCTACGCGTGCGACATCACCCAGCGCGAGCAAATCGAGGCATTGCACGCCCGAGTCGCCAAAGACTTGGGGCCGGTCGATGTGCTGATCAACAACGCCGCCGCGAAGAGTGCCAACTTCTTTGAGCCCTTCGCCACCTTCCCGGTAGGCGACTGGGACGAAGTGATGGAAATCAATGTCAAGGGCGTCATGCTCGGCTGCCAGGTGATCGGCAGCGCCATGGCCGAGCGCGGTAAGGGCTGCATTGTCAACACCTTGTCGGTCTACGGGATAGTCGCACCTGATCAGCGCATCTACGAAGGTTCGATGTATGAAGGCCGTGCGATCAACACGCCGGCGGTCTACAGCACCAGCAAGGCAGCCGTGTGGGGGTTGACGCGCTACCTTGCCTCCTATTGGGGCCATCGCGGCGTGCGTGTGAACGCCATCACACCAGGCGGAGTATTCAGCGGGCAGAACGACACCTTCGTGCAACGCTACAGTGCCCGCGTGCCGATGGGGCGTATGGCCGAGCAGGATGAAATGTCGGGCGCCGTGGTCTACCTGTCGAGCGACGCCTCCTCGTATGTCACCGGCCACAACATCGTCGTCGATGGCGGCTTGACGGTTTGGTGAGGATGAACGCCATGTCTTGTTTCGTAATCGCCGAAGCCGGCGTCAACCACAACGGGTCACTCGATCTGGCGATGCGGCTGGTCGACGCCGCCGCTCAGGCGGGGGCCGATGCCGTGAAGTTCCAGACCTTCAAGGCCGACAGCCTGGTGATGCCAGGCACGGCCAAAGCGGCGTACCAACAGGCTCAAACGGGCGATGGTGACCAGTTCTCCATGATCCGCGCGTTGGAACTTCCCGAAGAGCACCATGTCGCACTCATTGAGCGGTGCAAGACGCGTGGCATCGAGTTCATGTCGACACCGTTCGACCGCGAGTCCGCCAGGTTCCTTATCGAGCTCGGCATGAGGCGCGTGAAGATTCCTTCGGGCGAGTTGACCAACCGGCCTTTCCTTGAATTCCTCGCGGCAAGCGGCAAGCCGCTGATCCTCTCAACCGGCATGGGCACCCTGGCCGAGGTGCAACGCGCGATGTGCTGGCTGTCGCAAGCGCGTGCGGCGACGGGCCATTCGGCAGCACCCGCCGAATTCCTCACGGTGCTTCATTGCACTTCCAACTATCCGGCCGAGCCTGTGGACGTGAACCTTTCGGCGATGGCCACGCTGCGCGATGCGCTGAACCTGCCCATCGGCTACTCCGACCACACGCTGGGCATCGAGATTAGCCTGGCTGCGGTGGGCATGGGCGCGACCGTCATCGAAAAACACTTCACGCTGGATCGCTCGCTGCCTGGCCCCGATCACCAAGCCTCGCTCGATGTTGAACAGCTCCGCGTGCTCGTCACCGGCATCCGCAACATCGGCAAGGCCTGGGGTGATGGCATCAAGCAGCCCCGGGCCAGTGAATTGCCGGTACGCGAACTGGTCAGGCGCAGCGCCTTCGCGGCGCGCGATCTGTCGGCAGGGCACGCACTGGCCGAAAGCGACCTCAAGTTTGTGCGCCCCGGCACCGGCATCGGCCCTGAACATGCCACCGAACTCAACGGCCGCGTGCTCCAGCGCGCCCTCAAGGCCGGCGACATGCTCGCCTGGAGCGATTTACACTGATGCGCAAGGTGCTTTACGTCACCGGCACTCGGGCCGACTTCGGCCTGATGCTGCGCACGCTGCACGCCATTGACCGGCATGACGGCCTGTCGCTGCGGGTATGCGTGACGGGGATGCACCTGTCGGATCGATTCGGCATGACGGTGCGTGAGGTGGAAACCTCGGGCCTTGCCATCGCGGCGCGGCTGCCGGTGGACATCGACCACGACTCCGGCCTTGGTATGGCGCTGGTGGCGGGCGACACGCTGAACGCCTTCGCGCGCCTGTTGCAAAGCGAACGCCCCGATGTCGTACTGCTGCTGGGGGACCGAATCGAGATGCTGGCCTGCGCCATCGCCGCTGTCTGCCAAGGCATTGCGATCGCGCACGCTCATGGCGGCGAGCGTTCGGGGACGATCGATGAATCGCTTCGCCATGCCATCTCCAAGCTCGCGCACCTCCACCTCGTCACGACACCGGGTTCACGCGATCGGCTATTGGCCATGGGGGAGCGCGCCGATGCGACCTTCGTGGTCGGCGCGCCGGGCCTGGTGGGCTTGCACGAGCTGGCCACGCGCAGCCGGGCTTCCTTGCTGGCTGAACACAAGCTCGACGCAGGCCGGCCCACCGCCGTGGTGCTGTTCCACCCAGTCGTGCAAGAAGCCGCCGAAACCGGCACGCAAATGCAAGCCCTGCTCACGGCCTTGGCGCAAGACGGCATCCAGGCGATCTGCCTGCTGCCCAATGCCGATGCCGGAAACAGCCATATCCGCGCGGTCATCGAGCGTCATTGCGCAAGCCACGAGGGCTTCAAGGCCGTAGCACATCTTCATCGCGGTGACTACGTCTCGCTGCTCGCCTGTTGCGACTTGCTCGCGGGCAACTCCAGCAGCGGCATCCTAGAGGCCGCGTCGTTCGGTACGCCGGTGGTGAACATCGGCGACCGCCAAAACCTCCGCGAGCGCAACGCCAACGTGTTCGATTGCCCACCCGTGCTCGACGCGATCCGCGCGGCTGTTCGGCGTGCCCGCGACTTCCCGCGCTCGAACACCACCAACCTGTACGTGCAGGCCGACACCGACCAGCGCATCGCCTACATCCTTCACAGCTTCCCGCTCGAACTTGCGCTGCTGAAGAAGAGCAACACTTACTAGAGAGTCGACGATGAAAGTCCTGTTCACCGGCCGCAAGCCTGTTTCCGCGCGTTGCCTCGAATTCCTGCATTCCAGCGGCATCGAGGTGGTGGGTGTGCTGACCGATAACCACTTGTCCGTCTCGCCCACCGCAGACACCGCCCAGCGGCTGGGCATGCCCGTGCTCACCCACGAGGAGGGCCGCGACGCACTGGCCAGCGGCGCACTGCAGGTGGATTTGTGCCTCTCAATGCTTTATTGGCGAAAGCTCACCGCGCCCTTCCTCAACACGCCCCGACGCGGCGCGATCAACTTCCACCCGGCGCCGCTGCCGCAATACAAAGGATGTGGCGGCTACAACCTTGCCATCCTCGAAGCCCGAACCTATTGGGGTGTCACCGCGCATTACATGGATGAAGCGATCGACACCGGCGCCATCATCGAAGTCGACAGCTTCGAGATCGACCCTGAGCGCGAGACCGCGAAATCTCTGGAGCGCGTGTGCCAGGAGCGGCTCTTCTCTCAATTCAAGCGCGTGGTGACGGCGGCGGCAGCGTCGCAAGATCACCTGCCCACCACACGCAACGTCGGTGGCCAATACGTGAGCCGCGCCGACATGGAGCGCATGAAAGAAGTGCTGCCCACCGATGACGTGCGCCGCAAGATTCGCGCGTTCTGGTTTCCGCCCTACGACGGCGCTTATGTGATGGTGAACGGCGTGAAGTGCACGCTAGTGGATGGCACCATTTTGTCGGAGTTGGGAGACCCGGCATCGTCGAACCTGTTCACGGCCAATCGCGCCGAGACGGGGGCCAAATCATGAACGACATTCGCCCGCTGCTCGTCAGCGTCTCGGGTGACCTCGGGAGCGTTCTGCGCCGCCTCGAAGAAACCTCCAAAGGCATCGTGCTGCTGGTCGATGCGCAAGGAAAGCTTTTGCGCACCGTGACCGATGGCGACGTGCGGCGCCAGCTCCTCGAAGGAGCTGCGCTCACGCAGCCGCTCTCTGAGTTGCCGCCGCGTGCTTCTGCGACCTTGCGCACGCCCTGCTCGGGTGCCCAAGCCTTGCTGGCCATGAACACCCATCAGGTCAACCAGCTGCCGGTGCTCGATGCCACAGGATGCCCTGTTCAACTCTTGTTGCGTCGCGAGCTCGAATCGCAAATCCTGCTGTCCACGCCCCACCTTGGCGACTCCGAGATGGGCTACGTGGAGGAAGCCTTCCGCACCAACTGGATCGCGCCGCTCGGCCCCAACGTCGATGCGTTCGAGAAAGAACTCGCCGCCTGGGTGGGAGTGCGGCACGCCGCCGCGCTCTCGTCGGGTACGGCCGCCATCCACGTCGCGTTGCGCCTGCTGAACATCGGCCCCGGCGACGAAGTGTTCTGCTCCAGCCTCACCTTCGTCGCTAGCGCCAACCCCATCCTGTACGAGAAGGCTACGCCGGTGTTCATCGACTCCGACCCGGCCACGTGGAACATGTCGGTGCCGGCCTTGCAACGCGCACTTGAAGACCGTCGCGCCAAGGGTCGCCTGCCCAAAGCCGTGGTGGTGGTGAGCCTGTACGGTCAAAGCGCCGACATGGCCCCCATCATGGAGCTATGCGACGCGATGGGTGTACCGGTGGTCGAAGACGCCGCCGAGTCACTGGGCGCCACGTATCGCAGCAAGGCCAGCGGCAGCTTCGGCAAGCTGGGCGTGTACTCGTTCAACGGCAACAAAATCATCACCACTTCGGGCGGAGGCATGCTCGTCTCCGAGGATGAATCATTGATCAAACGTGCGCGGCATCTGTCGACGCAAGCGCGCGAAGCGGCGCCGTACTACGAACACACCGAGGTGGGCTACAACTACCGCATGAGCAATGTGCTCGCGGGCATCGGGCGCGGGCAGCTTAAGGTGCTGGAGCAGCGGGTGGCGGCACGCCGCAGGGTATTCGAACGCTACAAGGAAACGCTCGCCGACTTGCCGCAGATCACGTGGATGCCCGAGGCGAGCTACGGCCGATCCAACCGCTGGCTGACCGCCTGCACGCTCGATCGCGGCATCTCGCCGGCCTCGCTCATTGAGCGCTTGGCCGAAGACAACATCGAGGCGCGGCGCGTGTGGAAGCCTATGCATCTGCAACCGCTGTTCGCAGGAGCCGAGTACTTCACGCACGCTGCGGGCCAAGACATTGCCGGCGACCTCTTCAGCCGGGGCGTCTGCCTGCCCTCGGGCTCCAACATCACCGATGAGGAGCTCGAACGCGTCCACGAGGCCATGCGCCGATTCCTGCGCTCCGCATGACCCCACGCAGATGCTCCAGCGCCTGATTCAAAACACGCTCATCACAGGGCTGTCGTTCTTCTTCACCGGGCTGGTACCGCTGCTGCTGGTGCCGCTGTTCCTCAAGCAGTACGGCGTCGAGCAGTACGGCGTGCTGGTGGTGGTGCGGCTGCTGCTACCCACCGGCGCGCTGGCTGTCTTCGACCCAGGCCTGCCAGAGACGACCAGCTACGCCATCGCGAAAGCCCGGCACGACGACGATTGGTCGCGCTGCGGGCGCTATCTGGGCGGTTTGGTCGCGATCAGCCTGCTGCTCGGCGTGATCGCTGCCGGCGCCTTGGTGCTGGCCGAGCCTACGTTGGCCGCGCTGTTCGGCATCTCGACGCCGCTGCGGCCAGGCTTCTCACACATCGTGTACGCCACAGCGGCCTCGTTTCCGCTGCTGCTGGCGTCGCTCGTGGCGGAGGGCGTGCTCAAAGGCTTCGAGGATTTCAAGCGATTGAGAAGCTTCGATGTGCTCTCGATCGCCGTCTATGCGGCAGCCGCCGTGGGGGCGGTATGGACTTCGCTTACCTTCGAGTGGATCGCGTTGATCTATGTGCTCTACGGCGTGTTCCGCACTGGCCTCATCACCGCCCTCGCGTGGCGTTACCTGCATCGCAGAGCCGCGAAGATGGCGCGCCCCCAGCCGGCGGAATGGCGCGAGCTCAAAAACCGTTGCGTACCTCTCTGGCTGAACCGCTGCATTGGCGTCGCGCAAGGGCACGCGGCCCCGCTGCTCATCGGCGCACTGATGGGCACTGCGGCGGTGGGCCTGTTCGACCTCGTGATGCGCATCCCGCGCTTCCTCAAGGTGGTCACGGGCATCCTCAATTCGGCCGTGCTCCCGGTGGTGCTCCGGCTGGATGAGGCTGGAGACCGCGCCGGCCTCCAGCGCCTGCTGCAGTTGGGGTTGCTTGGTGTCTTGAGCGTCGTTGCGCCCATCGTCGCCTGGGGTGTGTGTTTCTCCGAGCCTATGCTGCGTCTATGGGTCAGCGAGAAGTACTCGACGCTGTGGCACTGGCAATCGCTGATGTTCGCTTGGCCGTTGATCAACGCCGTCACCAGCTTCAGCTGCGGTGCCTTGCTGGGGCGCCCGCGATTCGTAGCCGTGCTGAACTGGATCGTGCTCGGCCAGATCGGCATTCAGCTGGCGACGAGCATCGCGTTGATTCCATTTTTCTCGGCCCAGGCCTTCATCGCGGGGCAGATCCTGGCCTTGTCGATCTCGCTGCCTTTCCAGCTGTGGCTGGTCTTCAACGTTTGCGGCCTGCATGCGCAGGAGTTCAAGCGCCACCTGGGTGTATTGGTGATCTTTGCGGCGCCGGTTGCAGCGGCCCTCGCTTTCGATGCCGGCCATGCAATAAGTACCATCCCGCAGTTGATCGCCTCGCTGACCGCCTGGTGCGCCGTTTCGGCGCTCCTGGTCTGGAGTGCGGTCTTCAGCTCCGCCGAACGCGCGACCGTGGCTTCGATGCTCACGCGCCGCTTTCGCCGCAAGGCGTAGCCAGCTCTGTACACCTCCCCATGAAGCACCTTTCCCTTGGCTATATCGTCGACCACCCCAAGCGTGACCTTCCCGGTGCCGTGCAGTTCGCGCGTGCCGCATTGGCACGGGGCTGTGACGCCTACATCATTCCGATGTATGACCAGGCGTTCGACATCCCGCTGGTAGCGCTGGACGCCGTGGTCGTCAACTTCGCGCGGCCTGCGAACCTCGACGTCGTGCAGGCCTACCAAGGCATGGGCCTGCCGGTGTACGTGATGGACACCGAAGGCGGCAACCACACGGTGGCCGGCTCCAACACCCCAGGGCGCCTGGCGGAGCTGCTGCGCGAACGCGGATTCTCCCGCCTGTTGTCGGGCTACTTCTTCTGGGGCTCGGCCTTGCGCGACGTGTTCGCAGAGCATTGCGGCATGCCACCCGAGCGGCTCATCGCCACCGGCTGCCCGCGTTTCGACTACGCCAGCTCGCGCTGGCAGCCGGTGCTGCGCAAGCCAGAGCAAGGCTATGTGCTGGTCAACTCGAACTACCCCATGATCAACCCGCGCTTCTCCAGCTCTCTGACGGCAGAACGCGAAGCAATGGTCGCCGTCGGCTGGGAGGGTGGCTATGTCGACAGGCTGATCGCCGAGCTGAAGGCCGCCTTCAAGAATTTCACCGAGAACGTGGCACGGCTGGCCCGTGATCTGCCCGAGCTGCACTTCGTCTACCGGCCACACCCGTTCGAGAACGTCGATTTCTACAAAGAGCGGTTCGTCAACTTCCCGAATGTGCGGGTCGATGGAAGTGGTGATGCGTTGACCGCCATCTCGAACGCCCGCTGCGTCCTGCATTTGAACTGCGCCACCGCGATCGAGGCTACGATGTTGCGCACGTTGCCGATTTCGCTGGAATACCTTAATACGCCAACGCTGCTCAACCACGCGCCGCTACCTTCGCAGATCAGCAAACAAGCGCACAGCTATGAGGATGCAGTGGCCTGGCTTCGCAATACCGACGCAGCGGCGGCGAGCTTTGCGTTCGAGATGGTTCATGAGCAATATGTCTACCCTTGGTTCCACCGTAATGATGGTGGCGCCTCCGACCGCATTGTTGATGCGCTGCTCCAGCAGATCGAACCCCGTAAAGCCAGGCCGTTCGTGTTCAAGTCGATGGTAGGGAGCCGGTCCAATCCGCGGCTTGGGCAATGCCTACAAGGCATAACGGCCAACCTACTGGGCTCGCTCGCAGCCTCTCGACTGCGGGCGACATTCAATCAGGCGCGCCGCGATAAGCAACTAGACGCCGACGTAATAGCGCGGAACCTACATGACCTAAGCGCAGTGTCCGGCGAGGCAACACCAGTGGTCTGCAACGCCCGGCATCCTGTGACGGGGCTGCCGCTGGCCTCTGTGCACTGTCGCCTGCCCGCCGGTGGGCAATAGCCGGTTTTCCTCATCACCCTACCAAGAAAGACATTCCCTTTATGGAGTACCAATCATGACCTCGGTTGCCGTCATCGGTTGCGGCGGCATCGGATGCAGGCATGCGCAAGCGCTCGGCCGGCTGTCAATCCCGGCGGATGTTTACGTGGTTGATCTATCGGCCGAAGCCCGTGCGCGCTCCGTCGCGCTGTTCAATGAGTCTGCGGCGGCCACCAACTCGCCGGCCCGCGTGATAGAGTTGTCAAACACTGATGAGCTCCCCGAGAAGCTCGACGTGGCAATCCTTGCCACACGCGCCCTCCATCGACTCAATGCGTTGAGGAGCGTGCTGCACCAGCGCTCGGTGAAGCATCTACTGCTCGAGAAGTTTCTCTACGCTCGCAGAGAGGATTATCAACTCGCTCACTCGCTGCTCGAGACCAGCTCGGCGAAGGCTTGGGTCAACTGCCCCCGCCGTATCTACCCCGGCTATCGGGCACTCGCCGAGGAGTTGCAGTCCTCACGATTCGTGCAATTGCACGTCACTGGCAGC
>Ga0315906_10003692_pt1 | contig 20224 bp, 14 predicted proteins | sample LakEriMetagenome_4_FD_203526 | JGI IMG/M metagenome (GOLD analysis project Ga0315906, IMG submission 203526) | Freshwater fungal communities from buoy surface, Lake Erie, Ohio, United States - Buoy 2 MA122 | ecosystem: Environmental > Aquatic > Freshwater > Lake > Lake biofilm | place: USA... | reverse complement strand
CCTGCTACGCCGCCCACGCGGGCGTCGGCTGCGCGGACGAGTCGTGCTGCACGGCGATCTGCCGGCTCGACCTCACTTGCTGCGAGGTCGCGTGGGACGCGTCGTGCGCCGAGCAGGCCACCCTGCTCTGCTTCGTGCCGAAGAACCCGCCGGCGGTCGGACTCAGCGAGATCCGCATCGATCAGGCGAGCTTCGATACCGACGAGTACTTCGAACTCGCCGGCGAGCCGGGCACCCTGCTCAACGGCCTCACCTACATCGTGATCGGCGACGGCAGCACGACCCAGGGCTCGGGCGTCATCGAGTTCGTCCAGAGCCTGCAGGGCAACGTGATCCCCGAGGACGGCTTCTTCCTCGCGGCGCGCTCGACCCTCACCCTCGGCGGCGCGACCCCGAACCTCGTCCTGCCGGCGACCCCGGAGTTCGAGAACTCGGACAACGTCACGCACATGCTGGTGTTCAAGTTCACCGGAGCGATCGGCCAGGACCTCGACACCGACGACGACGGCACGCTCGACGTGACGCCGTGGACCTCGATCAACCAGTCGGTGGCGTTCCTTGAGAGCGACTTCGACCCGCCGGTGAACACCGAGTACGCGTACGGCGACGTCCGCGTCGGCCCGGACGCGAACGGATTCGTCCCGAGCCAGCTCGCGTACTGCCCGAGCACCGACGCGTGGACGATCGGCGTCTTCGACGTGGTCCTCGACCCGTCGCTCGACAGCCCGGGCGTGGCGAACGTGGGCTGCACCTACTCGACTCCGTGCCCGGCGGACCTGAACGCCGACGGCGTCGTGTCGGCGGCGGACCTTGCGGTCCTCCTCGGCGCGTGGGGTACGGCGGGCGCCGACCTCAACGGCGACGGCATCACCTCGGCGTCGGACCTCGCGGTCCTGCTCGGCGCCTGGGGCGCCTGCCCGTAAGCGTTCGAGATCAATGCGAAACCGTGCCGGCGGCGGGCTCGACCCGCCGCCGGTTTCTTTTTCGGCAGCGGCAGCCCGACTGCGTATACCTTGCCGCCATGCGTGCGGCGACCCAGTCGCTTTCCGGCCTCGGACTGAACATCGTCCTGGCGCTCGATCACTTCGGGCGCTTCGCGAGGTTCTCGCTGTACGCCCTCGCCCTCGTGGTGAAGGAACCGTCGAGCTGGCTCCGCTGGCGGCAGATCGGGCCGCAGCTGTACGCGGTCGGCGCCGCGAGCGTCGCCGTGGTCGCGGTCACCGGCGCGTTCATCGGGATGATCCTCGCGCTCGAGGGCTACGACCAGTTCGCCGCGCTCGGCCAGGAACAGCAGATGGGCGGCGTCATCAACTCCGCCGTGACCAAGCAGATCGGGCCGGTGCTCGCAGCGGTCATGCTGGCGGGACGCGTCGGCGGCTCGCTCGCCGCCGAGCTCGGCTCGATGCGGGTCACTGAGCAGCTCGACGCGATGCGTGCGATGTCGGCGGATCCGGTCCGCACCCTCGTCGTTCCCCGCGTGGTGGCGTGCGTGCTGATGACCCCGCTCCTCACGATCTACTCCGACGTCGTCGGCTCGATCGGCGCATGGGCGGTCGTCACCGGGTACTTCGGCGTGACCAACACCGACTACTGGCACTACACCGCGCAGTTCGTCTCGGCGTGGGATCCGATCACCGGTGTCGCCAAGAGCGTCGCCTTCGGCCTCGTGATCGGCCTCGTCAGCTGCTACAAGGGGTTCCACTCGGAAGGCGGCGCGTCGGGCGTCGGTCGCGCGGCGACCGAAGCCTTCGTCGCGAGCTTCCTCGCCATCATCTTCGTGAACCTCGTCCTCGCGCAGTTCCTCGGCGAGCTGCAGAAGTGGCTTGATCCGGCGAGCATGAAGACGCTCGTCAGCTGAACGGAGCACCCATGCGCACGACGTACACCGGAACCCTCCTGCTCGTCGCCTGCGCCGCCCTCGGGTTCGGCTTCGCGCCTGCCGCGATCGCGACGCAGGCCGCGGGCTCCGCGATGACGCGGAGCAAACCCGAGGTCGCCGAGATCCGTCTCGAGGTCGAGCTCTACTCGTCGCTCTCCGCGAACTACGGATCACCGGTCGTGGCCGGCAACCTCTACTCGTTCAAGACCGGCGTCGCCGCGATCCCGGTGCTCACGCGGACGAGCTGGTGCGACACCGACTTCACCAAGATGACGACGGTGATGTACGTCGACGGACACGAGAACAAGATCGATCCCGGCACCGTCTTCGAGCGACCGAAGGCCGGTCCCGAAGCGTTTCTCAAGTACTCGCTCGCGGGGATCACCGCCGACTCGATCCGGATGCAGGCGAACTACCGCGTGCAGCGCTGGAAGGTCTCGCTCGACGAGCGCGCGGCGGGCGCCATCACCTGGCCGCGCGAATGGCCCGCCGAGACCCAGGTCTTCCTGCGCGCAGAGCCCGGCATCAATCCGGAGGACCCCGCGATCAAGGCGCTTGCCGAGGGCGCGACGCCGGGCGGCGCCCGGACGGCCACGCCCTATCAGGCGGCGCGGAACGCCGTGGTGGCGGTGCTCTCGCGCTGGAAGTCGATGACCGGCGACAGCACCGAATTCGGACCGGACAACGAACTTCGCGGGATCGGCTTCTCGAAGCAGGCGTCTGGGCTCGCCGCCGGCCGCGGCACCCCGGTCGAACTGGCGGCGACCTGCGTCGCGGCGGTGCGCGCGCTCGGCATCCCCGCACGCATCGTGCACTGCCTGCAGCGCGACTCGCGTGGGCGCGGCGAGGGCCGCGGCGGGCAGCCGGTGAAGTTCCGCTCGATCTGCGAGTTCTACCTGCCGTCGATCGGATGGGTGCCGTTCGATCCGATCGAGCTCCGCGGGCAGAACGCGCCGAGCCGGGCCGGCGCCGGCCCGATCAAGGGCTTCGGCAACGTCACCGATCTCGAGAAGGCGCTGCCGCTTTCGTTCCGCACCGTGCCCGAGGGCTTCAAGCGCGCGGACCGCGAGGCCACATGGGGCTGGAACGCAGACCCCGCGCAGATGTCGATCGTCGATGAGAACCGGGCCGTCTCGCGGATCCGTCTTTCGGAGACCGGGCGGGGCAACGGCTCGCCGCAGTCGATGCCAGCGCCGGTCGACTGAGCGCGACGCGTCAGGCGCCTTCGCGAACCGCCTTCGCGACCCGATGGGTGATCGCATGGAGTTCCGCCGTGCGCTGCGAGGAGGTCTTGCCGTCGGCGCCGAGCGCGTATCCGCCCGAAAGGGTCAGGCAGGTCGGAATCCCCTGCTTCCAGACCTGCTCGAGGACCATCCGGTCGCGGGCGGCGATGCCCGACTCGCTCAGCTTCAGTCGCCCGAAGCGATCGCCCTCGGCGACATCGACGCCGGCGAGGTAGAACGCGAGATCGGCACGCGACTCTTCCACCGCGCGGGGAAGACTCGTGGCGAGTGCCTGGAGGTACGCGTCGTCGCCCATCCCGTCCGGGAGCGGTACATCGAGCGACGAAGGTGGCTTCTTCAGCGGGAAGTTGCGCTCGCCGTGCATCGAGAAGGTGTAGACCGCCGCGTCGCCGGCGAAGATCGACGCGGTGCCGTTGCCGTGGTGGACGTCGAGATCGACGACGAGCACGCGCGAACCGAAGTCGCGGCTCATGACCCGCGCGGCGACCGCGACGTCGTTCAGCGTGCAGTAGCCTTCGCCCGTATCACGCATGGCGTGATGGGTGCCGCCGGCGAGGTTCGCCGCCATCCGCGTGCGGCAGGCGTGCGCGGCCCGGGCGGCATCGATGGTGCCTTGCACCGCGAGTCGGGCGCGCCGGACGAGCCGCGGCGACCACTCCATGCCGATCCGACGCTGCTCATCGCGGCTGAGCGTGCCGTCGCGGAGCTTCGCGAGGTACCCCTCGTCGTGGGCGAGGGCGAGCTCCTCCCACGGGCACTCTCCGGGCTCGTGGAGGTTCCACTGGCCGATCAGCCCCTCCGCAGAAAGGATCGCGTGGAGGAACTCGTACTTCCGCATCGGGAAGGCGTGGCCCTCCGGCAGCGGAATCACGTAGTCAGGGTGGTAGGAGACGTGCTCCACGCCGCTCCCTTCGCAGCGTGGGTCGCCGAGATGCTGAATCCGGCGCCTCAACTCATCGATCATCGGAAGTCCTCGGCGAGGGTTGCGAAGTTGAGCCGCGAAGTCAACGCAGCCACGCTGAGCCTCCTCGCGGAGCGCCGTGAATGGGACTTCGGGCACGCCGATCGATCCGCCATCGCCCGATACCCGCTTCTGTCGAAGCAACCGCCGGCCATCTCGCCTAGCGCGCGCCTTCCGAATCCCCGGAAAGCCGTACCGGGGAGGCACGCGACACAGTCCAGCGTTTGACATACGGCAACGCGCGGGGAGCCCCCCCGACGCGACGATTCCGCGTCTGCGTGATCAGGCATGAGTTGACCGCCACGCCACCGTTCAGGCGCCCTGAGCGAGGCCAGGACGGGTCATTTCGGTACGTGCGCAAACTCAAGGGGCGCGCGCCGCGGAATCCTCGCGACCGCGACACCGTTCGACGCCCCGACTGTCGGCTACGGATCAGGCAGACATGGACCCCAGTTCGAGATCAACGCGGCCAGATCGAGGGCATCGACATCGCCGTCGCCGGTCAGGTCCGCGAAGCGATTCAGCGCCGCAGCGTCCCACGCGGCCAGAAGCTCCACGAGATCGAGCGCGCCAACGCGTTCATCCCCATTGATGTCTCCTGGACAAGCCGCCACGAACTCGCGCGGTCCGGCCGTAAGGCGCGCGCGCACCGTCCCTGTCATGTCGAACTCAACCTGCGCAGGCTGATCGAGAACCGCCGCGATCCCAACGAGCGGACTTCCCGGCGGAACCGGAAGCTGCGGGTCGTAGGGCGGCGCGAGCGTGACACCTTGGGCATCAAGAGGATGCGCCGCTGTTCCCACATAACCGTTCGCACGGATCGGAGTGGGCCCGGACAGCACGTTGAGTTCGAATGCTGCGCCGCCGACGTCTACTACCGAGTTGTGCACGATGGTCCCGTGCGAGTACTGCGACCCATCGAAATCCCATCGTACCGTGGCTCCGGACGGCGCATGTCGGATGCGCAGGACGGAGTGCAGTGTCTTCGCCTCATTCCCGCCATTCGAGTTCACGAAGGCATAGAGTCCGTTGTCGGCGCCCGTGAGGTCGAGTTCGTAGATCGAGTTGACGAGCCAGCCATCGGCCTCGAGACTCTGTCCGCATCGACAGTTGACGGCGGCTGGGCGCGTCGAGATCGAACAGTTCATGACGAGCGTGTTTGCTCCCCATGCGTGTGCTCCGCGCAAGCCATGGGCGGTCGTATCCATGATGATGGCGCGAGGCAGATCGAGGGTCGGCGCGTCAGGTGCATCGGCGAACATTGGCAGCACGATCGGGCGCGCGCCCCCACCGCCGTAGCGCAGGTCGCTCACGATGACATAGCCCAATCGGTAGATAGGCGCCGATGTGTGCGCATAGACCGGAAGCGAGACGTCGAGATAGGTCGAGACGTCATCAGGAAGCGTGTCGTGCGTCACGGTGCAGCGATGGAAGATCGCTTGCGATTTCCCACGCTGCGCGTAGCTGTTGAAGATCGTCTGCCCGGCGGTGGTTGGGCTGGGACGACCCGCAGTGCAGTCGACGATGAGCGCAAAGCCGCCCTCCTGCGGACACATGTGCGCGATCAGGTGGCGTTCGCCGTAGTAGGCGACAAGATTCCGGAACACGGTCCGGGCCGTTCCACACGCATAGCTGGCAAACGGCTCGACAGAATTGCCATGCATACCCCAGCCCTCGGCGTGGAGATTCTCGACGAGCGAGAGATCACCGGAGACCGCAATACCCGGACCGATGGCCGTTGCGGCCTCGATGGTCACGCTTTCGATGGGCACCTCTCCACGCGTATGAACCGTCAGCAGTCCCGTGATCGCATCGAAGTGCCAGCTTCCGGGGAACGCAGGCACCGCGCTCGCACTTGAGACGCGTCGCATCGGCGAGTCGAGATCCTCCTCGAGATCCGTGACTCCATCAGCGGACTGGCGCACCCAGAAAACATCACGATCCATCGGCCGTGATCCGACGGCCGGGAACCTTGGGTCGACGATCCAGGGGTCGTCGGTGAGGTCCGCGGCAGGCGCGACCCGGGGCCAGACCGAAGCAAACCCTGTGAGACGCGGACGGGGCGAGCCGGGGTCCCCGTAATCGGAGAAGGCAACGCCCGCTTCCGCACTTTGGATCCCCTGGGTGTCGCGGAATACGTCTCCGCGACGGAATCGCACGCGGCGCGTGCCGGCGGCGGGATCCGACAGCCACGCTCGAACGCGTTCGAGTGTCCGCCATGGGTGATCGGGCGAGTCGCCGGGGCCGGCGTCGTCTCCCATAGAGCTGCTGACGTAGCGTGTCGCATCGCGAGTCACCGACGCCGCGGCGATCGCACTCTCAACGCGAGATTCAAACCATGCGCGAAACTCGACGGTCGTTGGCGGCGGCATGTCGTCGACTGGTTCTGCCGGAGGATCAGCGGCGCAGAGGCCGCTGAGGGCGATACCGAGCACCATACAACTCGCCATGGACCGCGGCGTTCGTGCAGGAAAGCTGACAAGCCGCGCAAACGCGAGCACAATAGCGCTCACGATTTCTCTCGAGTCTCTTCCGATCCACATGTACGGACTCCCGATCCGGGCTTGCTCATCTTTTCACCGGGGCGCCGACGCACGCCACTTGTTGCAGGCTAATATACCCGACTAGTGACAATATCATCGTCATTCTGTCTCTGCAACCCGGCGGATTGCTATGTCGCCAAGCATTGCCTACTTCGGCAAATCCACCCGTGCGGCCCCGATGGCAGGTCGCCGGTCTGGCAGCACGGTGAATCCGATCACCGACCGGTCTCCCTCGATTCAGCTGCGCGGCGCGAACTGATCTGCAGGTCGTGCGGGCGCAGAAGCGTTGCGACATGTCCCAGGTCCGATTGTTCCGCGTTGCTGCAACCCCCTGTCACCGCTCGTCCTACGTACAGACTTCGCCCGACGACCTTCGCACTTGCAGAAGCGGGGCCAAGCGGTCGTCTTCGGGTGGAGGCGGTGCCTCCTTCACCGAACGCGGCGACCCTCATTCGGCCATCGCATCGCCGCTCGCACGGATGCGGATGAGCCTTCGCGGCGCCCCCCGGGATAGGGATCTCAATCTGAACTTGCGGCAAACGCCCGACCGCCATGCCCGGCGGATGCATCCATGGAGACGTCTATCGAAGGCCCGACTGGCACCCCAACCAACGCTCGATAGCGCGAAGTCACGAACGACGTCGTCGCCGATGCGACTCCACCGTGCATCAAGCCCTCTTCACGCTGCCCCGTCGTTCGCGCCTCGGACGTCGAGGCTGCTGAGCCCCTAGAGCCGCTTCACCAGGGCGTCGGCGAACTCCATCGTCCCGAGGCTGCCGCCGAGGTCGCGGGTGACCGCGCCTTCGGCGAGGGCCCGGTCGTAGGCGGTACGGATGCGGGTGGCAGACTCGCGGAAACGAGGATCTCCGCGCTTCGCCGAGAGCCAGTTGAGCATCATGACGCCCGACATGACGAGCGCGAGCGGATTGGCGACGCCCTTGCCGGCGATGTCGGGGGCGGATCCGTGCACCGCCTCGAAGACCGCGCCCTTCTCGCCGATGTTCGCGCCCGGCGTCACGCCGAGACCGCCGACGAGACCGGCGCAGAGGTCGCTGAGGATGTCGCCGTAGAGGTTCTCCGCGAGGATCACGTCGAACTTCGTCGGGTCCTGCACCATCTTCATGCATGCGGCGTCGACGATGACCTCTTCATACCCGATCTCGGGATAGTGGGCGTCGTGGACTTCACGGGCGCAGCGGATGAAGAGCCCGTCGGTGAGCTTCATGATGTTCGCCTTGTGGAACACGCTCACCTTCCTGCGGCCCCGCTCGCGGCAGTAGCGGAACGCGTAGTCGGCGACTCGGCGCGACGCCGCCTCGGTGGCCACCTTGATGCTGGTGCACACGCCCTTCGTGATCTCGTTCTCGATGCCCGCGTAGAGGCCTTCGGTGTTCTCGCGCACGATCACGAGATCGACGTTCTCGTATCGCGACTTCACGCCGGCCATGGTGCGGATCGGCCGCACCGCCGCGTAAAGGTCGAGCGTCTTGCGAAGCAGCACGTTGACCGAGCGGAAGCCGGTGCCGACCGGAGTGGTGCACGGACCCTTGAGCGCGACGCCGTACTCGGCGATGAGGTCAAGCGTCGACTGAGGCAGGAGCGACTTCTCGCCTGCGGCGAGCGCGGCCTCGCCGGCGTGGCGGACGGTCCACGCGAGGTCCGCGCCGGAGGCGTCGATCACGCGCTGGGCCGCTTCCGCGACTTCGGGTCCGATTCCATCACCGGGGATGAGCACGACATTGGTTGGCATGGCGGGTACGGCGGTCTGAGGCGAGTCCGATGCGCGGTCGCGCGTCGGCGAAGTGGAATCGCGCAGAATAGCGCACCGATGCGTTGGCGCCGTGCGAGGAACCGGTTCAGGCGCCAGGACGCAGGTCGCAGGCCCGGAAACCGGCCCGGTGGTTGCGACGGAACAGCCCGGACGCCGATCGGCGCCCGGGCAAGAGAAAGGCCCGGACGCCGATCGGCGTCCGGGCCAGGAGTTCGCAGGCGATCAGGTTGGATTCAGCGTTCGACGGTCTCGGCGCCCACCACGGTGGTGCGCGAAGGGATCGTGAGCTTCTGGCCGACCTTCAGGTTGCCCGGATCGGTTCCGATCAGGGACTTGTTGCTCGCGTAGATCTTGTTCCAGTGCTTGCCGGAGCCGTAGTACTTGGTCGAGATCGAGCTGAGCGTGTCGCCGGAGGCGACCGTGTGCGACTGCGATCCGCCCGAGCTGCCGCCGGCGGTGCCCGCGGTGGTCGTCGGCTTGGTGGTCTCCGCCGAAGCGACGGCGGTGGTTCCGCCATCGGCCTTCGCGGGGATGCGAAGCTTCGCGCCGACCTTCATCGAGTTCGGGTCGACGAGCGGGTTCGCGTTCGCGATCCGCTTCCAGTCCTTCGCGCTGCCGTAGAACTGCTGCGCGATGGTGCTCAGGCTGTCGCCCTTCTTGACGACGTAGGTCTGCTCGGAGGTCGAGCCCGACGCGGGAGCGGTCGAGCCCAACTGCGGAACGGTCGCGGCCGGAGATCCGGCCGGCGTCGGACCGCTGCGGCTCGCGACCGACGTCCCGGGGGTCGTCGTGCCGGTGCCGGTGGTCGCACCCGAAGTTGCGGCCGAAGTTGCGGACGAACTCGAGGGCGCGAAGCCGTTCATGCCGGTCGAATTCGTCGCGAGCGGATTCGCGTTCGGACGAGTCGTCGTCGAGCCGGTTCCGGACAGGCCGCCCGGAGCGAGCGCGCCGGCGGTGCCGTCTCCCTTGCCGCCGCCAGTCGTCGAACCCGACGCGCCAGGCGCGAAGGTCGGCTGGTCGTTGCGGGCGACGGCCGCGCCGGTCGTGGTCGACGGCACGGGATTCGTGCCGAACGCCGGTGTCGTGGACGGCGTCGTGGTCGGCGTCGTGCCGCCAGCGAGTCCGTTGTTCGGCGTGAGCGTCAGCGTCTCGGGCGTCGTGCGCGCGCCGCTGGGAATCGCGGTCGCGGGATTCGCGCCGCTACCCGAGAACGCGCTCGAGTTCGTTGCAGTCGAACCGGACTGCTTCGGTGGCTTCGAGGGCGAGAGGAACGCGAAATAGAGGCCCGCTGCACCAAGAAGAACGACAATAGCGATCGCTGCGAACTTTGTACCGGTCGGCATGGAGTGCTCGGAGAAAAGCGACTGGTATCGCAATGCGGGCGGGTCTCGTGCTCCGGCATCCGTTCCGGCGACGACCCGCGTGATGTTGTGCTGAACTGCGCGCGTGAGCGCTCAGGCAGTCTGAGGAACTGCGTTCGGCTTCGCAAGCGAGAGCTTCGCGCGTTCTTCCTCTTCCTCCCGGCGACTGTACACCAGTGTCGCGGAAATTGCCACCGAGCTGAACGTACCGACGACGAGGCCGATCAGGAAGGTGTACGCGAAGGGCCGGATGCCGGTGCCGCCGAGGATGATCAGGATGATCGCCGTGGCCAGCGTGCTGCCGCCGGTGAGGACGGTTCGGCTGAAGGTCTGGTTGATCGACAGGTTGACCGTGTCGCGGCTGATCCAGGTGCGCTTGCCCTTGTTCTCGCGGACGCGGTCGAGGATGACGATCGTGTCGTTCAGCGAGTAGCCGATGATCGTCAGGAGGCCGGCGACGACGTTCAGGTCGATGCGGTACTGCTCGATGTAAAGCGCCGAACCGACTCCGGTTAGGGCGAGCGGGATCGAGATCGACAGGAAGCCGAGGCAGACGATGACGTTGAAGGTCACGCCGATCACGGTGGCGGTCGAGAAGCGGAAGCTTCCGAACCGGACCCAGATGTAGCCGAGCATGCCGATCAGGCTGAGGACGACGGCGACCACGGCGCTCGCGGCCAGGTTCTCCGCGACGATCGGGCTGAAGCTCGACACCTGGTCGAGGCTCGCCTGCTGGGTGAGCGCCTGGCGGACCAGGTTGAACTCGACGCCGGCGAGGTCGCGATCCCAGGCCTCGAGGTCGACCTCGAGGCTGTTCAGGTCGGGGTCGGAGACGAGCACCGCGAGCGACTTCTGCGGGCCGCTCGGGTTGGCCGGGTCGGCCGCATCGAGACCGACCACCCGCGTCTTGCGGGCGGCGGTGCTCGACCAGTCGGGCTGGGTGCGCATGCGGGCGATGCGGGTCGCGGCGTCGGCGGCCGTGATGGGCGGCTCGATGCCGTCGAGAACGATGCCCACGCCGCCGCGGAACTCGCCCACGCTTTCGGCGGCCGCGCCGGGCCGTCCGAGAGAGGCGCCGATCAGCTGCTTCTCGAGCGGCCGGGTGAAAGCGGTGTGCGCGCCGCTCTCGGAGCCGTTGAAGGCGACCGGGAGGCGGACATCGAGGTCCTTCGCAAACTCGGCGACGACCGCGCCGACGATCTCGCGCGTGATGCGCGACTCGTCGAGCTCGCCGTCGATCGCCGGCGGATTGCCGACGCGGATCTGGAAGCTCGACGCGCGACCGTCCGCGCCGGGTTCACCGACCGTCAGGACGTTGGCGCTCGCGAGCTGGCCGACGACGACGTTGTCCCCGGCGGCGGAACCGATCTGGCGGACGCGCTGCTCGACCTCGAGGCGCGTGAAGCCGAGGCGGCCGTCGGCGACGGCCTTCCCCTGCTCCTCGGGCGACGCGGCGCGCGTCGACAGCGTGAGCGACACGCCGCCGCGGAACTCGGTCTCGAAGATGTCGTTGCCGCGGGTGACGACCGCGAAGATCGACGCGAGCGCAAGGACGGCGCTGCCGCCGAGGAGCGCCGGGCGGATCGCGATCCAGTCGACCTTCGGGAGGAGCGCCCGCGAGATCGCCGGCACCACCGTCGGAAGCATCGGGAGCGACTTCAGGCCCGAGGCGAGGAAGACGTCGAACAGCGCGCGCGTGACCCAGAGGCCGGTGAAGAGCGTCGTGATGACGCCGATCGACATGGTGAGGGCGAAGCCCTTCACCTCGGTCGCGCCGACGCGGTAGAGCACGAGGCAGACGATCAGGTTGGTGACGTTGCCGTCGATGATCGCGCTCAGCGCCCGGCGGTAGCCGGTCGCGATCGCCGCCTTCAGCGGCTGCCCTTCCGCGAGTTCCTCGCGGATGCGCTCGTAGATGAGCACGTTCGCGTCGACCGCCATGGCGACGCTGAGCGCGACGCCCGCGAGGCCGGGCAGCGTGAAGGTGCCGTCGAGCAGCGCCATGATGCCGAAGATCAGGAGCGCGTTCACCGCGAGCGCGATGTCGGCGACGAATCCGGCGAGGAAGTAGTAGAGCAGCATCACCACGCAGGTGATGACGACCGAGATCACCGTCGCCTCGAGGCCCTTGACGAGATTGTCCTTGCCGATCGAGGGGCCGAGGATGTTGACCGAGATCGGGTCGCTCGAGACCTTTGCCTCGAGGCTGCCCGCGGTGAGCACGCGGATCAGATACGCGATGTCCTCGGGGCTGAAGCGGCCGCTGATGATGCCGCTTGCCGAGATCTGCGAGTTCAGGTTCGGCGCCGAATAGACCTCGTCGTCGAGGACGATCGCCATCGGCTCGCCGACATGGGCGCCGGTGAGGCGCGCCATGCGCTGGCCGCCGTTCTGGTCGAGCTCGAAGCCGACGGCCGACGCGCCGAGGCGCTGGTCGACGGTGCGGAAGGCGTTGGTCAGGCCCCAGGCCGAGCCGTCGCGGTGCGTCATCGCCTTCGCGTCGGAATCGTGGAGCAGGATGTAGTACTCGCCGCCGAACTCGCCTGCGACGAGGCGGTAGCGGTTCGAGAAGTAGCCGGTCGGATCGGCCTTGAGCGCCTCGAGTTCCTCGGGCTTCTCGTACCACTGCTTGAGGTCGTTCAGCGGGAACCAGCGGGCCACGCCGACTTCGCCGGCGCGCGGGCCCTTGGTGCGGAGATCCTCGCGGAGCTGCGCGGGGTTCACGCCCTGCGGCGCGGTCGGGCTGACGGCGATGCGGAAGTCGAGGACGCCGGCGCCGCGCATGAGGCGCATCAGGTCCTCGGGGTCGTCGAGGCCGGTGCGCTTCGCGAGGTACGCGTCGGTGGCGCCGACGAGGCCGTCGAGTTCGGCGCCGAGGCCGGGGAACTCGCCGCGGATCGCGTCGAGTTCCTTCTGGCGCGGGCTCAGGCCGAGTTCGGGCTTGCCGTCGGCGGTCATGACGACCTTGCCGGCCGCGTCGCGGACGGGCTGCGGCTCGGTCGAGAGCGAGAGGGCCTTCGTCAGGCGCGACGGCTCGAGCGAGCGCGCGAGGATCGCGGTGCGGAGCGAGTCGACGCGGATCTCGGCGCGGACGAGGCGGTCTTCGACAGGGTTGCGCTCGTCGGCCGCGGCGCCGCGGGCCTTGAGGGCCTCGAGCTCCGCCTTGGCGGCGGTCATGTCGGTCCAGGAGGACTGCAGGTCGTTGACCGCCGGATGCTGCGCGCCGAACTTGGCGACCGCCGTGCCGTTCGCGAGCGCGAGGTCGAGCTCGAGCGACGCGATCTGGGTCTTCGCGAGGAACTCGTCGGTGCGCCGCTTCGCCTCGAGCTGGAGCGCGCGGACCTCGTCGCTCGGGAGCGGCATCACGACCTCGATGCGGTCGTTGCCCTGCGGCTGCATCGAGATGTCGAGCACGCCCTGCGGGTTGACGCGCTTCTTCAGCACCTCGATGACCTGCGCGAGCGCTTCCTCGGACTGCACGACCCCCTGCTCGGGAAGCTTCACGGAGTACACGAGGCTGACGCCGCCCTGCAGGTCCTTGCCGAGGCGGATCTCCTTCGCGTTGAGAAGCAGGCCGCAGCCAAGGCAAAGGGCCGCGACGATGAGAAGCTTGATCCAGGGGTTCTTCATGTGTCGTGTCCAGTCTTCGATCGAGCGGTCTCGATCGCTCTCGCTCGCTGTCGTCGGTACCGCCGCATCCTGCGACGTCCGAGATGCATCACTCGGCCGAAGTGACCGACTCCTTGAGCACGGCCTCGATCTTCGCGCGCGCGACGGTGATCTTGGTGTTGGTGTTCTCGTCCACCTTCAGCACCACGACGTCCTGCTTCACCTCGACGATGCTGCCGATGATGCCGCCGGCGGTGCGGACCTGGTCGTTGCGCTTGAGTCCCGACATCATCTGATCGAACTTCTTCTTCTCGCGGCGCTGCCCGAGGAACGCCGAGATCACGAAGGCGAACAGCAGGCCGAAGATCATCAGGGTGATGATGTCGAAGCCGGGCGCGGCGCCGCCCGCGGGGGCTGGCGTGCCAGGGGCGCCGGTGGTGCCGGCCGGCGGCGCGGCGTCGCCTGCGCGACGGGGGCCGAGATCGGACTGGGCGATGAGGAGAAGGTGGTTGGTCATGGGTGTCGATCGGAAACGCCCGTTCGAGCGCACGGTCAAGCCGAGGCGGCACGACCCCTCGGGCGCGAATCGCCCGCGCCATCCGAATCCGTCGGAGGAGCGCCATGGGGGCCGCCCGCGGCTCCCCGGGGTGCCGTCAGGACGGGCCACCGGGTCTCGAGGGGGGACCACGCATCATCCCGAATCGCGGCCCGGATGTCCACCATCAGGCGTTGGAAGTGCCGGAGGTTATGGATGCTGAGGAGGGTCGGCCCGAGCATCTCGTCGGCCATGAAGAGGTGCCGGAGGTACCCCCGGGAGAACCCCCCGGCGCAGGCGAGGCAGTCGCAGCCGGGCTCGATCGGCCGCTCGTCGAGGGTGTGGGCGGCGTTCCGGATCCGCAGGGCCCCCGCCGCCGTGAACGCGTAGCCCTTCCGGCCGTTCCGGGTCGGGAGGACGCAGTCGAACATATCGACCCCGGCCCGAACCGCCGCCACGATGTCGCGCTCGTAGCCGACCCCCATCAGGTAGCGCGGGCGCGCGTCCGGGAGGAGCGGAGCGACGGCGTCGACCGTCCGGTGGATCTCGTCCGGCGACTCGCCGACCGCCACCCCGCCGATCGCGAAGCCGGGCAAGTCGTGGCTGCAGACGAGCTCGATGCTCCTACGGCGCAGGTCGAGGTCGGTGCCGCCCTGCACGATGCCGAAGAGCCCCTGCTCGGTCGGCCGCCCATGGGCGCGGATGCAGCGCTCGAGCCAGCGGCCGGTGCGCTCGATCGCCTCCTCGAGGCGTCGGCGGTGCTCTTCGGGCCGCGAGCGGCGCTTCCGCGAGAGCTGCGGGTCGTCGGGCGCCTGCTCGGGCTCGCGCGCCGGCGGGCAGTCGTCGAAGGCCATGATGATGTCGGCGCCGATCAGGTTCTGCACCTCGATCGAGCGCTCGGGCGTCAGCATGATCCGCGCGCCATCGACGAACGAGCGGAACTCGACGCCCTGCTCGGTGAGCTTCGTGCCTTCGGTCATCGACCACGCCTGGAATCCGCCCGAGTCGGTGAGGATCGGCTTCGACCAGCGCATGAAGCGATGGCTGCCGCCGAAATGCGCGACGCGCTCGGCGCCGGGCCGGAGCATCAGGTGGTAGGCGTTGTTGAGGATGATCTGCGCGCCCGTCGACTCGATCTGGTCGGGCGTCAGGCCCTTCATCGTCGCCGCGGTCGCGACCGGCATGAAGGCGGGCGTCTCGAAGGAGCCGTGCTGCGTCGAGACGCGCCCGAGGCGCGCGCGCGTCGAGCGGCAGCGCCCGAGGATCTCGAAGCGGACCGCGTGGTCAGCGCCCACCGGCACCGCCCGATCCGCCGCGCGCCTCGCTTGCCGAGCGAAGCGTCGCGCGCTCGCGCTCGGTCAGGCTGCCGAGCCCGTGGTCGCGCACCTTGTCGAGGATCCGGTCGATCTCCGCCGTGCTCGGGGCGACCTGCGCGGGCGCGCGCCGGCGACCGAAGAAATCGAAGAAGTCGTCGAGGAGATGCGGCTTGCGGACGACGAGCCAGCCCGCCATCGCGCCGCCGAGATGCGCCGCCTCGCCGCCGGCGTTCTGCCCGGCCTGCAGCAGCGTGAAGACCGACATGGCGACGAGGCCGATCGCAAACAGCGAAAGCCGCATCGGGATCACGAAGAGGAAGAGGATCTCCTCCTTCGGGTAGAGCCATGCCGCGGCGAGGATCACGCCGTAGACGCCGCCGCTTGCGCCGATGAGCGGCGTGTACGGGTCGCTGAAGAGCAGTCCGCCGACCGTCTGCTTGGTCAGCTTCAGCCACGCGATGCCGGCGCCGTTGAGCAGGAGGAAGAGCAGCGCGCCGGCGATGATCGAGGTGAGGACGAGCGCGAGGTAGCGGCGCGGTCCGAGCCGCGCCTCGACGATCGGTCCGAAGATCCACAGCCCGATCATGTTGAAGACCAGGTGGGTCAGGTTCACGTGCAGCAGGCCGTAGCCGAGGAAGCGCCAGACCTCGCCGCCGGTCATCTGGCCCCGCGGGTCGAACTCGATGATTGCCTGCGCCGTCGTGAACTGCAGCCACGCCCGCAGCGGCGAGACGGCGACGTACTCCGCGATGGCGAGCGGCTCGACGAAGCGCACCATGTTGTCGGGAACCTCGGCCGGCACGAGGTAGACGAGGCTCACTCCTCCCGGGCGCTTGTCGACCTTCACCGGCTTGGTCGGGATGCCGGAGGAGAGGACCTCGCTGAGCTTCGCCTGGTCGACGACCTTCCACTCGCCCACCTGCACGTCCACCGGTCGCGCCGACAGGAACGCGTCGAGCAGGTACACCGCGCAGCAGACGACGATGAAGATCAGGTTGGCGGACCAGTTCGGGCGCCGCGCGCCGAGCGAGCGCGTGGCGCGCTGCGGCGAGCGGTTGTAGTCGCGATCGGCGAGACCCATCGGCGGGAGTGTACGGAGTTCGGACCTTCGCAGGTCCGGGCGCGGCCCGGCGGACTTCAGCCGTTGCGGTTGCGCTTCTCGTCGGTCGCGCGCTGCAGCGTCTCGCGCTCCTTCGCGGAGAGGCTCTCGATCCCGGTGCGCGCGATCTTGTCGAGGATGCGGTCGAGTTCGGCCTCGCGCGCCGACTCGGTCGCCCGCGCCTTCGCCTGCGCGGGCGATTCGCCTCGCGACTCGCCCTTCGTCTCGACCCTGCCGGCGAGACCGCCCGAAGCGTCGCGGGCGCGGTAGCCGAGCTCCTCGTCGATCTCGGCGATCTCCGAGGCGTCGGGCTCGAAACCGAGGAAGTCGCGCTCGGCGTCGAGCTGCCGGCGGGTGGCGAAGGAGACCAGTCCGCCGAAGAGCGCGATCCCGAGGAGCATCGTCTCGTTCGCGATCAGCGCGAGGACGCCCACGACCACCGCGCCGATGAGGCCGCTCTGGCAGGCGATCCGGAGCGAACGGGTCCGGCCCTTCCGCTTCCACAGCACCGCCTGCAGGATGCGGCCGCCGTCGAGCGGGTACATCGGGATCAGGTTGAAGAGGAGCAGCGCCCAGGAGACGAAGTTCCCGAGGACGAGCAGCATCTCCCACCAGGTCGAGATCTCCTCCGACTGCAGCATCCGGGAGAGGCCGAGCGGGTTCGGGATCGCCGTCCCCCACCACTCGCCGTAGAGAAGGCCGACCGTCGGGGTGAGGACCGCGATGAACACGACGTTCACGAGCGGCCCGCCCACGGCGGTCCAGAAGTGTGCGTCATGGCGCTCGGGCGGATTGCAGGTGGCGAGGCCGCCGAGCGGCCAGATCAGGATCTCGTCTGCGGTGCCGCCCTTCGCCCGGCAGGCGATCACATGGCCGAACTCGTGGAGGAGCACGACGGTGAAGAGCGCGGCGAGGCCGAGGAGCGTCGGCTGCATGCCGAGCCACGCATTCGGACCGCGACCGGAGGCGGTCGCAAGCATCACCAGCACGAACGCGAAGAAGAAGAGGTGGATGCGGACGGTGACGCCCGCGATCGTGAAGAACCGGACGGACCACGACATCGGGTCGTCGAAGGTCGGGCGCGATCCGCGCCAATCGCCGCCGAAGCCGGACGGGCGCTCGCGCTCGTCGGAGCCGTCCCACTGGTTCATGACGCGCCTCCGTGCATCGTGTGGAGAAGATACGCGCCGAGGGTCTTCCCGTCGACGATCTCGCCGGAAGCGATGGCCGAGCGGAGCGCGTCAGGGGAAAGCACCTCGACCACCAGGTCCTCGCCCTCTTCGAGCCGCTGCGGTACGGGGCGAAGACCGGTGGCGAGGAAGACGTGCATCAGCTCGTCGGCGAATCCGGGCGAGGTGTAGAAGGTCCCGAGCGGCGTGATGCGTTCGGCGCTGTAGCCGGTCTCCTCCTCGAGCTCGCGGGCGGCGGCGTGGGCCGGATCCTCGCCGCGCTCGAGCTTGCCGGCGCAGAACTCGAGGAGCGGACGCCCAACGGCCACCCGCCGGTTGCGAACGAGCACGAACTGGCCGTCGTCGCGCACCGCCACCACCGCGACCGCACCGGGATGGCGGACGACGTCGCGGACGAGCGGCCCGCGGCCTCGAGCCGGATCGGCGGGGAACGCCAGCCGCTCCACCGAGAAGACGCTTCCGACATGGAGGACGGTGACTTGCGGATCGGCGGGCACAGGCGCGATCATACGGCCCGTGCCGAGCGACGCGACCATCTCCTCCCCCGGGCCCGGTTCGGCGGTCGCCGCGCCCGATGCGCCCGTGCGGGTCGTGGGGCTGCACAAGTCGTTCGGGCGGCAGCGCGTGCTTCGCGGCATCTCGATCGCCTTCCCCCGCGGCAAGACGACCGTGGTGCTCGGTCCCTCGGGGTGCGGCAAGAGCGTCATGCTCAAGCATCTGATCGGGCTCCTGCGGCCTGACCGCGGCGAGATCTACTACGAGGCGCACCGGATCGACCGCCTTTCCGAGCGTCGGCTCGCGCCGATCCGGCGGGAGTTCGGCTTCCTGTTCCAGCAGGGCGCGCTCTTCGACTCGATGAGCGTCCGCGACAACGTCGCCTTTCCGCTGCGCGAGCGCGACGGCGGCATGCCGTACGACGAGGAGGCGCGCGTCCGCCGGGTGCTGCGTCTCGTCGGCCTCGAGTCGGCGATCGAGAAGTTCCCGTCGGAACTCTCGGGCGGCATGCAGAAGCGCGTCGCGCTCGCACGCGCGATCGTGCTCGAGCCGAAGGTGATCCTCTACGACGAGCCCACGACCGGGCTCGATCCGATCCGCTCGGACGTGATCAACGAACTGATCCTCAAGTTCAAGCAGGAGCTGCGCGTGACGAGTATCGTGGTGACGCACGATCTCGCGAGCGCGTTCAAGGTGGCCGATCACATGGTGATGCTGCACGAAGGCAATGTGGTCCTCGAGGGCGAACCCGAGGCGTTCCGTCGCTCCGAGGACGGCGTCGTCCGGCGGTTCCTCCGCGGCGAGGCGAGCGAGGAGGACCTGCGGGCGATCCGCGAGGTCAGCGCGGCCAACCTCGATGCGGCGCGTGCCGCCAGAGGGAGCCGCTGATGCGCGAGCGGATGCGAAACGCCCTGGTCGGGCTGTGCGCGATCGGTGCGATCGGCGGCGGTTCGGCGCTGCTCTTCTTCTTCGGCGAGCTCGAACCCGCGTTTGCGAGCCGCTGGCCGCTCGAGGTCGCCTTCAACGAGGCCGGCGGACTCCGGAAGGGAAGCCTGGTCACGCTGAACGGCGTGCCGGTGGGTTCGGTCGAACAGGTGCGCTTCTGGGGCGACCGCGACCAGCCGGTGCTCGTGACCGCCGCCATCGACGACGACGTCAAGATCCCCGAGCCGAGCGTGGCGAGCGTGCAGGCGTCGCTGCTCGGATCGGGCGCGCGGCTCGAGCTGACCGCGGCGCTGCCGCTCCGCGACCCGCCCCGCCACTACCCGACCGACAAGCGACCGCTCCTCCGCGGGCGCGTCCAGCAGCTCGACGACCGCATCATCGAGCAGCTCGACACGCGGCTCGATCCGGTCGTGCGGAGCTTCACGGATCTCGGCGCGCTCGCGCGCAGCCTGAACGACCTGGTGAAGCCGGGTGAAGACGGCGCGCCGCCCGACCCGGAGAGCCTGCGGACCGCCGTGCGGCGGCTCAACGACACGCTCGCGAACGCCGACGGCGCGCTCGCGAGCGCGCGGCGCTGGCTCGACGACGAGCAGCTCGCGACCGACGTCCGCGACGCGGCGCACGGCGCGAGCGAACTGATGCGCGATGCAACCGTCGCCGCCAATCGGATCGGGGCCGCTGCGGACTCGATCACCGCCGACGCGCGCGCGCTGCGCGAGAGCGCGCTCCCGGTGCTCGACCGCGCGAGCGTCGCGCTCGAGGATCTCGACCGGCTGCTCGTCGCCGCGCGCACCGGCGATGGAACCGTCGGGCGACTCGTGAAGGATCCGGCGCTCTACGAGGGCCTCGCCGACGCCGCCCGCCGCCTCGACGACGCGCTCGTCAAGGTGAACCTGCTGCTCGACAAGATCCGCGAGGAAGGGATCGACGTCGAACTGCTGAAGTGACGCGCGTGGTGCGGCGGGGTCGAAGGCGGAGGTTACAGCGAGCACTGAAACGAGCCGCCGTAGCGGCGAGCTTTGGTGCTGCGGGCAGGGCGCTGCGCGCCGCGGCCCACGCGAGATCGTTCGACTGGGCGACCCATTGCTCTCGGAATGGGCACCCGCCGCCGTTGGCGGCGGCGCGGGTTCGCATTCGTGACGGGTCGGCGTCGGCCTACGGCCGGGTTGGCTTGGAAAGTCCGTCGATCGTCTCGGAGTGTCGCCGCCGCCGAAGGCGGCGGGTGCCCATTCCCGGAGCAATGGGTCGCAGGATCCAACGATCTCGGCACGACGCC
>Ga0315906_10003691_pt1 | contig 20225 bp, 22 predicted proteins | sample LakEriMetagenome_4_FD_203526 | JGI IMG/M metagenome (GOLD analysis project Ga0315906, IMG submission 203526) | Freshwater fungal communities from buoy surface, Lake Erie, Ohio, United States - Buoy 2 MA122 | ecosystem: Environmental > Aquatic > Freshwater > Lake > Lake biofilm | place: USA... | reverse complement strand
CCATATAAAAACCAAGTGCTCCTCGACCTTTAAATGCACTGAAATAATCTACCACAATTTCCGTATTCCTGGTGTAGGGTGCAAGAAACTTTAGCTCAGTCGAAAAGCTCCATTTGTTTCGTTCAAAAATATGCCCGATTTGAGGGCTGAAAATGATTCTATTTGCCTGATCGACTTCATGTGCTCTTGTACTTTGAAGTTCTATCCAGTTCGACATTCCAAGATAAAGGGTGTTCGTTCTACTTTGATCCCGTCCATTTCTTTTCTTTGCTTGACTTAAATGGTAGTCAAAATAGTAGTTCGCATCAAGTTGAGGCCAGGTTCGTGCATTCTTTTCGAATACATCTACCATAAAATTAATTCCCGGACTGACAGTCACCCCCATATGCTTCGTTGTATCCTTCCAAACCAATTGTGTAATTCCGGCATCCATTTGGAATACGCCGAATATAGCTGCAGTGGAATACCAACTTCCATAAAGTGTTGTTGTGTTGGTGACCCCATATCCATACCCTAAAGAGGTATTTGGAATTGGAATTACAGCCACGCCCGGCACTTTGGTTAAAGCACCGCCAAAAGATGCTGTTACGGCATGTTGATTCTTCTCCAGAGGCTTAACAAAGCGTGTTGGAGCGCAGGAGTAAGTAATTAATAGCAAACTAAAGAGGATTTTTCTCATGGATATGGGATATAATCAAACTGACAATTTCGGATCTTTAAAGTGTCTGTAAAGCCGGAACGTGAAATATTCACCTGTAAAAATCCATGGACTATTTTTGAGACAGTATCAAGACTCGAAATAGAATTTGTTCCTTCGGAAGAAACTAGATAATAGGCACCGTTCTTAAGTGCGAGTGTGCCGCTCGTATTCATTGGAAATGTCCCGATAGAAAGCGAGCTTCCAAGATTAAACTTAAACGTCAAGGAGTCATTCGATGCGGTCAAAATGTAATTGCCAGCTGAAAGCGAGATGCTCTTTTGCGACATGCTTAAAGGTAAACCGTTTAGCTCCATATACATTGAGGGTGGATTATAGACGATGCAAGGAGAGCAATTTCCACCACAATCTACTCCAGTCTCGCCTGCATCTACAAACCCATTTGAACACGGATCAATCGGATTTTCTTTCTTCGAACAAGAAGAAATAATCAGTAACATTGTAAGTAAAATGAGCGTTTTCAATTTTCAGATCAATTGTCGTAAAACTACAAATTAATTGATTAAACCTTTGGCTGGTCCGCTCCACTATAAAACGCTGTCCTCTTCTTCGTCCGGACAAATGAAAGAAAAGGGATCCAAATTTATTGGGTATGCCTTTCCCTGCATTTCAGAAGATGAAGCACGAGAATTACTGGAAAGTTTGAGAAAACAACACTCACAGGCAACTCATGTGTGTTACGCGTATCGTTTGGGCTGGAACAAAGATCGTTTTCGAACAAATGATGATGGTGAACCGGCCAATTCTGCCGGGATGCCCATTCTGGGTCAGATTCAGTCGTTTGATCTCACCAATGTTTTAGTGGCGGTTGTGCGATATTACGGAGGAACGAAATTGGGAGTCGGTGGATTGATGTCTGCCTATCGAATTGCAGCTCAGTTCGCTCTTCGTGAGTCAAGTATTGAGGAGCGGGAATTGAAAAAACAGGTGTATATCGAGCTGAATCATTCGAATTATTCGGTATTTATGCAACAATTGAAACGATTTAGATTGGCTATTCTTGAGCAAGACGCACTCACCGGATACAATTTGTATGTCTCAGTGCCACTTGATTTATGGGATGAATTTCTTAAGTTCGCCACGCAACATCATGTAGTTAAACTAGAAGATAAAGGATTCGTCTAATGGAATTATTGAAAAAATTAATAGAAATCAGAGGTGCATCCAGTGATGAATCGAATATTGTAAGTTTTATTCATGAGTATGTGCTTGAAAGACAGAGTTCCTGGAAGGTTCAGCCAAAAATTTTTAAAGGGTCCGAACTTCAGGATTGTCTAATATTGGTTTTTGGAAATCCGCGAACAGCTATATATGCGCACATGGATACTATTGGTTTTAGTGTTGGGTATGACCGTGAACTCATAAAAATTGGCGGACCTCAATTAATAGATGGTACTGTTTTGGTGGGTTCGGATAGTGAGGGAGAAATTGAAGCTGAACTAATGCTTCTTGAAGATGAGGATGGCACTCGCTCATTAAAATATGTATTTGAACGGGAAATAGATCGCGGCACTATTCTAACCTTCAAACCCGATTTCAGAGAAACAGATACATATGTTCAGTCCCCTTATCTCGATAACCGCTTGGGTGTTTGGAGTGCTTTGAAAGTTGCCGAAACTCTTCAAGAAGGGGCGATTGTTTTTTCAACCTATGAGGAACACGGCGGAAATTCAGTTGGTTTTTGTGCGTCCTTTCTATATCAAAATTATGGCCTCAGACAGTCTCTCATTTCAGACATAACCTGGGTGACACACGGAGTAGTTCATGGTGCAGGTGTTGCAATTTCCATGCGCGACAGTAGCTTGCCAAGAAGAAGTTACCTGAATCGTATTCTTTCTCTTGCCAGATTGTCGGGAATTCCGTTTCAATTGGAGGTAGAATCTTCCGGAGGAAGTGATGGAAGCATGTTGCAACGCAGTGATTTTCCCATAGACTGGTGTTTTATCGGTGCGCCTGAAGATCATGTGCATACGCCAAATGAACTTGTATTTAAGGCAGATATTATGTGTATGGTTGAACTATACCGATATTTGATGAGAGAACTTTAATAGGAAAATCAATCAGAATGGAAGAAATCAAGAATTGTCAGCTCTATAAATACGACCCCGATTTTTTTTTGATAACAAAAGAGACCCCTGCTTTTTTTGCCGAGGAGTTTGTTCAGGCAACACTTGACGAGGATTTTGTTTCCTGGTTAAACTTCCATAGTCTCGAAGATAAAAAAAGCATTCAGCGTTTGTGCGAACATTTGAAGATAGATCTTTTATCAGTTGAGGATATTTATGAAGAGAAACGCCGGCCGAAGGTTGAAGAATATCCCAATTATGTCTTTTTCTCTGTACGGTCTGTTTTGCCTGGTGTTAATACTTCTTTAGTTATGGATCAGATTAGTTTTGTACTTGGGAAGAATTTTTTAATCTCTTTTCAGGTTAGGTCTTCTGATCACTTCACGGATGTTCGGGATAGAATCGAGAAAAAACGCGGAAAGATTAGATTTAAAGGCCCCGATTTCCTGCTTTTCCGTATGCTCGAAGCCATCATTGACAACTATTTCGAAGTATTGGAAAGTATCAGTGATTCACTACAGATTCTCGAAAGTAAATTGATTCATCATGCGCATCCCAATACCTTGCGTATGATAGAGGAGGAGAATAGGAAGCTTGTTGAATTGCGCAAGATCGTTGTTCCAATGAGAGATGTTACCTCTCAATTAGAAAAATTAAGCAATGCCTATCTTGATGACGAAAACCATCATTATTTCGCTGATCTCAAAGAAAATTGTCTCTCGGTACTCGAAGAAATTGATGCAGACAAACAAATCTTAGAGGGAATGTCTAACCTGTATTATGCGGCTCAGGGGCAGCGTATGAATGAAATTATGCGAGTACTAACGGTAGTAAGTTCGATTTTTATACCACTAACTTTCATCGTTGGTATCTACGGGATGAATTTTGAATACATGCCCGAGCTCAAAAAACCCTATGGTTATCCTGCGATATGGATTCTAATGATCATCATTGCCATTTCCATGATTATCTTTTTCATACGAAAGGACTGGTGGATCAAACGCAGAAATAAATAAAAAAAAGCGGCACTGTGACGTACTGTGACCGCTTTTTAATCTATGGTTACTTTATCAGAACTTTCGGAGCAGCATTCAAAATTTCGGCACTTGTTTCTGAAGCAAATTTCTCAAAGTTTTTAACAAACTTACCTGCGAGGTTATTAGCTGTTTCATCATAAGCAATTTTGTCTGCCCATGTTTCTCTCGGATTCAGAATTTCACTCGGTACACCTTCACATGTTTTAGGCATCGCTAATTCGAAAATAGGCAAAGTATCATAAGTCACATTGTCCAGTTTTCCGGTAAGGGCAGCAGTGATCATTGATCGGGTGTAAGATAATTTCATTCTGCTTCCAACACCATACGAACCGCCGGTCCAACCTGTATTAATCAACCATACATTGATGTTCTTGCCATCGATTTTCTCTCCTAGTAATTTAGCATATTTTGCCGGGTGTAAGGGCAGGAACGCAGCGCCGAAGCAAGCTGAGAAGGTCGTGGTTGGTTCAGTGATGCCAACCTCTGTTCCTGCTACTTTAGCCGTATATCCCGACATGAAGTGGTACATCGCTTGTTCCTTGGTCAATTTAGAAATTGGAGGTAACACACCGAAGGCATCAGCAGTCAGGAAAAAGATGTTTTTTGGTGAAGCCCCAATGGATGGCACAGCGATGTTATCAATGTGATGAATCGGATAGGAAACACGTGTATTTTCAGTAATGGATCCATCGTTATATTCTGGAGTCGATGTTCCATCATGGAATCCAATGTTTTCCAGGATTGCTCCAAATTTGATCGCATCGTAAATCTGAGGTTCTTTTTCTCTTGTGAGGTCAATCGTTTTGGCATAACATCCGCCTTCGAAATTGAACACTGAATTGTCTGCCCAACCATGTTCATCATCACCGATTAATCTTCTGTTCGGGTCTGAAGATAAGGTAGTCTTTCCAGTTCCTGATAACCCGAAGAAAATCGCAGTATCATTTTCCTCATTCCCAATATTAGCAGAACAATGCATGGATAGCACATTCTTTTCATGGGGAAGAACATAATTGAGAACAGAAAAAATCCCTTTCTTGATCTCTCCTGTGTATCCTGTTCCCCCGATGATGATCATTTTACGGGTAAAATTCAATACAGCAAAGTTGTGCTGTCTAGTTCCATCGATTTCCGGATCTGCCTTGAAACCAGGAGCACATACTATGTGCCAGTCAGGTAGAAAATTCTCAAGCTCATTTTCCTCAGGTCGCAGGAACATGTTGTAAGCGAACATGTTCGACCATGGGAACTCGGTTACTACTCGTATATTCATTCTAAACTGAGGATCTGCGCAAGCGTAAGCATCACGAACATACACGTCTCGCCCGTTCAAATATGCTTTCATGCGGTTGTACAGAGCATCAAATTGAGAGCTACTAAACTTTATATTTACATCGCCCCACCACACCGAATTTTCTGTGTTCTCATCGAAAACGACAAAACGGTCTTTAGGTGATCGACCGGTAAATTCTCCTGTTTCAATAGCGATAGCACCTGTATCAGTCAATACGCCTTGTCCATTGATTACAGTATCTTCTACCAGTTCGGCAGGAGAGAAGTTCCAGAATTGATCACCAAGGTTAGTTAGTCCGATTGACTCTTTCAGATCGGCGTGCTTGCCATGTTTTCCAAAGATATTCATACGTTGTTTTTAGAAGCCTCTGCTTCGGTTTCAGCTGCAAAATTAGGTTATTGAAAGAAATGCAACCTTAGTTATGGGTAATAATTACCCACAAACATTGCTACTTTGTTAACAAGAAAAGGAATCTTAAAGCAAATCTCTGAGCGCCTCTATGGCCGATCGAATGTTCTTTCTGACATCAAGAATTGTTGCATCCATCATGTAGCATGGAGCTGTAATGATTTTATTTTCTTTGTCAATTTGAATTTCTCGAATAGTTTTCATAGCAGTTTTCGCTCCTGTTTGTTCGAGACCTGAGCTAAAATCCTTGATATCGTAGGGAGATGCTTCCTGATCAGAACCTATGGTAAGGGAAGCATGAATCGCAGAACCTTCAAAAGCTTTCGCAACTACGATCGGACTGACACAAAGCGCTGCAATAGGTTTACCTATATTTACAAGATTGACCAATAACAACTTTACTTTCGGATTGATCTCACCTTCAGAACCTTTAAATGCCCAATTAGTGAAATTTTTAGCACTTCCGAAACCACCCGGTATGACCAGCCCGTCAATTTCAGAAGGAGCTATATCCCCAATTTCTACAATTTTACCGCGACAAATTCTGGCAGCCTCAATGAGCATGTTTCTGCTCTCTGACATTTCCTCACCTGTAATGTGATTAATGACATGATGTTGTTGTTCGTTCAGAGAAATGCAAACCGCTTCTGCACCGAGCTCTTCTATTGAAAGAAGTGTTAAAACGACTTCCTGAATTTCAGCACCGTCATACACACCGCAGCCTGAGATTAAAACACCGATTTTCATGTTATTTTGAAGTATATGTGTAATCAATTCCTTCTTTCCAGCCATCCAGGTCCAGCCAAATTTTGCTGCCATCCTCTTTTTTGTAGGCTAGCTCGCTGATGTCAAATCGTACATCCTCCATCACAGCTTTTTTACACTGGTCACCCTGTGCTTTGTGGATCAAACTTATGGCTCTTCTTGGAGGCAATGATTTCGAAATGTTTGTTGAACCAACCAAAGAAAAGACATGTTTATCGCATCCGCCGGAATAGGTTACAGAAAGTACAAGTACATTGCCTGTGAGTTTGACTTCACGAATGGTGATAGCATCTCCTTTTTCAGTATGGTCACCAAGGACTGCATTTAAAACGATATTTTCCAACTTATCTTGGTCTGTTTCTGAGGCATTGTTCTTTCGGGCACACCCTAAGATAAAAGACAAACACAGAACGGTTACTACAATCAATAAACGCATAGCATCTAATTTGAGTTTAAATATACAAACATAGTTCTACTAAGAATTGTGTTGGGAGTTAGATTGCTTATTTTTGTATTTATGAAAACGAAAACGCTGAAGAAAAATAAAGTCAACGTGGTAACGCTTGGTTGTTCCAAAAACTTATTTGATTCAGAAGTGATGATGGCACAATTGAAGGCGAATCAATTTGATGTCGAGCATGAATCCACCCAGGATGATTCAGAGATTGTAATCATTAATACTTGCGGATTTATTGACAATGCCAAACAAGAGTCTATAGATACGATTATCCGCTATGCGGAGGCGAAGGCCGAGGGCTTGGTTGAAAAGGTTTATGTAACAGGTTGCTTGTCAGAGCGGTATAAGGACGACTTGGAAAAGGAAATCCCTGAAGTAGATGCGTTTTTTGGTACGCGCGAACTGCCACGTTTGCTCAAAACTCTAAAAGCGGATTATAAGCATGAGCTTGTAGGCGAAAGACTGCTGACTACACCCAATCATTACGCATATTTTAAAATTGCTGAAGGGTGTGATCGACCATGTTCATTTTGTGCGATTCCACTCATGAGAGGTAAGAACATCTCAACCCCAATAGAAGATTTGGTTGTTCAAGCAAAAGGATTAGCAGCAAAGGGTGTAAAAGAGCTGATGCTTATTGCGCAGGATTTGACATATTATGGATTGGACTTGTACAAGAAACGAGCATTGTCTGAATTGTTGAAGCGACTGTCGGACGTGGAAGGAATTGAATGGATTCGATTACATTATGCTTTTCCGGCAGGATTTCCTATGGACGTGTTGGATGTAATGCGAGAACGTGAGAATATTTGTAACTACCTGGATATGCCCTTGCAACATGGTTCAACAAAGATATTGCAGGCCATGCGAAGGGGAATTACCCGTGAGAAAACAGAGGAATTAATTGCTACTATCCGAGAGAAGGTGCCGGGCATAGCTTTGCGAACTACCTTAATTGCAGGTTATCCTGGGGAAAAAGAGGCTGATTTTCAGGAAATGTACGACTGGGTTGAACGAAGTCGTTTTGATCGTTTGGGAATCTTTACCTATTCACATGAGGAGAACACTCACGCGTATCTCCAGAAGGATGATGTTTCGGCTAAGATCAAAAAGAAGAGGGCAGACCTCATCATGGAATTGCAATCCGGGATCAGTCATGAGCTAAATCAGCTGAAGGTTGGCAACACGTATAAAGTCTTGTTTGATAGAGTAGAAGGCGATTATTTTATTGGACGTACCGAATTTGATTCTCCCGAGGTAGACAATGAAGTTCTGGTCAAGAAATCGGAAGGATTTGTGCGTTTGGGTGATTTTGCCCCTGTTAAGATTACTTCAGCTGATCATTATGACCTGTATGGTAAAGTATTGTAGTCAATGCCTTAAATGAGCTTATATGCATATTGGAAAGTTAAAATACCTCACGATTTTTCTGTTGCCGCTAACTGTCGGAATAGGTTTTTATTTCAAAGGGTGGTGGACATTTCTGCCAGTTGTAACTTTTTTCATTTGTGTACCTCTTCTCGAGCTGATAATGAAAGTTGATGAGTCAAACCTGGAAGGACAAATGCGGGAGTCTGCAGAGAATGATCCTTTTTACAGTTGGCTTTTGTACAGTATGTTGCCTTTACAATATGGTTTTTTGTTTTGGTTTCTCAGTGAGGATTTTCAGAGTTCGGCAGAAAGTACCGGAGCGATAGTCTCCATGGGAATGATGTGCGGAATCGTTGGGATAAATGTGGGACATGAGCTAGGACATCGCTCAAATCGATTGGAACGACTAATAGGGGAGCTGCTGCTTCTCTCTTCTTTGGAAAACCATTTTTTACCATACCACAACCGCGGACACCACACCAATGTTGGTACGCCCGCGGATCCGGCAACAGCAAGAAGAAATGAACCGATCTATGTTTTTTGGTTTCGTTCACATTTTGGCAGTTATTTTCAAGCATGGAAGATTGAGTGGGTTCGTATGGGAATCATGAAAAAAAGTCGACTGGGACTCTCAAATTTAATGGTGGTTTACACATTGGTACAGGTTATTTATTGTGCGGCGATCTATTCTTTTATGGGGGTGCAGGCATTGCTTAATTTCTTGATTGTTGCAGGGATTGGAATTCTGTTGCTCGAAACGGTAAATTACATCGAGCATTATGGCTTAATGCGAAAACAAAGGGAGAATGGCACGTATGAAGCTGTTAAACGCATGCATTCCTGGAACGCTAATAATATTCTTGGTCGCGTAGTTCTCTTTGAATTGACGCGTCACTCAGATCACCATTTTAAAGCAGATCGCCCTTATCAGGTGCTGGAATCACACCAGGATTCACCTATGATGCCAACGGGCTATCCGGGAATGATGATACTTTCGCTAATTCCACCATTGTTTTTTAGGCTGGTCAATCCAAGAATTCCAGCTTGAATCTAGTTACCGTTGTTTCTTGGATGAAAAGTGATGATGGCGTCTCTGAGGAATCGTTGATCGAGATGCGTGTAGATCTCCGTCGTTGTTATAGATTCATGACCTAGCATGTCCTGTACTGCGCGCAGGTTTGCTCCTCCTTCAATCATGTGCGTTGCGAATGAGTGCCTGAAAGTATGCGGAGAAATAACTTTCTTTAGTCCAATAGTCGCCGAAAGATCTTTTATAATGGTAAAGATCATCACTCGTGTAAGTTGAGCGCCCCTTCGGTTTAAAAATACGATGTTCTCGTTTCCGGGCTGGATGTTCTGATGTCTCCGGATATGATCGTTGTACAACCCGATCTCTTTCTCAACACTTTTGCTCACCGGTACCAGTCGTTCCTTGTTCCCTTTTCCTATTACGCGGATGAATCCTTCTTCAAAATACAAGTCAGAAAATCGAAGATTTACCAATTCGGAAACCCGCAAGCCACAGCTGTACAAGGTTTCTAAAATGGCTCTGTTTCTGTGCCCTTCAACTTTACTCATGTCAATGGCGGAAATGAGTTGATCTATCTCCTCAATTGTTAGCACCTCAGGCAATTTCCTTCCCAGCTTAGGCATTTCGAGCAGCTCACTGGGGTCATCCTTGATTAGGTCTTCAATCAGTAGGAACAAGAAAAATTGTTTGATTCCGCTTATGATCCGCGCCTGTGTCCGTGCACTCAGACCAAGATCGTATAAGGTTGCTACAAATTCCTTTAGCTGTGCATAGGATAGTGCAGTAGCTTCAGTCGAATTGCTTTCAGCAAACTCTTTGAGCTTAACAACATCATTCTGATAGGCTAAAATCGAATTTTCCGATAATCCCTTCTCAATTTTCAGAAAAGAAACAAAATCCTTAATATAGCGGTCCCAAGTAGACATCTCTCAATGAAAATCCTTATCGTCAACGGTCCGAATCTTAATCTTCTCGGAAGCAGAGACCCACAAATATATGGGAATCGTTCGTTCGAAGCCTATCTTGAGGAGTTGAAATTGCAGCATACCTCAGATTTATCTTATTTCCAGTCCAATGTGGAAGGCGAGTTGATTAACTGTCTTCAATCCAGTACACATGACGGAATAGTGCTGAATGCTGGAGGATACACCCACACCTCAGTGGCTCTGAGGGATTGCATTGATGCTATTACTGTTCCAGTAGTGGAGGTGCATATTTCAAATATTTCCGCAAGGGAATCTTTTAGACATGAATCTTTGTTATCGCCGGTATGTGAGGGATGTATTTTTGGATTTGGGCTGAAAGGATATTCGATTGCCCTGGATTACTTTGAAAAAAGACGTTGATTCAGCTCGCTAAACTTTGTTATGCCTTTTACATAGCGGGACCAAAGGATGTTGCCACGGTACAGACCAGTAGCGTTGAAAGTTTCGTTCAATGGTTTCAATTCTTTCCTTTGTCTGAGCAAGGTGTTCAGTCGTTGGTAAAAATCTAGGTGCGCTTTAAATACACTTTGAAGTTGTTTCCATTCCCCACGAATAAGAAAACGGATCCCGGCAATTCCGTCGAGTACCATCCGTATGAAAAGTTTTGGAAAAAGCATTCCTTCATGATTTTTCACCAACATAAACAAACTATTTCGGAAATTGAGATATGATTTTTTCGGAGAAAGGTAGGGTAGGGTGCCACCGCCAACATGATAGATCACTGAATCCGGAACTGCGAGAAAGCGATACCCTCTTTTTTTGATCCGCCAACAAAGATCTATTTCCTCCATGTGTGCGAAAAATGCAGTATCAAAACCTCCAGCTTCGTGAAAGAGCTCAGCTCTAATTACGAGTGCGGCACCGGTAGCCCAGAAAACTTCCATTGTTCCATCATACTGACCGAGATCCTTTTCGAATTGATCAAAAATTCGTCCTCTGCAAAATGGAAAGTAATTTTCGTCAAGAAACCCACCTGATGCGCCTGCATGCTCAAAGCTGTCACGTTCGTTGTATGCAAGAACTTTTGGCTGACAACCGGCAACGCTCGGGTCTTTCATGGCTTCAATTAACGGAATGAGCCATCCCTCCGTAACTTCAATGTCACTGTTGAGTAGTACATAAAATTCACTCTGGATTTGACTCAATGCGTCGTTGTATCCTTGAGCAAAACCACCATTGCTGGAATTTTGAACTATTCGAATGTCGGGGTAGTGCGAACGAACAAAAGCGACTGAATCATCCGTTGAGGCATTGTCTGCAACTATTATTTCTGCGTTACCGGAATACTGTACTACGGATGGGAGAAATTTCTCCAGAAAATTTTTTCCGTTCCAATTTAGAATAACAATGCTCAGTGTGTTCAATGTGCTCCGGTACGGTTAATACTGTCTGAAAAGGTCGTTGCTGTTTCCTCCCCAATGATCCATTGTATTAGAGTTGGGATCGTCTACTGTGCCGTTGTTCGTATTGCGCTTCGACAAGGTTAGGGGCCAGGAAGGGTTCTTTAGCTCACCGATCATATCAGAATGTAATAACCTGTATGCGTTGTTGACTAAATCCGGGTTGTAGAAGACAAAGCGTTTGTTGCTAAACTTCCCGATCTTGTTGTATTGCCAAATCTCATATGGATATTCAGTTGGGGATGTTTCTTTCGAAACAATTGTCGTTGGAGCACCATATTGCAGGTAGACTCTTCCGCGGTCAGTTTCAAAACCTTCCTGAAAGTTGTTTGAATATAATTTTTCCACAAGTTGAACCTGCCCTTTGTACTGCATCCATTTATCATAGGTATTGGTGGGCGCAGTTTGACTCCAGAATGCCTGAATATGTTTCCGTTCGGCATCTTTGTCGCGTTTTTTGAGCGTGCTGATTATATTCCTTACTTCAGCCGGATTACTAATTGGGATTAAGCTTTCCAGAAAGTAGGAGGTACTGTCGTCGGTGATCGATGCCTGAAAATTCGGATTGAGAACTATGTTGTCAGGATTCCACGCTACCTCAATGTCATTGGTGCGTTCGAAGAGATAGCTTTGACTGCACAATTCCTCCATAGATCTTGAAAGAAGAGTGTAGGTGAGTGCGTATTTGCCAGTTGGAACTTCTGAAATGTCCACGTTTCGTATAACCGGAATTACTTCATCTGTATTGATCTTTGTGAAAATCGTCAGGTTGCTTAATTCACTTCCGGTGGCGACGTCCACAACTGTTTGTTTCAATGCACACACCGTATCTTTTAAAGTGTTGGTATGATACAATTCGAAATAAACCGGTAGCGAACTTAACTGTTCAGGAAAAAATGTGGACAGTCTAGGAAGCATGTAATAACCCGATCTATAGAACGGAGATCCTTCACCTCCTTTTTTGCCATATTCGATGACTTCAATGTCCGAAAAAGAAACACCTTTCCCGAGGTCCTCAATTACAATCGGCTGTAATGCTGCAATTTCCTTTCCTTGCGCAAGGTGGTCTTGCATTGAAACACTTAATACATATTTTCCCGGTTCCAGAGCGAAACGTCTTAGATCGTAAAAATCATCGACAATGCTGTCTTGCATCACAGGACTCTGTAAAAGATATGCATCTGAACGAATTATACTATCGTTCTTCAATACGTTTAGACTAACCGTTACTTCAGATTGTAGCCCATTTTCCACACCTTGATATTTCAAAGAGTAACCGACAAATTGAAAATATACTTCCAGATAATTACCTGCGCCGGGTGCATAAAATTGTTTGGTATCTATGTACGCACGCAATCTTTGCTCCTGTCCAATACTGCAGACGGATATAGTTATACAAAGAAAAAGGAGTAACTGTCTCATGGCGATGTGAAGTTTTGTAAAAGTACGAAAAGCAGAGAATAATTCTTTCGAATTGTGTGAAGCGTTGAATTTGGAGCCTGAGTGGGACAATTACCCATTTAAATTGCATTTCGAATTCTTGATCATTCGACTTAAACTATATCGTTCTACGTACATGCATCCGCGAAACTACGTAGGTCCAATTACACACTAGTATTGATTTTGCATTCCGTTTTAAAGGTTTTGTTGGAATGAGGGGTGTTCGTGCCGTTACTTTGTTTCAGAAATCAAAACGAAACCAATATTTAAAATATAAAACTTAAAGTCATGAAAACAAAAAACATCTTCTCAGCGATCCTTGCCACAGTAATGACAACAGGTCTTTTCGCACAAGGCATCACTCTTCAATCTGAAGTTACCAATCCAACCTGTTATGGTGAATTCAACGGTTCAATTTCTGTAAGCGCAACAGGTGGCACTGGACCATATAATTATTTCTGGTCAACTCGTGATAATCTTGCGAATGTCTACGGTCTTTCTGCAGGCGAATACATTTTAATTGTGTCTGATGCTAATGGGAATTCTGTAACTCAGAATTTTGTACTTACCCAGCCTGAGGCTCTTACAATTGAAGGTTCGGTAACGAAAGTTACTGCATACGGTGGTCAGAATGGTTCCATAGATCTTACAGTAAGTGGACTTACATCAGAATATACAGTGGAGTGGACTACTTTAAACGGATCTGGATTAGAGCAAGGTCAGTTGAATCAGAATGGTCTTTCTGCCGGAACGTATACCGTTACAATCACAACTGCTGCTGGTTGTCAAAACACGAAGACATTTACAGTAACACAGAAATTGCCATTATTCTTCAATCCAGGCATGTTGGGAATGACGACCGCTGGTGAAAACGAGTTTCCTGTAGTTTATCCAAACCCTAGCAACGGTACAGTAAACTTCAGAAATGCAGACGCTACGGATGTGGTTGAAATATACAATCAGTTTGGTACACTTGTTCAAACGATGAATGCCATGGAGGGAACACAATTGGGTATTGGAAATTACACTGTGAAATTCAGAAAAGCGAATGGTACACAGCATAATGAAACATTGATTGTTCGATAATAAAAAGGTTAAATTTAATGTTGCACTAAAGGCTGCCCCGAACGGGGTGGCCTTTGTTTATTTGACAAACGTACTCTAGACAGTAATTGAATTTATACGAACAATAGCTTATTAAGGAATTTTAATTAGTTTCACGAGAACTAATTTATATCGCATGTTCAGACTACTTATGCTCGCCTTTGCTACTATTTTAATCACTCTTTTTTCAAGTGGTTATGCGCAATCCAAAAAAGAACTAAAAGCGCAACTCAATGAATCCATTCAAAAAAATGCACGAGAAAAAGCAACCTGCGACAGTATTCTTTCCATTCGGGACAAACAGATAGTTGAATTACAATCGCAAGTCAAATCATTGTCGGATAGCTTATCAGCAAGAACCAAAAAACTGGAGCAAAAGCAAAATGAGTTGGAGAATTTCCAGAATGCTACCTCCAGAATGGGAGGAAGAGTGCGCATGAAAGAACCAGATCTGAGCAAAATTCAATCTGCTGAACATGTTACAATCTGTTTAAAGCTGCTCGTAGATGAGAATGGAACAGTAGTCGAAGCAATAAATGATGCAAAAAGAACAACAACAAAAGACCTTGCACTTATAGATCAGGTAATTAAACTGGTTAAAAAAGACCTTCGATACTCTAAAGATCCCGGAGCCAGCCTCCTACAGTCCAATTTCACCATCAAGATCGGTCCCAAGAACTGATTACACTCAAAAACATGATGTTTTTTTGATGGCTGACTTGTCAGTTATTAAACTATTCTTACTTTTGCCCCGGAGAGATGGCAGAGTGGTCGATTGCGGCGGTCTTGAAAACCGTTGAACCGAGAGGTTCCGGGGGTTCGAATCCCTCTCTCTCCGCCAAAGAAAATGATTTGCCCCTTCAAGGGGCATTTTTGTTTTTAGATAGTAATGCCCAGCTCAGTGAGTAACTCTTCTCGTTCATCTTTGCTGAGTCCTAGAAGATCCTCGATGATTGCATAGGGTGACATAAATGCCTTGTAAAGCTCTGTCTTCTGTTCCCTGCTTAGAGAGGTTAGGAATAAGGTGTTTTCAGTCTCGATCAAAGAAGAGTCGGTGGTTTCTGTGAAAGAACCTTGGGGATAGTTGTCAAACAGAAACTCATGCAGATATTCCGCGTTTCGGAGCAGACTTTGTTGTTGTATTTCAACAGGTACGTAATAGATGGATGCACAGATAAGCTCGTATTCATCCGCTTCTTCCAAGAGATTTTGAAAAATTTCGTTGTTCAGTTCACTATTCATGTGTGTAATTTTTTTACAAAAAAAAATACACAGACCGTATGGTATGTGCGCTCAAAGATTTTCTCAAAATAGCTTACTTCAGAACGGTTAAGCCCTTATCCATTCTTAGCTCTATCCCGTAAAAATTGAAGTCGTCCGGTGTTGGATCTTCTTCTTCGATCATGTTTAACCTACAGTTCTTTTTGGGAATTGGGTCAAAATAAAGGGTGAAAAACTGCCAGTCCTCTATAGATTCAAAATTTATCCTTTTTGGTGCAATTTCAATCCCAACAGCCTCTTTCAGAATAAACTTTTCTTTTGAACCTTCCACCTGTAAATATGTTTTGGGCGAGATCTTTATCCAACCTCCTTTTTTATAGTACCACGGTGTCGTATATCCAAAATCAATTCGTGTAAAATCTTCCGAAAGCACAATGCGCAACATGCTAGGATTTACTTGAGAAGATTCCGCAGTGGGAAGCTCAAAAATTAGGGTTTCATCTCTGTCTGACATGTTATTTTAGTTTTTTAGTGTAACGAATAAGCCATTCGGGTTCAACCACCTGAACATGGTGTCCGTAGGATAGGAACAGTCTCGTCAGTTCGATTGTCGGAATCAGCTGAAATGTGATCAATGAATAACCATCCGGATCTTTTTTGATCTTCTGACTTTCATGTATCGGATAGGCCTGGAAATATTCTGTGACTAAAGCACTGACCTCAATTGTAATCTTCTGTTTCTTTTGATCAGGGATGGGATAAACTCCGTAATAATCATGCATGTAAACATCCAGAGCTTTAGGATCAGGCGAAATGAAAGGTTTTTTTAATATGAATGGATCAAGAACCCGATCCAGTCCAAAAGTGCGCAAGGTTTTGTGTTTTTCAGAATATCCTGTGATGTACCATTTGTTATCGAACTCCTTGATCATGCATGGGTGTATCGTTATTGGACTGAATGTTCGTTTTCTATATGAATAATGCACGAAGGATACAGGTCTTTTCTCTCGACAGGCTCGATAGAACAGATCGAAATGTTCAAATCCCCTCGAGTGTGGGGGAGACATGGTATGCAGTATCTGTCGGTTGAAGTCTCCTTGTGGAAACTCCTCCAGGACCGTTGTCAGAATCTTCTCCATGGCACTGTTGAACTTCTGACTCATACGGCTACCGCCAATATTGCGGATGAGGTCGATGGATTCCTTGATCGCATCGATGTCGTTTTCGCTGAGCGGAATTCCTGAAATTGAATAGTTCGGGTCGAGGTATTCATATCCCTTGTGGTAACGGTTGTATTCAATTGGCGCACTGAAACCGTCGGGAGGATCCATCTTCATTCGGTTTATGTCTTTCTGAATCGTTTCCACTGATGGGTCGATCCCCAACTTTTCACGACAAGCTTCGAGGATGTCATCCATGGAAGGGTAGGGACGCATCGTATTTCGCAGGAGCATATCGATTACTTTATAGCGGCCGAGGGCATTTTTGTTGATAGGCATAAAAGTGGTTTTCAGCTAAAATTTTATCAAATATATAAAAAAAATTAATTCCGTATAACAAATACGGAGTGATAATTTAGGTTTGTAAAAAATTAAATCACATGGAAGTAAAAATTGAAAAAATCATCGAGGTTACAAGGGAAACAAAAACCTCGAAAACAATGAAATTGTGGAATCCCGGTGCGCTGGATCATAGATTGCAGTTGCGTTTGGCGAGCATTGAGACAAGCGATGAGTGCACGCGCATTGATTTTATCTACCGTGCACCTGATCATTATTACAACGGCGGATGGATTCAGATGGAAGCAAATGCATACATTTCGCCAGTAGGTTCAGGAATGAAATACAGATTGATACAAGCGATCAATATTCCCATAACCCCACTCAAGCATTATTTTAAGCGAAAAGGGGAGTTACATACCTATACCTTGATTTTTCCTGCTTTACCCAAGAATACCGAGAAGATTGATATCATCGAAAAAGAGGCTCCCGGGACCTATTTCAATTTTTACGGAGTTGATTTTTCTAAATGGATGACTGTTCCGCATCCGGCGTATATGGGTTCAAATAATAACTGAAAAGATGGACCACCTTCAAATAAAAAAGCAAATCTTGGAACTGAAATTGGCACTGGTACATATCCAACTTGAAAAGAATCTTATCATCAAACAACAGCAGTACGAAAAAGCGGCCGATTTGCGCGATCAGGAGCGTGGGACGATGGAACAGCTTGAAAGGTTGAAAGAGCTGATTTTAAAGGAGCTTGGCTTGCTGAAGCTCGCTCCTTCGTCCTTGGAAGAAACACACCACGTATTACAGCTTTTGTCTGAATTCAACCACGATGAAACAGAGAAAACCTATATGTCCATTCGAAACTCCTTTCTTGAGGGTTTGAAAATGGAATACGAAGAGCTTTGGAACGAACGCAAACGGTTGCAACGAGAATTCCGCATGAAAGAGGCCCACCAACTACATACGCAACTCATGGAAATAGGAAGTTTTTTGGTAAAATGGGGTTGAGGGGCAAAATTCGCAGTTGATTCAGAATTTTGTGTAATCAGTAAGGTCGATTTCAAAGCCATCCATTCGTCGGATTCGTTTGATCATTCCCAACCCCGTAGGATAAAAGATGAATTCATAACAGAATTCCTTGCCGAAAACATCCTCTTCGATTTCCGGCAGGTTCTCTTTCCATTGATCAAATTTGAGCACCTCGGCCTCTGATAGTTCGAAAAGAAAAGATTTCATATTGCTGTGAATAGTAGAAGTTAAAATTCATATGTCATAAGATGTACGTAGCGTAACAAATGAATATAACGCGGGGACAGTATAAAATGATTGAGCTTTTGATTTTTAGCGCTGATAGTCTAAATCGCACCATAAAAAAACCCTTATAAATCAATGACTTACAAGGGTTTTTTGCGGTCTGGACGGGACTCGAACCCGCGACCCCATGCGTGACAGGCATGTATTCTAACCAACTGAACTACCAAACCAATTCTTTCTCTTTTCAGATTCTAACAACAGTTAGACTTAAAAAAATTGTGTGTTGCTTTCGTTAAAAGCGATTACAAAGGTAGAAGAAAAAATATTTATAGCAATACAAGATTAAAAAAATCTTTCTTCTATTGGATTAGTGAATGATTCCGGCAGCCACAGTATTGTTCGTATTCTCATTTATCAAAATAAATGCACCCGTTTTACGATTTCTCTTGTATGGGTCGTAGCTAATAGGTTCTGCTGTTTTGATGGTTACTTTACAAAATTCGTTAAGCATGATGGTACCATCTGTTTGCCCGTCTTCGAAGGAATGAATGTCAATTGTCGCTTCCACTTGTTTAATTACGGCCTTTGATCGGAAACTGTTCTGCTGAATTAGTAGTTTTTGTCCGCTCTGGAACGGTTTGTTGTCCATCCAACACAAGGTCGCTTCAATAGTGTTCTCCACATTTGGCACCTCAGACGTTTTTACAATGCTGCTTCCGCGACTTACATCAAAATCTTCTGTCAAGTGGAGTACCACCGGTTCTCCTGCCTGGGCTTCGTCCACTTCATGTTCATGTTTTTCGATCTTTTCAATGGTCGTGGTAACCTCTAAGGGGAGCAATTGAACTTGATCTCCTTTTCTCAAGGTTCCGCTTAACATGCTGCCGGCATATCCACGATAGTCATGAAGCTCGTCGGTCTGAGGACGAATCACATATTGCACCTGAAAACGAGCGTTTTGTACATCTTCTTCGTGAGCGATCTCTACGTTGTCCAAAAACTCAAATAAGGATCCTCCCGTAAACCAATTTAGTTTATCTGAGACATGTACCACATTGTCGCCTGCTAATGCACTCACGGGAATGAAAGAAACTTTTTTTAGCCCTAGTTGCATCGAGAATTTCTGATAATCTGCCTTGATCTGTTCAAATACCTCTTGCTTGTAATCAACAAGATCCATTTTGTTAATGCAGATCAGGATGTGCGGAATACCTAATATGCCGGAAATAATGCTGTGACGCTTCGTTTGGTCCGTAATGCCATTTCTTGCATCTATCAAAATGATCGCCAGATCAGCATTGGAAGCTCCGGTGAACATATTTCTTGTATATTGCGCATGTCCTGGTGTATCTGCGATGATGAACTTGCGTTTCTCTGTGGAGAAATACTTGTAAGCTACATCGATCGTAATGCCCTGTTCGCGTTCGGCACGCAAACCGTCGGTGAGTAAAGCAAGATCGATCTCTGTGTCCGCACCGGTTGATTTGCTTTGGCGCGTCAGTGTTTCAATGATATCTGTTGAAATTGATCGACTGTCATACAACAAGCGTCCAATCAATGTGCTTTTTCCGTCGTCGACGTTTCCTGCGGTAAAAAATCTTAGTAATTCCATTTTGTAACTTCAGAATCCCGAATGAATAATTCAGAATTGATTAAAAATATCCCCCCTTCTTTCTGTCTTCCATCGCAGCTTCGCTCACACGGTCATCCATACGTGTTGCGCCGCGTTCGGAAATCTTTGTTTCCTTTATTTCTGAGATGATGTCATCCACCGAATACGCTTCGCTTTCAACGGCTGCAGTACAGGTCATGTCACCCACGGTTCGGTATCGAACATTGCGTTTCACGATAACATCCGAGGGTTCGATGGTAACGAATTCATTCACGTTCATCAATTGTCCGTGTTCTGTCAGAATACACTCTCGCTCATGAGTAAAGTAAATCGAAGGAAGTGCGATGTTCTCACGTTTTATGTAATTCCAAACATCTAGCTCCGTCCAGTTAGAGATCGGAAAGACACGTACATTTTCTCCTTTGTCAATCTTTCCGTTGTAGATGCTCCAGAGCTCAGGACGTTGTTTTTTTGGATCCCACTGACCAAATTCATCCCGAACAGAAAAGATTCGTTCCTTAGCGCGTGCTTTCTCTTCATCACGTCTGGCA